>ERZ773196.11-NODE-11-length-150159-cov-41.717556_pt1 | contig 150159 bp, 148 predicted proteins | sample MGYA00581009_ERZ773196 | MGnify/ENA primary metagenome ERZ773196 (study PRJEB29015, sample SAMEA2738162) | human oral metagenome | biome: human oral; feature: human-associated habitat; material: saliva | place: China | collected 2243 ... | reverse complement strand
CATATTGAAAATGGGGAAGTATTGGAACAATATTCATTGGATGAGGAAGGAAAAGTGAAGTTATTTCGGTTTTTTAATTCTTGACTTGACCACTCAAGATAGATATCTTTCTACAAAGATGGAGTTGTGAAGCACTACAAAGGCAAATTACTTATATACATGGGATCATTTTATCAGGGATACGTTTGGAAAGAAAAAGATTAAGGATGTGAAGCATTCTGATGTCTTATTTTTCTATACGGATTTGATTACAAACAAGGGATTTCAGGTAAATACTTTGGAAAGTATCAATACTGTATTGCGACCTACATTTGAGCTGGCAGTACGAGATGATATAATAAGAAACCCTGTAGATGGAGCTTATGCCGAGGTGAAAAAAAGAAATGGTGGTGCTAGAAAGAGCCGAAGAGCACTGACAGTAGAGCAGCAGAGAGAATTTATTGACTATGTTGCAAAGAATCCGTTTTTCTTCCATTGGTATCCGTTTTTTGTATTTCTGCTTGGAAATGGAGTGATTTCATGACTTTGGATAACAGGCTGGGGATAAAAGACTCCGTGGAACTGTCTAAAGCTCAAGAGAAGATAAGCAAAAAGAAGGCTGTTGAGCATTAATAAAGTTGACAAAATCGCTATATGCATTTAGATTTAAAGTGCCGATTTAAATGTGTATAGCGATTTGTTTTTGTTTATGAAAAGAAACCTTGGAAGTGAAAGGATAAATGAGAAACTATGGAACAGGATTTTTCACAAGATAAACCAAAACTTATTTTGACATATCCCCATAAGTCTAAATTTAATACTATAGGGCTTTTATCTATGGCTGCCGTATCTTTTATTGTTCTTGGGTTACTGAAGCATCTTATCAGCCACGATACTGACCTTTCGGGTATATTTATTATCGCAATAGCGCTTATTGCTGCACCGCTCGATATATGGTTTATGGGCTATTATCTATTCATCAATGGAACGAAACTAGAGATTTATGAAAATAATGTTGCCAAATACTATACATATGGAAGTAGAGGACATAGCAGACTATTCTTTGGATTTGAGCTAGAAGATATAGAGCAAATAAAAATCAAAAATCGTCCATTTAATTGTCAGAAGCTGTCCATAAAAATTAAAAATCCTACTTTTTATGGTATGCATGAGAAGAAAATAAACAAAATAAGAAATGTAAGTATCGTTGCGGATAGAAAAACTGCAGATACTTTTACTCAGCAGATGGAACACAAATATAAAAGCTAAAACTTTTTATAAACACATAAAAAAATATTTAATTCATTTCATTTAGTACGAATTTGTTCTTCTTATAGCTTATCAACCCGTCTTTTTGCATTTTACTTAGCTCATTTGACATAGCGCTTCGGTCAACTCCAAGGTAGTCAGCTAGCTGCTGACGATCAAAGGGTATCGTAAAATGCGTGCTTCCATGAATTATGGCCTGCTCAGAGAGATATGATAGCAACCTGTCTCTAAGACCCTTTGGAGCTGTGTGCATCATTCTACTGGATAGGTTTAGACTCTTCTGGGCAGAGATACGAAGCATATTGTGAATAAGCCTGTGGTGGAAGCTACAGCAGCTTTGACAGGTGGAGAGAAGCTTGCTTAAATCTAGAAACATTACTTCGGAATCCTCGCTAGCAATTACATCACATATTAGCTCTTTGCTAGGAATGGCAGCATAGTTTTCCGCAAATATCTCGCCTTTCTCGACATGGCCGAAAATATGGCTACCACCCCAATAAAAATTAACGATGATGTTTACACTCCCCGAAAGAACGAGCCCTATCTCGTGTACTTTATCGCCTGCACGATAAATTACTTCCCCCTTTATATATGTCTTTTTTCTGCCATTTAAGCAGGATATTAAATGTTTAATTTCATCTTCTTGTATTCCATTAAAGAGAGCTGTCTTTGACAGAAAAAAATAATTCATAAAATCTCCTTTTGTTGTTTCAACAACGTAATATAGGTATTACGGTAATGTAATTAGAGTGAAAAGTCAAGGAAGATGTTAGAAATGGGAATGCTATGGAGTTATTTAAAAGAGATAATGTACAATTAATTAGTTTAAATAAAAATATAGACAGTAAAGATTAAAAAATGTTGGAATTTAAACCTTCTATCGATGTCATGCCATAGCGAAATGCAATATATATTAAAAGATTACAATATAAAAGAAAGAGATGAAAATAAATATCATCAATACGAAAAGAGTTCTCCTGAATCAATAGAAATTTTTGTGAAAGTAAAAGTGAATTGAACAGTAGAAAGTGAGAAAGTTAATATCAAAGAGGAACAGATGGAAAAGACCAAAAGCACGCTAATATTCTAAAAAGATAAAAGTCATATATAATTGACATTCATACATATATATGATACTCTTTTATTGGGAGGTATAGTATATGGCTAAAAACCTGCGATTAAAAGTAGCTCGGGCAGAAAAGGACATGTCACAAAAGGAACTTGCGGAAGCTGTTGGAGTAGCCAGACAGACGGTAAACGCAATCGAAAAAGGCAATTATAATCCATCAATCAGATTATGTATTACTATCTGCAAAATACTTGGGAAAACGCTTGATCAAATTTTTTGGGAGGATGACAATGAGGAATTATAAAAATGGTTTAGACGAAATGCAAAAACAGATGCGCGATAGCATCGGAAACCAAATGTTTATGATAATGTATTGGGTACTTCTTTTGAATTGTGGTTTGCATGGCGCAGGGATAAAATGGCTTACTTATCCCATAGATGTTATGGTTATTATCACGGCTTGCATGGGCGTTTACCTTGTGAGATTGATTGCGTTCAATGCATATCTTCCGCCAAAAGCAAATAACAAAAAGCCTATAACTTTTTTGGTTATAGCAATATTTTTTTCTATAGCGCTTGTGATAGCAATAACAAAATTTTTCGGGCAACCATTAACACAGATTGTGTCAGATAGGAATTTAACAAGAATTATTATAATTATAGCTGCTGTCGCCGTGATTATTTCATTAATCGTTATAGGAATAAAAAGAAAAAATAGTAAAGATGATGATAATTAAAACAGAATCACTTTATATGAAAGTTAGATAAATACACAGGATTTTCCGCAGTACTTTAACAAGGAAACGGTAGATAGTAGCTGACATTAAATTAAGATGTTGAACGATAAAATGATGGCGGACTATAGTTACCCCGCCATTATTTTTATTGGTACCCACACAATAATTTAGAGTGCCTTTTTATTATCTATAAGCTATCAGTGACTCTTGAACGAAAATCATAGGAACGAGCGAATATTTCTCATTTGCTTATCTATAATTTCATCTTCTTGTATTCCATTAAAGAGAGCTGAATTTGATAGAAATGAATAGTTCATGGAATCTCCTTTTGTTGTTTTAACAACGTAATATAGGTATTACGGTAATGTAATTAGAGTGAAAAGTCAAGGCAGATGTTAGAAACAAATAATGAGAGAAGAAGTAGTAATCAAAGATATGAAACCTTATACGAATATGCTATAATACCATCAACAAATTTTGGTGGAAATTTAATTTTAAAGCCGATAAGTCGAGGGAAAATATGAAAGTCAATATGAATGTTATTGTTGGAGGAACGGATAATGTGTTAGATAATATATTATCTGCTGCAAGAACAGTAAGAAAAGAATTGAAAGCTTCTTTTGAAAGCATTGAGATAGAGGCACTGCAGAAGATGGATATTTGCGTTTGTTTTAGCGGAAATGTATCGAAATATTATCCTGAGTCTGGAATTTACGAGGCAAAATATTATTCTAAAACTAAGAAATTTATTGTATATGTTCATTTCAGCTCTAATGAGTGGAATTCCAATGAGAAAGAAAACGTAAGTAAGTTTATTAAATTGTATAACGACTATCTTTTACAGCTTTCGGATATCATCAAGATAAAAATGGCAAAATCTAAGTTGGAATTTGATAACAAGTCTTATGAAGATATCGTTAAAAGAGCCTTTGAAAATTTGTACGGGAGAAAACTATAAATAGGACAATTTTAGAAACGGTAAATCAAGTCGGTTTGCTGTTTTATTTATCGATACTTATAAGAAAAATAATTCATAAAATATCATTTTTGTTGTTTGAACAACATAAATATAGGTATCAGAGTAATATAATACAAGTGAAAAGTCAAGAAAGAACTGTTAGAAAGGGGAATGCCTATGAAGGAAGTTGTCGGAAAGGTCTTTTCAATAGCAAAGGAAAACGTCTATATTCCAGGGTGTACGGTATCAAAGTCAATCTTTGATGGAGAAAATTATATAATTTACTTCTCAATGGCACCTGAGACAGACATAAGCGCTGAGATATTTCCGTATCACAAGCTGATAATCGTCGAGGAAGGAAGCCTCGAGGTTTACGGCACAGACGGATATCAAAGAGCACTTTGTGCAGGCGAAGCAGTTCTAACACAGACGGATAAACCTATTGGGATGCGTACCGAAGAGGGCGCGATATATACAGAAATATCTATTTCAAAGGAGGATAATATGAACAGTGCAATCAAAGCAGGCGAAGTTTTTAAGCTAGCCGATTTAATCCCTTACCAAGAGGGTAAAGTAATAAACATGGATATAGCTCACAATGACAAGATGAAGTTTATCATCATGTCTTTCGACAAGGGAACGGGTCTCTCAGAGCATGCAGCGCCTGGAGAAGCGCTCATCTTCGCACTAGATGGAGAAGGTGTTATCGGCTACGAGGGAACAGAGCACACAATCAAAGCGGGTGAAGAATTCCACTTTGCTAAGGGCGGAGCTCACTTTGTTAAGGCAACAGAAAAGTTCAAAATGGCACTCTTGCTAACGCTAGAGTAATCTAAGTATAAATAGAAAGTAGGGAAATCAAAATGAAATATGTTGTAAATGACAGCTGCATCGGATGCGGATTCTGTGCTGGAACATGTCCAGAAGTATTTTCAATGAACGACGAGGGTATCGCAGTAGCTATCGAAGCTGATGTACCTGATGATGCTCTAGACACTGCAGCAGAGGCAATGGACGGATGTCCTGTCGGCGCAATCGAAGAGGCATAAATCGACGGGCCGGCTAATAAAAATAGAAAGAGGATGATATATGAGTATGTTTTTGGGGCCAATTCACTATTGGCTATATAACAAAATCAACAATCAGGAAAAGCTCACTGCAGCAATCGCTGCTGAGGCGTCAAAGAATGGCTGGATTTCAGACGCTTCTGAGTACACAAAGGAGCTTCCTGCACTAGAGTCTGTAATTGATGAAAGCAACATCCACGGATGGCTCCAGTCACAGATTACAGATGCAGAGATGCGCTACGCATCGCTAATTGCTTTGCTAGGTGATAAATTTGATGAGGTCAAGGCGCTTGCTTTTGACTTCGGAAAGAGCAACGCAGTAGATGCAAAGGCTGATGCAGAGGGAATCTACAAGTATTTCGAGGATTTCTTTGTAAACGGAATGCCATGCGATCACGTAAACTCAGTTGTGGCTCAGGGTGAGGATTCACTGACATGGAAGATGTCTCAGGATATCCACGCACAGTACTGGAACGGTGGAGATACATCAAAGTATTACGCAATCCGTAAGGCTGTAATGGATGGAATGCTCGAGGCTAGCGAGTACGCTTTGACGGAGGACGAGACTTTCCAGTATACGATTGCGAGAAAGTAAGCATCCAAAAGCTATTTAAACCAAAGTATCAATACAATTCAAGAAAAGGTGAAATCTATACAAGGTGGACGGTCCAAAGGGACTGTCCATTTTTGTTATACTATTGAAAAAGTAAAAATTTTCATATAGAATCGATGTATAGGAATTTAAAGAGGATGGGGACAGAGGATGAAACAAAAGAGAAAGTACCTTAACATGAGGTCAATATTTTACTTTTTGATAGTTTTAGCAGTAGCACTGTTTTTGATAGGGCAGATTTTGTATCAAAGGTTTTTCTGGAACCTATACGTGAATAACGCGATAGATAGCGATAAGATGAATTTATATGGCACAGTGACCAGCTTTATACCCTATTGCATTTCTCTTTGGGCATTGATAATAGGAGTTTTCTTTGTAAAAAAGAATAAGCTTGTCATAGCAATATGCATAGTTACAGGTATATTACATCTTGTATGGTTTTATGTAATTTGGTTCTATTCAGATAGAAGTTTATATCCTGTTTTTGACTGGCTTGTAGAGGCTTTGACCTTTGGACTTATAAAGTTGCCGGGAGGATGGAGATAAATAGGTAAAATTCATTTTGATATAGAGGATTAAAATATGGCAAGTGAATCACAATCTAGCAACATAATATTGTTTCCTAAGTACGAAGAATTGAAATCAGAGGTCGAGGAGCTTCGTGCCGATCTAGTAAAATTATATTTTGAATATGATGAGCTTCGCTTTGTCATATGTCCAAATATAGAAATGCAATATATGCTAGCACTTGGGGCCATCGAATATAAGCTATATGAAACTCAGTGCAGGATGCTTAGACTTAAGAGAAAAATAGAGCTTATACAAGCAAAGCTTAACCGGCAGGAGAAGCCTGATATCTCAGAAATCGAAGAGCAACTAGATAAGGAATTTGCCGAGTACCAGGACCTTCTTGAAATACAAATAGAGGCTATGAACGAGGCTTTAGATAGAAGCAAGGGTAAAGTTCTATCTGGTGAGGATAAAAAGGAGATAAAATCTTTATACAGAAAGATTGTAAAGGCTCTTCATCCTGATCTAAATCCTGACTTATCTAGGGCAGAAATTGACCTGTTTGCGAATGCTGTTGAGGCATATAAAAATGCGGACTTAAATGCCATTAGGGTTATCGCTGAAATGTTGGATGATGGTGAGCTTCCTGATGAATCGGACAATGCGCTAGCATATTTGGCGAAGGAGCGAGAGCGCCTGCAAGCTTTGATAGAACATATTAAAGAGGAAATTTGCATTACCAAAGAATGCTTTCCATATAACAGGAGAGATATCGTAAAAGATAGTGCTAAAATTGAGGAAATGAAACAGGAGTTTAAACGACTCCAAAAACTATATGAAGAAGAAATAGAATTATATAAAGCAAAAATAGCTGAAATGTTGGAGTAGAAAATGAGCAATCTTGTTAAGGTGGATGCATCGGGTTTGATGAGCCTTATGCATAACAATAAGGATATTGATATACCAAAGCCATTTGAAAGGGAAATCTATCTCTTTGATACACATGTTGCGGGAACGATGCATGTGGAAGGAATAGAGGAAATAGAGCCAAAGCTAGCTATAAATGACAAGCTTAGCTTTTACCGTGAACCCGAAAATGAATATGACAGCAAGGCCATTGTTATAAAAACGACTGATGGCATCAAAATTGGATATGTTCCACAGATGGACAATCTCATATTTTCAAGACTGATGGATGCAGGTAAACTTCTCTTTGCAAGAATTCAGATGAAGGAGCAAAGAGGAAAGTGGATTAAAATTCATATAAAGGTTTTCTTGCAAGATTAGCTGTATAGGACTCGCTCATAGTAGGAGAACGAATTGAGCGAGTTTTTATGTGAAATAAAAGCATGTAATTTCAAATTATATTTCAGAAATAAGCCTTTTTATGAAATTGATAAGGTTAAAATCGGTATGATATTTCAATAAAACTTGTTTTTATGAAATATGAATGCTATAATTGATACAGTTATTTCATTTTATTAATCGAGGTGAGAGTATTGGAAAATAGATCAGGTTACTACAAAAAAAATCTATCGGGGGATTTAGCGTATGAATCCTTTTGTCCGTCTCCCCTTCCGCCAAGCCCAAATGTGGATCTAAATCAGGATGGAATAAAGCTTTTGATAGAATCAAATAAGATGATAGCATTGCTAAATGGATTGTCAGCTAGGATTCCAAATATGGATTTATTTGTATCTATGTATGTACGTAAAGAGGCTTTGATGTCATCTCAGATTGAGGGAACACAGTGCACTTTAGATGATATTCTTTCTCCTGAAGTAGAGAAAAATGTAAATTTAGATGTGTCGGATGTAATTAATTATATTAAGGCTACAGACTTTGCAATAAAATCATTAGATACACTACCACTTTGCAATAGACTAATCCGAGACATACATGCGATTCTTATGAATAATGTGAGGGGGCAGGATAAAAACCCAGGAGAGTTTAGAAACTCACAAAACTGGATTGGAGGAGCGGGTAGCACGATTAAAAATGCTAGATATATCCCTCCAAATCCAGATGATATGAAGGCCGCAATTGCTGATTTAGAACAGTATATGAACTCTGCAGACGAGCAGGATCCTTTGATTAGAGCTGCTTTGATTCACTATCAATTTGAAACAATACATCCATTTTTAGATGGAAATGGACGTATTGGAAGGCTTTTGATTACTCTATTTTTGATGGAGAAAAAACTACTAACCACACCAGCTCTATATATATCATACTATTTAAAGCTTAATCGTGTTGAATACTATGACAGAATGAGTGAAGTTCGCAGAACGGGAAATTATGAACAATGGGTTATATTCTTTCTGCAAGCATTTCATGAATCAGCAAGGGATGCTATAGATACGATAGATAGGCTTTCGGCATTGCACGATGAGAATCTTCGTAAGCTCGATGACTTATCAAAGCGCCAAAAGGATACAGCGATAAAACTGTTTTTATACATAGAGAGCAATCCAATAATAAATCTAGGCAATACTGCAAAGCATCTTGAAATTGCGTATAACACAGCTGCGAAGACAGTAAATGTATTAGTAGAAAAGGGCATATTATCAAAAGGAGCTAAGCTAGGAAAAACGAGAACATACATATATGAGGCCTATTTGGAGATTCTTAGAAAGGATACCTAAAAGACTAAATTTATTAAGACATAATCATTTTTATACCACCTATATCGCCATATTGACCACCTATCGATAATCGCTTGAAAAAGCATTTCGTTTTTCGTAAAATCAAATCAACCTAAGGGGAGGTTGAAAAATGCAAGTAGAAATCAAAATTGACAAGGACTGCAAGGAGCCGAAGCTCATCATCATAACAGATGAGATGACGGAAGAGCTAGATGCAATCGTAAGGAAAGCTTCGAGCACAGGGTCAAAGCTAATAACGGGCTTTAGGGATGGCAATGCAAAAATTCTTGAGCCTAGCGAAATCTATCGCATCTATGCGGAGTCGGGCAGAGTAATAGCTGAATGCGAAGATGGAAGATATGCTCTGAGGCTAAGACTCTACGAACTAGAAGAAATGCTAGGAAAACACTTTGCGCGTATATCAAACTCAGATATTGTGAACCTGAAGAAGGTCAAAGAGTTTAATCTCAGCATTGTCGGAACGATTTGCGTCAAGCTTTCAAACGGTACAGTAACCTATGTATCAAGGCGCTTTGTTAGCAAAATCAAGCAGATTTTAGGAATTTGAGGTGGTAAAGATGGATATTAATATTAAAAAAGAAGCATTTGTCCGCGGATTAGCTGGATTTCCAATAGGTGTAATGATTGGCTGCATACTTTCAATTGTATTTTCTTTCATGTATGCAGATGGAAGTTTTCATGCGGTTGTACCTAGTTTGACAGAGAAGATGGGAAATGAGCTGAATGCAGTTATTTTCCAAACTATTCTTTGTGGGGTTATCGGCTCAGCCTTTGCTGCAGGCTCAGTAATCTGGGAAATAGATTCATGGAGCATTGCAAAGCAAAGCGCGGTATACTTTCTAGTTGGCGGCCTCACTCTTTTACCAATTGCGTATTTAACACACTGGATGGAGCATTCAGTTAGGGGCGCAATCATTTACTTTATCCTTTTCGTATTTATCTTCGCCGTAATCTGGATAGCTAAATACTTAATCTTAAGATCAAAGATAAAACGCATAAATGGAGAGTTTAAAAAATAGATACCAAAAGGAAATCGAACTTAAATGTGGATTTATGGGAGCAGGCTAGCCTGCTTCCTGTTTTTTGTTTGGGGAAAAATATATTTTGATTGTCAAATCGCAAGGGATTTGGTATCATATATGTAGAACATTTGTTCGTTATAGATATCGCAGATAGGCGATGTTCGTAATTGTTGATATAACTGAGTTTGAGGCAAACACCTAAGGAGGATGAGGATGAGCAAGACATATATTTCCATAGACCTAAAGTCATTCTATGCCTCCGTAGAATGCATGGAGAGAGGGCTAGATCCTCTTAATACCAACCTGGTAGTAGCTGATGCATCGCGCACGCAGAAGACTATTTGTCTTGCAGTGTCTCCATCGCTTAAGGCCTACGGGATTCCAGGCAGAGCTAGACTTTTTGAGGTTGACCAGAAGGTCAAGGAGGCTAATGCGAGGAGACAGACGAGGGCGCCTAAGAATATCCTTGACGGCAAGTCGGTATTTGCTTCTGAGCTAAATGAGAACCCTAACCTTGCTATTGATTATATAGCGGCTAAACCTAGAATGGCTCTATACATGAGCAAGAGTACGCAGATTTATGATGTGTATCTTAGATATATTGCACCTGAGGATATCTATGCTTATTCAGTAGATGAAGTTTTCATTGATGCGAGTGGATATCTTAAGACCTACGGGTTAAATGCACATGATTTTGCAAGGCTCCTGGTTAGGGAGGTTTTTAAGGAGACTGGAATTACAGCAACTGCAGGCATAGGCCCTAATCTCTATCTGTGCAAAATAGCGATGGACATAGGGGCTAAGCATACAGAGGCAGATGCTGATGGCGTTAGAATTGCTGAACTAGATGAATACTCATATAGGAGACTCCTTTGGGATCATAGGCCTATTACGGACTTTTGGAGAGTGGGCAGAGGCTATGCTAAGAAACTTGCTAAGAAGAGCATATTTACCATGGGAGATATTGCAAGATGCTCACTAGGTACTAGCTCTGACTACTATAATGAGGATTTGCTTTATAAGATGTTCGGTGTCAACGCTGAGCTTTTGATTGACCATGCTTGGGGCTACGAGCCGTGCACCCTCGCCGAGGTTAAGTCATATAGGCCTCAGCGTAAGAGTCTCGTTTCAGGACAAGTTTTACAGAATGCATACACCTATGATAAGACTAGAATCGTAGTTAGAGAAATGATGGAGCTTCTAGCTCTTGATCTGGTAGATAAGGGACTTCTCACTAACCAGATAGTATTAACGGTAGGATATGACATAGAGAACCTATCTGACCCTGAGAGACGAAAGGCTTATAAGGGTGAGATAACAGTAGATGGATATGGGAGAGAGATTCCTAAGCATGCACACGGAACAGGTAATTTGCCATTCAGCACAGCATCTACTAAGCTCACAACAGACTGTGTTTTAGACGTTTTTGATAGAGTTGTTGATGAGTCGCTTTTGACTAGGAGAATAAGCATAACAGCCAATAATCTTGTATTAGAGTCTGAGTACAAACGAGAGAGCGAAGTCGCTAGTGCAGAGCCTGAGCAGCTAAGTATGTTTGATATGCTGGCAGGGGGAGGTGCGCCTCAAGAGAGAGAGCCTGCGTCCAGCAAAGACAATTCTTCATATTCGGAACGAGGAGAGGAAAAACCAAGGAATTCAGTGGTGGCTGAGTCTATTTCAGGCAGTGCAGCTAGTGACAAAAGTGAAGATGCGCTAGAGAAGGAGAAGCAGGTTCAAGAGGCCATGCTCAAGATAAAGAAACGCTTTGGCAAGAACGCCATTCTAAAGGGCACCAATCTTCAGGAGGGCGCAACAGCAAAGGAACGTAACGCCCAAATCGGTGGGCACAAGGCTTAGAGTAGTCTGGATTTAAGAGGATAAGGAATTCATGGGTAAATACGACGATATAATAGATCTGCCATACAAGAAGTCAACTAGGCATGCTCATATGTCAACGCATGATAGAGCGGCTCAGTTTGCACCATTTGCAGCTCTTACAGGCTACGGAGAGGCGGTTGAGGAGACAGCTAGATTTACTGATTCCAAAATTGAGCTTGCAGATGATAAGATTGCCGAGATAAACGAAGTTCTCGCTGAACTAAAAAACGCCCTAGATAGGCCTTTGGATGAAGATGAGCTCCCAGAGGTTAAGCTTAACTATTTCGTCCAAGACAAGCTAAAACAGGGCGGTAAATACATAAGTTATAAAGGTGCTGTCTGTAAGATTGATGAGCATGAGAAAAAACTCAGGCTGAGTAAAGGCACTTGGATAAGGATAGAGGATATATTTGATATTAAGCTAGTATAATTATGTTAGCCAATATCATTTATTATAGCTCTACCATCTTCTGGTGGGAATAGTGCGCACAGCTTGTCAATGAGTACATCCAGTTCACCTAAATTTGTGCTTTTTAGTATAATAGTTCTGCCGTCCATCGCATTTATCTTATATCCGAAGTGTTTTCCAATAATAAATAGCGAGTGAACTAGTAGAGGCTCTATATCATATATCTCTGAGAATAGCATAGGAATTTCCTGATTTTTTCTTATTATGACGATACCGTTTTCATGTAAATCAACCTGTGCCCAGATATTTTGATCCCACGGAAGCATAACCTTCTTTATTGTATTTGATGTAAATATGCGCTTACCGAGTTCACCTGTCTCGTTAATAACATTAGGGTCTATGTTAAACTGTATTAACTTAAGCCTGTAATGAGGTCCTCGTGGAGCGTTAAACTTCATATAGATGAAGAATAGCACAAGTGCTAAAAGTACAGCCAAAAAAATAAGTCTAGTTGTAATCATATTTGAAAATCTCCTTATGGGTAATTTTTGATGGTATATCTTTCAACATTATATCATCAAAAGCGTAAGAGTAAATCACTTTTATTTGCAAAGAGCAAGGGATATGCTTAATTGTGCAAAAAGTGTGTAAATATAATATATACATTTATAGTATGGTATAATATAAATACGGCATATGCTAGCGATGTAAATATTGAATTGGCTGGTACTCGAACATCGTAACTAAACGATGGGAATTGATCTAATGGAAAGGAGCCTATAATGGAGTACATGAGATTTTTTAGAGACACGATTATGGAGAGACAGTCGTGCAGAAAGTTTTTAAGCAAGGAAGTTGAAATTGAGGAACTGGTAGAGGTTAATCGCGTATACGATAACCTAGAGAGGCTTGTTCCAGGTATTGAAACAGATATTAAGTTTACTGGTGCAGAGGCAGGCAAGAAGTTTGGAGATAGCGTAGGCTATAACGGATATTCAATAGAGGCACCTCAGTATATCATTTTGCTATCAGAGGTAAAAGAACACTATTTAGAGAACATTGCATATCTTGCTCAGGCAATGACGCTTAAGCTTACAGATCTCGGAATTGCTGCATGTTGGCTTACAGTGAATAATTCAGATAAAGTTAAGGCAGCAGCTGATCTAGATTCCAAACTAGAGGTTGCATGCGTTATCGGAATAGGATATCGCGACAAGGATACTAAGGAGACTAGACTTGATATCGTCAGTCCATCAAATGTTACGATGACTAAGACTGAGCTAAGAGCTGCTCCAAAGATTCATCTAGGATGCATGCTATTTGATAAACAATACGGCAAGGCGTTCAATACAGATGAGCTATACACAGAGCTAGAAGATTCACTTCTTGCAATAAGCCATGCGCAGTCATTTTTCAACAGACAGCCATATAGAGTAATCGTTGGGGATAGCGAGATTTACCTAGTTGGAGTGCCTGATGAGATGACATGCGAAAACGACAGACATCTAAACTACGGTATTGCAATGTTTAACTTCGTTGCAGTAATTGGTTCACTAAGGGCAGAGGCACCTAAGTGGAGCTTTGATGCACCTACAGTTGACCTAGCGCTTCCAGAAGATGTTTATTATGTAGCAAAGTGCAGGATTTAGTGAAGATACCATTAGGAAGCTAACGATTTTTAGTATATTCGAATAGCAAGAAATTCGTGGGAGGAAGTGCAAATGAAAGTAACTTTGAAAGTAGAAGGAATGTCATGTAGCATGTGTGAGGCACATATATGTGAAACTATTAGAAAGGTAGTTCCAGATGCAAAGAAGGTGAAGGCATCAAAGCGTAAAGGGACGGCGACCTTTGTAACGGATGACAGTCCGAACGAAGGTAATTTGGCCAAGGCTATCGAGGAAACCGGTTACACATGTACAGGCATGGATGTCGAGTAGACATCTAACAGTAAATATAAATATCGTTATAGATAAAGCCTACTACAGCTGAAAGGTTGCAGTAGGTTTTTTATTGAAGTGTTTAAATAGGTTTGATATTCTGTATATGAATATATTAAAAAGACTAAAACTAAATGTACCATTTTTGTCACATTGAAAGATTTATATTGACACCCTATTGAATAGGGAGTATATTAAAGGTAACAGGAGGAAGTATGACAAGGGCATTTATTCAGACAGCAGAGTTCTCCCGTAATTGGGATAGATTAGGCTTCGATGATGAAGACCTGAGATTATTAGAACTTGATATAATGAAGCACCCAGATAAATACCCGGTTATGCAGGGGACTGGTGGACTTCGTAAGGCTAGAGTGGCATTAGAAAACAAAGGTAAGAGCGGCGGAGCCAGAGTATGTTATGTTGATTTCGTTTTCGCTGAGACAGTTTATCTAATCACAGTATTCGGCAAGAAAGAAAAAGCTAATCTTTCCAAAGAATAGCGTAACAACATCAAGAAAGTGATTGAAGCACTTAAGAAGAGTCTTGGAGGTGAATGATATGAGCAACAACAGTGTATATGAAAGCATAATGGCAGGATTAAATGAAGCATTGGCTGATGCCCAGAGCGAGAAGCCAATACTTAAGAGGCGTAAGGTTACGGTAGAGCCGGTTAAAATCTTTGAAGCTGATGAAGTAAAGAAAATCAGAAATTCAACTGGAATGTCTCAGAAGATATTTGCAAGCTATATGGGGGTGTCTTATAAGACAGTTGAAGCCTGGGAAGCTGGCACAAATCATCCATCAGGAGCTGCGAGCAGACTTCTCAGCATGATTGAGAATGATAAGGAACTTATTATTAAGTTCCCGTTTGTGACAAACGCAATGGCAAAATAACGTACTTTATAGGGCAATCAAGTATAAAAACGATAATTTAGAGTCCACCAACCTCAAAGAAAAAACGGGCTGTTTTTACCAACCCGATAATTTAGAGAGTACCAACCCCAACCCAATATTTTAGAGCGCCAATATAAATATCGTTATAGATAAAGCCTACTACAGCTGAAAGGTTGCAGTAGGTTTTTTGTTGAAGTATTTAAATAATTTTGATATTCTATATAGGAGTATTGTTAATTTAACAAGATTTATGCTATATATGTACCATTTAGATTACATAGAAAGAGATAAAATAAAATTATAAGTAAACTGAAGCAGTTTGGAGGGGAAATGACAAATAATAGAAGTTTAAGAGACAGGATTACTTTAGAAGTTTTGAAACATAATCCTATTCCTGCACATAAACAGGATAATAAGCACATGTTTTATTTTGATGACTATGATGATAATTTGTATACGAAAATGTCCAAAGCAGTATATACGGCATATAAGGATGGAAATGGTGGAGAACTAGATGGTAATCCACCTAAAATGGCAAGCATTGCTTCTTCTTCTGCAATGACGTTTAACATTATTGGAAATGATCCGGTAGATATTCATAATGATTATAGCATTTCATCAAGTGTAAATGCTTCAACAGTAAATATTCCAAAAGGGAAATACAAAATTGAATATGAGAAAAAGCTATTCCCAATTAATAAGGGGAATAGCCCATCGCATTTAGATGCTTTTCTTTGGTGTGAGGAAAACAAAACAGGAATCTTTTGTGAAATGAAAAATTTCGAGTGGCTAAGTCCTCCAAGTTCGGCTTTATCTGAAGGATATTGTGACGAAAAGTACTATTTTAAAAATATAAATTCAAATTCAAAGAATAGTAATTTACTAGATGCATTTCATGTTTTTGAACCATTAATTGATATTTTCAAAAATAACCATGTCCAGCCCCCTAGGAATTCTCTTAAGTCAAAATATGCTGTCTACGATGCATGGCAAATGATAAAACATACACTGGCAATATATAATCAAACATCATCTTATGTAAAGAATCATCTTGAGAAATCTAAAAATGTGGATTCGATAGCAGGCAGTTATGAAAATATAATTCTTTTAAATGTAGTTAATGACATTCCAGACTCTTGGATTTGTAATCAGAAAACTAGAAATGAATATTCTGCAAGAAAAGACAAAGAACAAAATGAAGCTAAGGATTTTATTGAAAAAATGACAGATCCAAAATATAAACTGATTGATTTGTTTAAAAATGACTGTAAAGCTGATTTTCAGATGGCATATGTCTCAGCAAAGGAATTCGCAGATATTATAGGAGTAACAGGTGCAAGAAGAGAATTTCTTAGGGACAGATATTTCGGCTAAGAGTAAACAGGAGTTTGATAATGGGAAATTTTGAGCCAAAGAAATTAGCCCTAATAAGAATTTGGGAAATACTAAAGGAACATAGTGATAGCAGTCATCCGTTGACTCAGCAGGATATTGCAAAACATTTGGAAGACGACTATGGAATCGTCATAGAAAGAAAGGCAATAAGTCGTAATATATCTTTGCTTAAAGAAGCGGGTATTGAAATAGAATCCGGAAGAGCAGGAAGCTATCTTGAAAGCAGGGATTTTGAGGATTCTGAATTGAGATTGCTTATCGATGGAATACTTTGTAGTAAATATATAACAGCAAAATACTCCTCTGATTTGATTGATCGCTTGTGCTCCTTATCAAATAAGTATTTTCGCTCACACCTTAAGAATATTCACTCGGTAAATGATTGGAATAAAACCAATAATCAATCGGTGTTCCTCAATATTGAGATGATAGATTATGCAATAGATGAAAAACTATGTATAGAGTATGACTACAACAAGTTTGGAATTGATAAGAAACTTCACAAATCATCAAGCTGTAGAGTGAGCCCATATAGGTTGATACTAAATAATCAAAGATATTATTTGATGGCCAACAATGAACTTTGGGGAGGAATGGTTTTCCACAGGCTGGATCGAATTACAAATATGAAGATAAGCTCTGATATGGCGACGGATGTCAGGAGTATTCCCGGATATGAAAATGGGATTAACTATAAGCAGATATCATCGTCAATGCCATATATGTTTCCCGGAGAGCCGGTTAGAATAACATTCTCTACTGATGTAAATATAATCGATCAAATAATCGACTGGTTTGGCGATGGAATACAAATATCTGAAGTTGATAATGGTAAAGCAAAAGTGTCCATAATGGCAAGTATTGATGCGATGAAATATTGGGCTCTTCAATATTTGGATTATGTTGAGATTATAGAGCCTCAAAGTCTTCGAGAAAGAATTGAAGATTCTATAATAAACGCTGCAAAGAAATATGGAGTATAAGTATATCGGAGGGATATTCATATCTATGATTAAGGAAGAATTGGAAATTGTAACTATTAGGGAGTTGCTAAATAAAGACGAAAGTAATGGAAAACTTAAAATTCCAGGATATCAGAGACCATATAGGTGGAGCTCTGAATCTGCGTTGACCTTGGTGATGGACACCTATGAAGCCTTTGATAAAAAAGTTAAAGAGTATAGAATGGGAACTGTAGTTCTGCATAAACAATCGGAAAACACAGTATTTGACATAGTTGATGGACAACAAAGACTTACTACAATATCTATAATACTATTCGCATTAAAAAAACATACAAAGAAAGGTATCGATGATTGCCCATCTTCGTTATTAGATGAAAAGTACGGTGGAGAGTCAATAAAGTGTATCGCTAGAAATTTTAATGTTGTCACCAGGAAAATCAAGGAAATCGAGGAGAACAAACTAGAAGAATACTATGAGTATATTTTAGATAGTTGCACAGTTGTAAAGATAGTAACGGAGGTTGAACAGGAGGCATTCCAGTTTTTTGATTCACAAAATTCAAGGGGCAAAGAACTTGCACCTCATGATATATTAAAATCCTATCATCTTAGATTAATGAGGGACGAAGACGAAAGAAAAAAATTAAATATAATAAAGGAGTGGGAAAATGTTAAACAATACGATTTTGAGGTGTTATTTGCGAATACGCTATATCCATTAACAAATTGGTATAAGAACAGGAGTGGGTTAAACTACTCTATAAAGAAAATAAAAGTATTCAAGGGAATAAAGACGGACAATTGTTACAATTTTACTGTATATCACAAAGCAGCTAATCGTTATATCGAGGAATTCAATAATAGATTTTACGATTTTATTTCGATAGATACTGTCAATCAATTTCAATTAACTCAGCCAATTATTGCAGGGAAAGGGTTCTTTGAATATGGGCTACATTACGAAGAAATAAAGAGAACGATAGAATCTGATATAGTAACCCCATTTATTAAAAAAAAGAATATAATCAGCGAAATTTCATTATCCAGAGCAGGGGACTCATATGTATATAATCTATTCTTAAATATAATCATTTTTTTCGTTGATAGATTCAATATTGACGCTTTGACAGATGCGAGGATAAATTTTCTATTTAAGTGGGCATTTTCACTTAGATTACGTTTGAAAGCAATATATAGGGAATCTGTTAATAATTATGCCCTAGGTAAATCAAAATGGGTAAATGAAGGAAGAAACATGTTCTCGTTAATTGCTGATATGCAAGAGCCTATAGAGCTGGATACAATAGACTTAGAGTGTATTAAGGAAAATGACAAAAATGACAAATATGAGAAATTATATACTCTTTTATTTGCTGAGGAGAATAAGTAGTTATGAATGACATTGTACAACCAAAGGAATTTAACATAGAAAATATTTTTGAAGGTAATAAGTATGTAATCCCTCTATACCAGAGAAACTATGCATGGGGAATCGACGAAATAGAGCAATTGCTAGATGACATATACGACGCTCCTGTAGGCAGAGATTATTTTTTAGGAAGCCTAATTGTAAATTACCTAGTAGAGGAAGACAAATTTGAAGTTATTGATGGACAGCAGAGATTAACAACTCTATACCTGTTACTTTCTTATCTTGACAAAAATTATCTTCATGATGATTCACTGCAATTTGAGGCAAGAGAGAAATCGAATAAAACGCTAAAAAAAATATATAAATTAAATGATAAGGAATGTGTGTTAGATTTAGATACAGGGCTATCTGACGAAATAATAGAAGGCTATGCTATAGTAAATAATTATTTTAGAAAAAAGAGCGATGATGAGAAAAAAATACTTGATGATAAGTTCAAATCTATCAAAATAATCCGTACGCAGGTACCTGCAGGTATAGATTTAAATCATTATTTTGAAGTAATGAACACTAGAGGGGAACAGCTGGAACTTCATGAAATCGCAAAGGCGAAAATTATTGGAGTTATTGCACGTGATGAAAATGAAAGTGATGATAGCAAAGACAAGGAGATAGCAGCAAAAATTTGGGATGCATGTTCACGGATGGATAAATATGTGCAGATGTGTTTTTCAATTAAAGAGAGAGAAAAAATCTTTGGAGATGATTGGGATACCTTTTCTGCAAAGGACTTTGAGGACCTTAAAAATAAATTATCAAGTAAATCTAATGGTTATGGTGGAGATGATACTAGTGAATTTTCGGAAACTCTTAATGAAATACTCAGTGGTACACGCGAAGACGTAAGTGATGAAAAAGGAGATGAAGAGGAAGATGATTTACGTTTTGAATCTATCATCTCGTTTCCAAACTTTATTCTACAAGTAAATAAAGTGCTTCAAAATAAAAATGATGAGGAATTAAGCTTAGATGATAAAGTTTTCTTAGAACAATTGAAGGATAGATGGAGTAGCAAGGAGAAGGCGTTAGAATTTGTCTACTCTATGCTTAAATATAGATATATTTTTGATCGATACGTAATCAAAAGAGAATATATTGGGGAGACCAAATTAGAAGGTACATGGTCTTTGAAGAGACTAAAAATGTATGAAGATGACAAAAGAAAAATAACTTCATATTCAGGAACATTTAATCCTGATAATGAAGAACAATACGATAAACCGGATGGGAACATACTAAAGGTATTAGAATCTTGTCTGAGGGTAACATATACATCGCCTAAAACTATGCATTGGATTGCAAGAGTTATGAGTTTAGCAAATGTTCCAATGCATGAAGAAAGCGATAAAAAGTCTGAAGCAAGCTTTCAGATGACTGCAGAAGACATTATTGAAGACCTAGAAAAATACTGCTGCGAAAAGGTGAATGATTCACACCCGAATAAATACAAGGGCTTTAATATTGAACGCATTGTTTTCACCTATTTGGACTATATTCTTTATAGAAATGACGTTAAAAATAACGTTAATGAGTTCAAAGATTTTTACTTTCAGTTCAGAAATTCTATTGAGCATTTTTTCCCAAGACACCCTATAGGTGATGAAAAAGATGTTTCTGAAGAACATAGAGACGACTTCGGCAATTTAGCTTTGATAACAACGTCAGCAAACTCAAAGTTTTCGAACATGCTGCCAATACATAAAGTAGAGCAATATAAAGATTACCTCAAGCAAAGTCCTAAGCTTTGCAAAATGGAAAAACTCCTAGAAGAGAATAATCGAAAATGGGATGATAACCTTGTAAATAAACATGGACAAGAGATGATTAATTTATTAGATAGTGATATAAGAAAAAGAAAGCGAAGATGTTAAGAAAGACGAAGCTACATAGAATTTAAGTATACGGCGTATTCGATTTAGCCACTCGTATGAGAAGCGAATTGAATACGCTTTTTACTTTGCTCAAAATCAAATCTCCTCAACCATATTCTTCAATCATACTGAAAGACAATTCAAGTGCACTATTTTTGGGACATGAACTATGTTAAATTCAGTATTGAAATAAGAAGTATAGAAAAGAGGAGTTTTAGATGGATAATTTTGATAAGATAATCGGATACCGAGAGGAGAAAAAAGAACTTAGGCAAATAGCGGATACTTTGAAGAATAGAGAGTATTATGAGAAGCTGGGCATTAATATGCCAAGAGGACTTTTGCTTTATGGTCCGCCTGGTGTAGGGAAAACTATAATGGCAAGGGCACTCATTGAAGCAAGTGGAAGAAGTTCATTTACCCTAAGAAAAAGATATAATTCGGCTGACTTTACGATAGACATCAGATCAATATTTGATAAGGCAATAAAAAACGAACCATCTATTGTTTTTCTTGATGATATTGACAAATTTTCAAATGTAGACAAGTATCGTAAAAATGAAGAAGAGTATGTAATAGTGCAGTCATGTATTGAAGAGATAAAGGAGAAAGATGTATTTGTTATAGCTACAGCTAATGATATTAGCTATATGCCTGATTCTCTTATTAGAAATGGACGATTCGATAGAAGAATAGAAATAGGTGTCCCTGATAGCAATGATGTAGAAGAAATAATCGCTCATTATCTAAAAAACAAAAAAATTGTAGATGATGTTGATGTAAAGATGATAGCAAGAATAATGACTAGAAAATCTTGTGCAGACCTGGAAACATTGATAAATGAAGCAGGGCTTTATGCCGGATATAAAAAGTCCGATACCATAAGAATGGAGCATTTTATAGATGCGATTCTTAAAACGATATATAGTGTACCTGTATATCACAAATATGGTGATTATAGGACAATATCCTCTGTTGATAAATCGAATGAAATGACTTTGGCTCCACATGATAAAAATCAAAGATCATTTAGTAGAGCGGTATATCATGAAGCAGGTCATGTCCTTGTATCTGAAACGCTTTGCCCCGGCAGCGTTACGATGGCATATGTATATATGACAGAAGGTGTAGGTGGGGGATTTGTAAATGTAAGTGGAAGTGAAAATACAGAAGGAAGATATTGGTGTGAATGCAAAATAATGATAGACTTAGCAGGAGCGGCTGCAGAAGAGAAAATTTTTGGAGAAACAGGTTTTGGATGTTTTGACGATTTTGATAAGGCATTTTCATCTGTGGCTTTTCTATTTAATGATTATTGTGCAGGAGGGTTTAAACTATATGATTCTGATCATATTTCTTCTGACCAACAAATTGATATAAGATCTCATGTGTTATCCTCGGAAATAGAGAGATACTATGGAAAGGTGAAGAAACTCATAGCATTAAATAAAGAGTTCTTTGAAAAGATTGCTGAAAAATTAGCAGATAAAAGACTGCTGACTATGGAGGATATTAAAGGAATTAGAAGTGAATGCGACGTAGTCACTATAAATATTTAAACTTCTTTTTATGATGGAAAGGAGTGTATATATGGGATATTACTCGAACTATTTACCGTATTTAATAGATGATGTTGACTACAGTTACCCATCCCCGGAGCAACAATTGCTACTGAGGTTAGATGATTTGACAGGTGTTCTTGAAGCCTTCAATGAAGATGATTCTATCCCATTCACTAATAACTATTGCTTGCAGGATGACGAACTGAGATATATAGATGCGTGTGAATTTCTAGATCCTGAAAAGGATTATATTAGAACAAAAGCAACAGTACTTAGAGCTATTGAGCTTGCAAAGGAAGATCTTGTAACAAAGTATGATATGCCGTATCTTGAAGGCTTCTTTTGTGTAGATAGTGAGGAATGTGAAAAGCAACTGACATTTGAATAAACTTATAAACTTAAAGAAAAGTGCAAAATAATATTGGTTAGACTAGTTTTTTTAACAATCCACAAGGGCCACAAAATATGTGGCTCTTTTTGTGTCATGAATTTAGAGTGGCAAGGGGTGACCGTATAGATTCAAGATATTTTTATGCATTTTTTTGAAAGATTATGATAAAAATAAAACACGAACGATTTTTGTTGCATTCGCATGTATTGTTATGGGAATAACCACTTTTGATGTATATGCGACTAAGTTATTAGGTAAAATTACGTCTTTGTATGTTGACGGTATTTTTAGCAATATAGTATTGTTAACTTATCGAAGAAGATGAAAGGAAGTTGATTTATGGAAATGACAATTGAAAGACTTAAGGAGAGAGTTAAGGCTGGCAGAGGACTTGTACCTGCACATAAGGTTATCAAGGGCGGAATGCTAGTAAATGTAATGTCTGCAGAGGTTTATCCTGCTGATGTTGCTATATATAATGAAATGATTGCTGCTGTAGGAGATGTTAGCGACTACATTGGCGAGGATACAGAAATTATCGATGCTAAGGGACGCTATCTCGTTCCTGGAATGATTGACGGGCACATCCACAGCGAGTGTAGTAAGCTTAGTATCACAAGCTATGCCAAGGCTGTAGTTCCAAGGGGTACAACAAGCATGGTTTCAGGTCTTGATGAATATATATCTGTTTCAGGACTTGAGGGACTTCGTGAGATTTTTGAGGAAGTGAAGCAGAGCCCGCTCAAGGTTTTCTGGGGCGCTCCTTTTAAGACTCCATACACTATTCCTGAATCAACTGTTGCATATAACTTTACTAAGGAAACTCATGAAGAAGTTCAGAAGTGGGATGAGTGCTACGGCGTTTGGGAGACCGTTCGTGAATTTGTTCAGGAAGAAGATGAGAACACTCTAGGTGCGATTGCTACAGCATATAACAATAGGCTTCCCGTATTCGGATGTGCACCTATGGCTCGTGGAAACGACCTAAATGGATATCTTTGTGGAGGAATTAGACTTGACCACGAAAGCTACGATCACGAAGAGGTTGTAGAGAAGATGCGTAAGGGCATGCATATGCTGATTAGAGAGTCTTCAGTAACTCACTTCCTTGAGGAAAATATCAAGGCAGTTACAGAGGTTAATCCTTACTTTGCTAGAAGAGTCAGCTTCTGTACAGATGACGTTACAGCAACTGACGTTTTGAACAAAGGTCACCTAGACAATGTCGTTAGACTTGCTATGAAGGCTGGAGTTGATGCTATGACAGCTATTCAGATGGCGACAATAAACAGCGCTGAGGCTTATCACATTGACCATCTCGTTGGCTCAATTTGCCCAGGAAGAATCGCAGATATTCTCTTTGTTGGATCACTAGATGACTTTGATGTAGATGAAGTAATGACAAACGGAAAAATGGTTGCTAAGGGCCATAAGCTAAGCTATGAACTCAAGGCTCCAGAGAGAAGCTCGGTATTAAAGGGCAAGCTAAAGTGTGATTTGACAACAAAGGCTGATTTTGAATTTAAGGCTCCTATCGAAGAAGGCAAGGTAAAGGTGCTTTCTATGGACGTTAAGGGACCTTTTGTGAGAAAGAGAAGAGATGTAGTTCTTGAAGTTAAGGACGGAATTGTTCAGCCAGATGCAGTTCAGGATGTGGTAATGGTATCAGTTCTTGAGCGCTTTGGTAGAAATGGAAACAAGTCACTTGCATTTGCTTCAGGATGGAAGCTTAAGAAGGGTGCTATGGCATCATCTGCAGCTCCAGATGACAATAACCTAGTGGTTATGGGCGCAAGTGCAGAGGATATGTCAATTGCTGCAAACTATTTGATTGAGCAGGGTGGAGGACAGGTCGTTGTTTGCGACGGAGAGATAATGGAATTCCTACCGCTTCCAGTTGGCGGAGTCGTTACAGATCTTGAGCCTGAAGAGGTTGCGGCTCGTGAAAAACTCATTGATAAGGCGGCTAGAGACCTAGGTTCTGATTTGCCAGACCCAATGATGTACATGTTCTTCCTTCCAATCACTGCAATTCCTGACTATGCGATAACCGATGCAGGTCCTGTGGATTACGTTAATTTGACAACATTTGATCCAATTATCGAAGTGGTTAAGTAAGAAAATCAAAGTGCAAACGAAAGGCATATAAAATGACAAAAGAAAGTCTAAAGAATTTGATAGATGTCGCAGCTGGAAGAGTTCCAGCGGATACCTTGATCAAAAATTGTAAGATAGTAAATGTTTTCTCAGGAGAAATTACTGAAGGAAATATAGCGCTGACAGATGGCATGATTGCAGGAATCGGTGATTACGAAGCAAAGACTGTTGTGGATGCTAATGGTGCCTATGCTGCCCCAGGCTTAATCGATAGCCACATCCATATCGAGTCTTCGTATCTTTCACCAGAGGAACTCGGAAAGCTTCTCGTGCCACATGGAGGAACTACGATAATTGCAGATCCTCACGAAATCGTAAATGTATGCGGGCTTACGGGTCTAAGCTATATGATTGATGCAGCAAGGAACACGAAGTTAGATGTTAAGTACATGCTTCCATCCTGCGTGCCAGCGACTGTTTTTGAGCATTCAGGAGCGGTTATCGATGCAGAGAAAATGAAGGAGTTCATAGGTAACGAGGCAATTCTTGGTATCGGTGAGTTCATGGATTTCCCTGGCGTAATCGGAGCTCTTGATGGCGACCTAGATAAGCTGATGCTATCAAAGGAGACTGGAAAGCCAGTTGACGGTCACGCTCCAGGCGTTTCAGGAAAAGCGCTAAATGCTTATTCCTCGACAAGAATTGTCGCAGATCATGAATGTGCTTCAATAGAGGATATGCAAAACAAGATCGCTTGCGGAATGTACGTAATGCTAAGAGAGGGCTCTGCGTGCAAGGATCTTCAGAGATTGATAAAAGGGGTTACATCATATAATGCAAGGCGCTGCATCCTTTGTTCGGATGACAGGCAGCCTAAGACTATCCTCAAAGAAGGCCACCTCGACAACCACTTGCGCATGTGCGTAGCTGAAGGGCTAGATCCAATCGAAGTTCTCAGAATGGCGACAATAAACGCTTGTGAATGCTTTGGAATCAAAGATAGAGGAGCTATAGCTCCAGGCTACAGAGCCGATATTGTTTTGTTTGACAATCTAAAGGATTTCAATGTCGGCAAGGTTTGGGTAGAGGGCGAGCTTTGCGCGGATAATGGGGAATATTTGCCAGAGATGAAGAAGCACTCCATAGACTCTGTAAAGGGCAGCGTACATCTAGCTGATTTCTCAAAAGAAAAGCTCAAGATGAAGCTCAAGAGCAACAAGGTTAACGTGATTGAGATACTTCCTGGAGGCGTTGTAACCAAGAAGGCTGTAGCTACTGTTGATGTTGACGAAGACGGTGATTTTATCAGAAATCCAGAGGTTGACATCGTAAAGGTCAGCGTTGCAGAAAGACATCATGCTCTTGGAAACGTGGCAAACGGATTCCTCGCAGGATACGGAATCAAGCACGGAGCAATTGCAGTAACAATCGCTCACGATTCACACAATATAATCGCTGTTGGAGCAAGTGATGAAGATATGGAATTTGCAATTAATGCGCTGGCAGAGCAGGAAGGCGGAATCGTTCTCGTCAAGGACGGTAAAGTCATAGAGAGCATGCCGATGCCGATTGCAGGACTTATGAGCGATCAAAGCGGTGAATGGGTCGATGAAAAGCTTTCGGCAATACATAAGCTCGCTCACGAGGAGCTTGGAGTCAATGAAAGTGTTGAGCCAGTCATGACTTTGACCTTCATGTCGCTTGCAGTAATTCCAGAGATAAAGCTCACAGATATGGGGCTTTTCGATGTAACAAAGTTCGAATTCATCGAGCTTGAGGCGGAATAATCAAAACGTAAAGCAATAGCTTACAAACAATCAGCATCGCAAAGTGCGATTAACACAATGTCATAATGGAGAGTAAAATGAACGACAAGAAAACATTAGTGCCTTGGTTTAAAAGAGGAGATATCGGTGGAATTACCTATCTCGTAACAAATAATATCGTTAACTATCTTATTGTAATTGCAACGCTTTCGGGCGTTCTTAAGTGGCCTGACAAGATTGTCTTCGGCGCAGTAATTCCAGGAATGTCCGTAGGTCTTATGCTCGGATGCATCTACTACGCTTTCATGGGACGCAGGCTATCAAAAAAAGAAGGCAGAGCCGATGTAACAGCTCTTCCTTCAGGGGTATCAACACCTGCAATGTTCGTATTCCTATACGGTGTAATCATGCCGCTTCACTTTGGACTAGGAAAGCCAGAGCTTGCTTGGTCAGCTGGTGTTGCAGCTTGCTTCATCGGAGGATTTGTTGAATTCTGCGGAGGTATTATTGGACCTTGGCTAAAGAAGAGAATTCCAAGAGCTGCCCTACTTGGAACGGTTGCCGGTATCGGATTTATCTGGATGGCAACTCAGGGTGTGTTCGATATCCTCGGAGATCCAATGATTGGACTTCCAGTTCTATTTGTAGCAATCCTTGGTCTATTTGGTGGCTATATGTTCCCAAAGCAGATTCCACCACTAGTTATCGCTATCGTGGGCGGAATAGTTTATGCGCTATGTCTTGGCCGTATACAGCCTGACTTTAGCGGTATCGGATTCTACATACCAAATCCAGTAAACAGCATTGAACACCTTATCGATGGATTTGCTATCGTAGCTCCTTACCTAACAATTATCATACCAGTTGAAATCTACAACTTTATTGAAACACTTGATAATGTAGAGGCATCAAATGCCGCAGGAGATAATTACAATGTCCGTGAAGCGCAGTTTGCGGACGGAATTTGTACAATGCTTTCCGCACTTTGTGGTGGTGTTATTCCTAACACTGTATGGCTTGGTCATGCAGGACTTAAGAAGTCTGAGGCGGGTGTTGGCTACTCACTAATTTCAGGAATTGTACTCGGTCTTTCCGGTATATTTGGACTATTCACTTTCCTCAACAGCGTTGTGCCACCAGCAGTTTGTGCAATCACCTTCCTATGGTGTGCGGTTGTAATGGTAGCTCAGGCATTTAAGGATAACGATAGAAAGCACTATGCGGCAATTGCAGTTGCAATGGTTCCTCCAGTAGCTGATTATCTTTACACTCAGGTCACAGGAGCTTTGAACCTTGCTAACTTGCAGACTGCAGTTCAGAATTCAGGACTAAACGAGTACGCAGCTGATGTTACACAGATGATAAAGGATGCTGGCGTAATGTGGAACGGTGTTCCAGCAACAAAATCAGGTGCCATAATAATTGGTATCTTGCTTGGAACCATGGTTACCTTTGTCATAGATAAAAGACTAGATAAGGTTGGAATAACAGCATTAATGGGATATATTCTCTCCTGTTTTGGATTCATCCACAGCGCTTCGCTCGGATTCTATCCGCTTTCACCTTTTGCAGTAGGATATTTGATAATCGCAGTTTTATCTTTCATATTCCATGCAGGAAGAAAAACATGGTTCAAGGGACCTGATGATTTCGACTACGTATAAAGTCTAAAGATTGGAGTTTTATATGCCTAAAGAGGTAAAGAGGCCAGGCGAAAGCGCTTTGATGGAAGTGGCGCTTGTAGAATTCGATGATAATCAAAATGCGGTGATAATGCCTAGGCATGAGAAACTTGACATCGAGCTTCCGAAAAAACTTGTGTACGTATTTCTTGACGAGTGTATAGATAGATATGCTAATGAAATAGGCGCAAAGTGTGTAGCAAAGTACGATTCGCTAACAAAAAAATATCCTGTCTATGTCACGGAGATTAGGGGCGAGAAAATTGCTTTCTGCCAAGCTCCGGTAGGTGCACCTGCAGCGACTATGGTCATGGACTGGCTTATAGGCTACGGCTCTCAAACCATATTGGCTTCGGGTTGCTGTGGAGCTCTTGAGGATATAGATGAAAATGTTTTCCTGGTTCCATCAAAGGCGTTAAGGGATGAAGGAACATCATTTCACTATGCTCCTCCATCGCGATTTATAGAGCTTGATGATAAAATGAGAAACCTCATTAAAGAGGGTATGGAAAGACGTAACATAAACTATCGCGAGTGTATCACTTGGAGTACGGACGCATTCTTTCGAGAAACACCTGCAAAGATTGAGGCGAGAAAAGCTGAGGGATGCACTGTGGTGGATATGGAATGTTCCGCTCTTGCCGCATGTGCAAAGTTCAGAGATGCAGATTATGGTCAGATAATATTTACGGCTGACTTGCTTGCGAATCTGGATAACTACGATGTGCGCGGCTGGGGAAAGGACTCTTTTGTAAAGGCACTTGAGCTTTGTCTTGATTTGATAAGAGATTTTTAGGCTAACAAAATAAAATTAAAAAATCCACGGTTTATTCCGTGGATTTTTGTATGTAATTTATTTTCTTTATATCAAACCCATCAAATGTTGCATGACTATGCTTACAAATGTGATTGCAAACCAGCAGCAGGCTCCGAGGATCAAAGGTTTTCCACCAGTCTTTACTAGCTTTACGATGTTGCTATTAAGCCCTATAGCCGCCATCGCCATAACAATGAAGAATTTGCTCAGGGTTTTAAGCGGTGCGAATAAATCCGTACTTACGCCTAGATTTACAGCGATCGTGGTCACGATTGATGCGAGCACGAAGTAGAGTATAAACATTGGAAAGGCACGCTTTATGCTAAAGTTTGACTGCTTTTCGGAGACGCCCTCACTTGCCTGCTCTTTCTTTGCTCTATAGATTGCTAGAATCAAAGTGATAGGGATGATAGCTAGAGTTCTTGTAAGTTTAACCGTTACCGCCTTATCGAGAGTTTGGGTTCCTAGATTCCACATGCTGTCCCAGGTTGCAGCTGCTGCAGTTACTGAAGATGTGTCATTTACTGCTGTTCCTGCAAAGATTCCAAATGCGTCGCCTGACAAGGTATCAAAACCGAGCGCTTTACCAAGGATTGGAAATATGATTGCCGCAAGTACATTGAAGAAGAAAATTACCGAAATTGACTGTGCGACCTCCTCATCGTTTGCATCTATTACTGGTGCTGTTGCTGCGATGGCTGAGCCTCCACAAATTGATGAGCCAACGCCTATTAAAACAGAGGTATTCTTATGTATGGACAGCGCCTTGTGAAGAACAAAGGCAGTCGCTAGCGATGTAGCAATCGTGCAGATTATAATTGGAAGCGACTGCTTTCCCGTCTGCATTATAACGTTTAGGTTAAGGCCGAAACCGAGCAGAACGACTGCTAGCTGAAGTACAAACTTTGATGTGAATTTAATCCCTATTGCAGCCTTGCCTTTTTCCTTCCAAAATGTGGCTATAACCATGCCGATCAAAATAGAAAAGATGGCTCCGCCGACTACGGGCACGAATTTGCCGAGCAGGTATGACGGAATTGCTATGGCTAGGCAGATTAATATGCCTGGCAATTTCTTATGTAATGATTCCATATTTCCTCCGAATCTTTAAAAACAAAATACAATTCCATTTTATATTAGTGAAAACAAAAAGTAAAATGCGGATTTAGGCGAGTTCGCTTTGACGAACCGAAGGCAACTCATAAAAATATCAATTTGACAATTTTGGTTCACTGAGGTTATAATACTAATGTTTGTTTTAACCTTTTTGGTGTATAATGACAAAGATATTATCTTATGATAAGATGATTTTACAGATATTATGAAGAGGAAAGTTTAGTAAATTTTACGAAAGACGAAAGATGATATACCCATATAAGACAAGAAAAGGCGGAGCAACGATAACGGTCTTCACGCCTTACGACTGTGGAAATCATTGCCCATTTTGTATTAACAAAGGAGAATACGCAGATACTACAGGCTTTGATGTAAATAAAATAGTAGAATCACTCAAGTTGATGAACGGAATCACCCCAGAATGCGATATCGTGTTTACAGGAGGGGAGCCTTTCGCTGACAGAGAGGCGCTTCAGACATTGCTCGATGCGGTTCCTAATACACATAGAGTATTCATAAACAGCACCCTGCCGGTTTTCGAGGGTCAGACTGAAGAGGACATAATTGCCTTCACTGAACATAACAAGGATAAGATTACTTGTATTAACGTTTCAAGACATTTGAGACACTATGTTACGGAGTCGAGCGACGAGCTTCTTTCTAAGCTTGCAGTCCCAACAAGGGTAAACTGCGTACTCTACGATGATTATCCAGCTGACAAGCTCGAGGACTATGTAGAGCGCTGGCTAAAGTACGGCATACCTGTCCAGTTCCGTTATGACTATACTGAGACAACGCTAGACAATCTCTACGATACGGAGAGCGATCCAATCATCGCTGACCTTGAGAAGTTCTCGGAGTACAAGGGGCTAGACGGATGCAGAATGCGCTGCGGATTCCACTACGAGTACAAGGGCCTTGAGCTCACATACCATAAGACGCTTCCATATAGCACAATCCTAGAGAAGGACGAGGAGGATGGCAAGACATACGCTATACTCTACGATTTGGTCATCAAGCAGAACGGTGATATCCACTCGGATTGGGACGATAGAGTCATGGATTACAACCTTGATATTGAGGCATACAGAAATGTTAAGTATGAGCCATACGATATGCACGTAATCGAAGGTGACATCACACTATAGAAATAGTAAGAAACCCCTTATCGGAATGATAAGGGGTTTTGTGGTTTTAGGTTTATCTAAGGTCTTCCGTTAGGTCAAAGGCAACTTGAGACGCTATTATCAGCCCAGCAGCTGAAGGTACAAAAGCTGTTGAGCCAGGAACTGACTTAGCTCTAGTCTGACCTGCTACTGCGACCTGTGAACTAGCCATTATTTTTTGGCCATTTTCATCAAAGTCAATAGGTTTTATAGGCTCCTCCGTCGAATAAACAACCTTGAGCTTTTTGATTCCACGTTTTTTTAGCTCCTTGCGCATCACCTTTGCCAGAGGATCCATCTCAGTTTTATAGATATCTGTTACTACAAGCTTTGTTGGATCAAAACGATTTCCGCAGCCCATGGCCGAAATAATTGGAACTTCATGCTCGTGCGCCTTCTCTATCAAAGCAAGCTTTGCTGAAACAGTATCTATCGCATCGACTATATAGTCAAAGCCTGCAAAATCAAACTCATAGTCTGAATCCGGAAGATAGAAGACATTATGCTTATTTACTATTATTTCTGGGTTTATATCCTTTGCTCTCGCTTCAGCTACATCGACTTTGTTTTCGCCGATACTGCTGTGAGTTGCGATGATCTGGCGGTTCAGATTGCTGAGCGCTACTGTGTCATTATCCACGATATCTATACAGCCTATGCCTGAGCGAACAAGTGCTTCCATGACATAGCCGCCGACACCTCCAACACCGAAGATTGCAACTCTGCAGGAAGAAAGTCTTTCGATAAATTCCCTGCCCAATATTCTTTCTGTACGTGAAAACTGTGTTTCCATAGTAATCTCCATTCTTTGATTGTATAAAAAAGTTAGCACTATTTCGCTTTGATGTCAAATGTGTATATTTTGATGGGCGGAGGTGATATAATATATTTATCAATTAATGAGTTAGGCAGTAGGAGGTTGTTATGCCACAGGTAACATCGTTAAACATTGAAAAGGACCCGGAAACAAGGCCCTATGTAGCTTGGGATTTAGTAGAGAATTTTATGATTGATGCGTTCAAGGCAGTTGGTGTTCCAGAGGAGGACGCTAGGATATGCGCAGATGTACTTCTTGAGAGTGATAGGCGCGGAATCGAAAGCCACGGATGCAATAGATTTAAGCCTATTTACATAGACAGAATCAATGCGGGTATTCAGAAACCTGTAACAGAGTATGAGGTGATCAAAGATACTCCGACGACTTTGGTTGTAGATGCTCACGATGGTATGGGCATGGTTGCTTCTTATAAGGCGATGAAGTCTATAATCGAAAAGGCTAAGACCTACGGCATGGGTATGGCGGCTATCAGAAACTCCACACACTATGGAATTTCAGGATATTGGACAGGCATGGCTGCTGATGAGGGAATGATTGGTATCTCGGGAACAAATGCTAGACCGTCGATTGCGCCTACATTTGGTGTAGAGAATATGCTTGGAACAAATCCTTTGACATTCTCACTACCTACAGACGAGGGATTCCCATTCTGTATTGACTGTGCAACTTCAATCACTCAGAGAGGTAAGATTGAGTATTTTGCGCGCTGCGGCATGGATACGCCAGCTGGTATGGTTATCGGAAGAAACGGTGAGGCTATGACAGATAGTGAGGATATTTTAGAAGCTTTGACTAGCGGAAGAGCTGCACTTGCACCTCTTGGAGGAATAGGCGAAGAACTTGCTGGATACAAGGGATATAGCTATGCGACTGTTGTTGAGGTTCTCTCAGCTGCGCTTCAGGGGGGACACTTCCTAAAGGCACTATCTGGTTTTGATGCAGATGGAAACCGCAGACCTTATGGACTTGGTCACTTCTTCATGGTTATCAATCCAGATTTCTTTGTTGGGGAAAACGAATTCCGCAAGACCTGTGGAGATATCATGAGAGAGCTGAGAGCGTCAGAGAAGGCTCCTGGCCACGACAGAATCTACACTGCGGGCGAGAAAGCTTACATGACATCAGTATTCCGTAAGGACAAGGGTGTTCCTATTGGAGAGGCTGTTCAGAAGGAGTTCATCGAAGTTAGAGATAAATACAACTTGGATTACAAGTTCCCATTTGAGAAATAGAGCCCATCAAAGGCTTTACAAAAAAACCAAAAGGCCTCGGTCACCCGAAGCCCTTTGGCGCGATGTTATTATTAAGAAAGAACGTTCAAAAGAAACTGTTATTGGCGTATGCTCTTTTGACAATTATGAGTATACACGTCTTATGTGATAATTTTGTTAAGATTTCTTATCACTATTGTGCATAGTTGTGGTCGAAACTGTCAAAGTTATGTATATTTATAGATGGCCAGTCAGGCATCAGGATTGAAAAATAAGTTGTGAGCGTCTTTGGGGAAATCTTAGATTTGATTGACCGGGGAAGAATCAAGTGATAATATGATATCGTAAAATAAGTGTAACGAAGAGGAGTAGTGCCTGTGGTGCTGCTCCTTTTTTCGTACCCAAAAAGGAGGTAATTTTGATAAGAACAAGGGTAAAGAGATTAAGAAGTTTGGTGATTGCAGTGCTGGTGATGTCAATTTTGATGGCGCAGCTAGCGCTTTCGCCTATTGCAAGTGCACAGACTGATGTGACAAGGAAATCTGGAAGCAACGAGTATCTGATTTCTACGGATAATGGGGCGTGGATAGGACATGCTGTTCACGATTTTGTCAACGGTAATAATGAGGCTGTTTATTGCGTTCAGCCGTCGGCTCCATCAAAGGATTCTGTGAAGAATGTTGAGGATGCCCTAAACTACTTGCCGCAGGATGTGATAACAAGGATTGCACTGGGGCTAGAGAGTATAAGAGGAGCAAGCATAGACGATTACACTAAGTCAGCCCTGCTTCAGGCATGGGTTTGGATGAATGTCAATGGTCACAAGGGATGTTTTACTGATAATAGAGTGGATGAAATGTACTCTATGAGAGGGGCTAGTCGAGAGACTCAGAGAGCTGTAATAGCAGAGGCAAGAAGGTATGCTGATGCAAATGTGGGAAGCTTTATGGGAAAAGGTCTATATTACAAAGGAGCTAGCGCCGAGCAGTCACAGGTTTTGTTCACGCTGAACGCACTTGAGGGAACTGCGGAGTTAAAGAAAGAAACTGGCACTAGATCAAAGCTTTTCAGTGCCTGCCCGAAGATATATAGCCTTGCTGGTGCCATTTATCATGTGGTTGATTCTAGTGGAAAACTTGTTGCAGAGCTAGTGACTGACGAAAATGGTAATACAGATACTAAGGCGCTCAAGCCTGGCAAGTACAAGGCTAGGGAGATTAGTGCACCTAATAATATGGGGCTAGATCCTAATGAATATGAATTTGAGATTAAGGCAAATGAGAACTTTGTCATTCGTTCAAATGATGAGCCACTTGCTGCAGAGGTTGATGTTTTGATTCATAAGAAGGCTGCAGCTGGAAACCTTGATAAGTCGCTTTCGCTTGCTGGCGCTGAATTTACTGTTGAGTACTTCGCTAGTCTAGAGGAGTCTAGTGAAGTAGAAAGGACATGGATATTTACTACCGATGAAGAAGGAAAGGTGAGGCTAGATGCTTCATATTTAAAGGATGGAAGTGATGAACTTTATACCAATGATGACGGCAAGGCTTTGCTACCTATAGGGACTTATAGAATTAGAGAAACCAAGGCTCCAAAGGGATTCTGGATTAATGGTGAAGTTAAGGTGGTTAAGCTAAAGCCTGTTAAAGATGAGAATGGAAAGCTATCTATCAGTGAATATGAAGTTCCTAGCTTTGATGAGAAAGAGCAGACCGTCAGAGTTCGAGTTAGAAAATTTGGGGAAAGCGAAAACAAGGCTCTTGCTGGAGCTCATTTTGAACTAAAGAGAATTGCTGATGCAGACGGAAAACCGCTTAATCAAGGAGAAGAAACTCGTGTAGAAAAGATTGTTACAGATGAAAATGGAGTCGCAGAAAAGGGTGGTCTTCTTCCGGGAATTTACGAACTAAAAGAAACGAAATCTCCAGATGGTTACGCCCTTAGCAAGGAAGCATACAGAATTGAGGCTATGGGAGCTGAAGGTGATACCATAGTTACTAGAGATGACGACGAAAAGGAATTTTTATATGAATCGCAAATAGGCAATGCGTTGATAAAGCTTGAAATATCAAAGCTAACATTAAGCGATGGAAAGAAACATTCTCTAAGCGGAGCAGAGCTTTTACTCAAGGATTCTAATGGAAAAATTGTAGACAGATGGATTAGTGATGGAAATCCACATAGAATTGAAGGGATAAAGGAGGGAAAGTACACTGTTGTTGAGGAGAGAGCGCCTCAGGGCTATGAAAAGCTTTCAAATCCAGTAGAAATAAATGTTGAAAATACTGCAGAGCTTCAGCATTTTGAAATCATAAATGAAAAAACTCCAGATAGACCAAATACGGGAGACTTTTCTAACATAGGAGGATATGTTCTCAGCCTTATTTCTGCATTTATACTGTTTTGGATCTTGACAGGATTTGCAGGAAAAAGGAGCAGGCTTTAATTAGGAAGAGAAAATCAATTAAATAATACTCTTAATGTGAGCATTATAGGGCATATGCAAAAACAGTACTTGCAATTAATTTGAGGCTGAGATATAATATTCGTGCTTGTATTTTAAGCACGGTGGGCAGGATGTTAAGCGTCCGTCACTCACCACCTAAAGTTATTTTAGTAATGTCGAACAACTTGCAGAGCAAGCTAGTAGGCACAGCCGAAACAGATTTGTCGTGCAAATCCCAGTAGGTGGAAAAGGAGAAGGTATGAAGTCATACATTGCAAAGCCAGCAGATGTAGAACGTAAATGGTACGTTGTAGATGCTGAAGGTAAGACTCTCGGAAGACTAGCATCAGAAGTTGCTATGGTACTGAGAGGAAAGAGAAAGCCAACTTACACACCACATGTTGACTGCGGTGACTACGTTATCGTAATCAATGCTGAGAAGGTAGAAGTTACAGGCAAGAAGAGAAAAGAGAAGATCTACAAGAGACACACAGGATATCCTGGTGGACTTCGTGAGGTCACATTTGAGAAGCTACAGGCACGTAAGCCAGAGGAAATCATCAGACATGCAGTTAAGGGCATGCTTCCAGATGGAAGACTTGGCAGACAGATGTTCAAGAAGCTAAAGGTTTATGCAGGACCTCAGCACGAGCATGCAGCACAGAAGCCTGAAGAGTTGAATTTCTAAGGGAAGGGAGGAATAGACAATGGCAAAAATGCAGTACCTAGGAACAGGTAGAAGAAAAGCTTCAGTAGCTAGAGTTAGATTGATTCCCGGAACAGGAAAGATAACAATCAATAAGAGATCCCTAGAGGAGTTCTTCGGCATGGAGATGGTTAAGAGAGAAATCGAAAGACCATTTGCAGTTGCAGGATGCGAAGGCAAGTACGATGTTGTCGCAACAGTTAGAGGTGGCGGCTTCACAGGACAGGCAGGCGCTCTTAGACACGGAATCTCAAGAGCTCTTTGTCAGGCAGACAAGGAAGCTTACAGACCAGCGCTTAAGGCAGCTGGATTCTTGACAAGAGACCCAAGAATGAAGGAAAGAAAGAAGTACGGACTAAAGAAGGCAAGAAGAGCTTCACAGTTCAGCAAGAGATAATATATCTTTTGTCTTTCAAAAGCTTACAAACCCCAAGACTTATGTTTTGGGGTTTTTTGTAATAAGAAAACCCCGCGTTGGACGTGGGGTTCAGTGTACGCTACGCGTTTGACCAGAAATCCTCTCTCCGTTAGGATATAATTGCGGTCTGCCAACTGCAAAATCCTAGGAGGAGGACATCATGGGTCTTAACGACATAAATAGTCTATCGCATTCGAAATGGAATTGCAAATACCATATAGTATTTGCACCAAAGTACAGAAGAAAAGTATTTTATGGACAGAAAAAAGTAGCAATAGGAAAGATTTTAAGACAGCTGTGTGAATGGAAAGGGATAAATATTATCGAAGCTGAGGTATGCCCTGACCATATACATATGCTGGTTGAAATACCACCTAAAATTTCAGTCTCCAGCTTCGTAGGATACTTAAAAGGGAAAAGCAGTACGCTAATATATGAGCAATTCGGCGAACTAAAATATAAATATAAAAATAGATCATTTTGGTGCAAAGGATATTATGTAGATACGGTTGGTAAAAACACGAGCCGAATTGCGGAGTACATAAGAAATCAACTTGAAGAAGATAAGTTGGGAGATCAATTAAGTATAGCCGAAGTTGGATATTTAAGTAAAAAGAAAAAGTAAGCTAAGTGAACGCAGTTGGCAGAAGCGTTTACGCGTTGGACGCGTAGCGAGGAGCAAGGGCTATGCCCGAATGTGAAAAACCCCACGTTCAACGTGGGGATAGTTTTTCGTGTTAAATCTGCTCAAGGTGTAGAATAGCTTACTTTATGTTATAATCTTAGCCTATATCTAAATATAAAGGTATAGTATTATACTAAATCTATTTTTAGTGATAATATTGGATTATCGAAAACAGCAAAACAAAATTTCAGATATAGGGGGAAATAATAATGAAGAAAATAAAGGCATTAATTTTGATCGGTGTGCTATCAATTACAGCAGTAGCACTTGCAGCTTGCGGAAGCAAGAAGGATAACGTAGTTACAATCGCAGTTCCTAATGATACAACAAACGAAGCGAGAGCACTTTTGCTCTTACAGTCAAAGGGTTACATCAAGCTTAAGGATGGAGCTGGACTAGATGCAACTATCAGAGACATTGAAGACAAGAATGGAATCGAGTTCAAAGAAGTTGAAGCAGCTCAGGTTCCAAACACACTTAAGGATGTTGACTTTGCAGTTATCAATTCAAACTTCGCTATCGATGCTGGTCTAAATCCAGTTAAGGATTCTCTAATCATTGAGGATAACAGCGCAAAGTATGCAAACATCGTTGCGGTAAAAGAAGGACAGGAGAAAACAGATAAGATTAAGGCTCTTGTTGCTTCACTAGAGAGCAAGGAAGTTGCTGATTACATCAAGAAGAAGTATAACGGAGGCGTTGTAAGCGTAGTTGAAAATCCTGGTGATGGATACGACAAGTCAGTTGATTACGATGCACTAAAGGGAACAACAATCACTGTTGCAGCATCACCTACACCACACGCAGATGTACTAAAGGTTGCTAAGGAAATCCTAGCAAAGAAGGGCATCACTCTAGATATCAAGGAATTCACTGACTATGTTCAGCCAAACAAGGTTGTTGATAGCGGAGAAGTCGACGCAAACTACTTCCAGCACCTTCCATACCTAGAAGCTTTCAATAAGGAAAATGGAACAAAGGTTGTATCTGTTGGAGCAATCCACAACGAGCCAATGGGTCTATACGCTGGTAAGACAAAGTCACTAGATTCACTAAAGAAGCTAAAATAATAGAAGCTATGCGTGAATATGAAGTCGAGTAGTTAATATAATATGATTTTAATAGAGCGAGCAAATGAATGATTGAATTAAAGAATATATCAAAAACATTTGAGACAAAAGACGGAAAAGTAGAAGCGCTAAAGGATATCGCCATCAAAATTAATGATGGCGATATTTATGGCATTATAGGAATGAGTGGAGCCGGAAAGAGCACACTGGTTCGCTGTATCAATCTACTTGAAGTTCCGACATCAGGAGCTGTCCTAGTGGACGGTCAAGACCTGACTAAATTTACACCTAAGGAGCTTAGAGCGGCTAGGAAAAGAATCACGATGATCTTCCAGAGCTTTAATCTTTTGATGCAGAAAACATGTCTGCAAAATATATGCTTTCCACTATTGACGAGCAGGGTTAAGCGAAAAGTAGCGATAAAGAGGGGTAGAGAGCTGCTCAAGCTTGTAGGGCTTGCGGATAAAGAAAATGCTTACCCTGCTCAGCTTTCTGGTGGACAAAAACAGAGAATTGCAATAGCGAGAGCTCTTGCAACAGATCCTAAGGTTTTGCTTTGCGATGAGGCGACAAGTGCGCTTGATCCAAAGACAACAAATCAGATTCTAGATTTGCTATCCAAGATTAACAGGGAACTTGGAATTACTGTAATCATTATTACGCATCAGATGTCTGTAGTCGAAAGAATTTGTAACAAGGTTACAATCCTAGATAATGGGCGCATAGCAGAGAGCGGTAGCGTTACAGAAATTTTTGCAAAGCCTGAATCCGAGGCGGGTAAGAGACTGGTATTTCCTGATAAGGCTGAACAGGGGCTGGCCACATATAGGGAGGATAGGTCGGTCATATCCGTTTCATTTAATGACTCTGAAACTACGGAGTCACCACTTATTGCTGACCTTGCTATTACGCTTGGAATTCCTGCAAGCATTCTCTATGCTTCGACGAAATCACTAGATGGCAAGGCTTTTGGAAAGATGCTTCTGGGCGTCAAAAAAGAAGGGGATAATGTAGATAGAGTCCTTGAGTTCCTAAACAAGCACGACGGTGTGAGAGCAGAGCTTGAGGACATAAGCAAACTGAGAATGGAGGTGGACTCTGATGAGTGATTTAATTAACAGCATGGTTGCAGATGGGAAACTTCAAGAAGCACTAGAAATCATCAGGGATGAAATGCCTCTTGCCATTTGGGAAAGCTTTTACATGACAGTTATCGCAACGGCTGCAGCTATCGCAATAGGTTTGCCACTAGGCATCATTCTGGTTACGGGTGAAAAGGATGGCATCATGCCGATTCCTACGATTCTGTACAAGGGCATAAATGCTTTGATAAACCTCTTAAGATCTGTACCATTTCTCATTTTGATTATCATGGTAACTCCAATTACAAGGTTCATAGTCGATACCGTAGTTGGTACAGGAGCTTCGGTTGTACCGCTTGTCGTTGCATCGTTTCCATTTGTAGCAAGACTTGTTGAAACTAGTATCAGAGAAGTGGATTCCAACGTTATTGAGGCTGCGGTTAGCATGGGCGCAACCCCAATGCAAATTGTAAGGAGAGTTCTGATCCCAGAGAGTCTTCCTTCACTGATTTCAAACTTTACAATTGCAATCACGACAATCCTAGGATACTCAGCAATGAGTGCAATACTCGGCGGAGGTGGTCTTGGTAAGATTGCTATCAACTACGGCTACTACAGACGTAAGACACTGGTTATGATTGTTGCAGTGGCACTTATTGTCCTAATGGTTCAGCTATTTCAGACGATAGGGTCAAAGCTTGCTTCAATGTGCGACAAGAGATTATAGCTTTGATGTAAAATAAAAACAAAATTTGTAAATATATGTGTTACAATGTTATCGATATAAAATTTTTAGGAGTAGCTAAATGAGCTTCGAATTCACATTTATAGAGATAATGGATATGATAGGTACAATTGCCTTTGCACTTTCAGGTGCTGCTGTTGCGGCACGTAAGGGCATGGACATATTCGGTATCAATATCCTTGCACTAGTAACAGCAACTGGCGGGGGAGTTATACGCGATGTTATCGTAGGTATGAATCCTCCTCTTGCATTTCAAAATCCAATATATTTGGTTGCGTCGCTAGTTACTGCAAATATAGCTTTCATCATCATGAGTTTGAGAAAGGGAAAGACTGAGGATCACTTTGTGGTAGTACCTGAGAGGGCGCTATTCTGGTTTGATACAGTAGGACTTGCCGCTTTTACTGTCGATGGTGCGATTGTGGGATATAGTTCACAAGAGGTAGCACATCTATTTTTGATAGTATTCCTTGGCGTTGTTACAGGTGTTGGTGGAGGCGTTCTAAGAGATATGATGGCTTGCGAAATGCCTTATGTATTCGTAAAGCACGTATACGCTTTTGCGTCAGTTCTTGGAGGAATCCTGACGGGATCACTTTTGATTATGGATTTGACGAGCAAGAACATGGCGATAGCTGCTGGTTTTGCTCTTACAATTTTGATTAGAGTTCTCGCTGCACATTTCAGATGGAATTTGCCGCGTATTGAAGAAAGGGAATAATATGGCTAAAGTTTCACTAAAACCTGGAACTATGTTGAATCCACTTCCGGCGGTTATGGTTAGCTGTTCGGATGGAGAGGTGGATAATGTTTTAACCATTGCTTGGACAGGAATCATAAATTCAGACCCGCCGATTACATATGTTTCAGTAAGAAAATCAAGGCATTCACACCAGCTGATAGAGGAAACAGGAGAATTTGTTATAAATCTCGTAAACGAGGATCTCGCACGTTCAGCTGACTACTGCGGAGTGAGAAGTGGCCGAAATGAGGATAAGTTTGCTAAATGCAATCTGACAAAGAGTCCTGCTGACCATGTTAAGGCACCACTGATTGAAGAGTCTCCAGTCAACCTAGAGTGCAAGGTGCTCGAGGTTAAAGAGTATCCGACCCACGATATGTTTATCGCAGAAATTGTTGCGGTACATGCAAATGAGGAGCTTTTCGATGAGGACAATAAAATTCGCCTAGATCTTGCAAATATGGTAGCCTTTAACCACGGAGAATACTTTGGGATAAAGAGAAAGCCTCTAGGAAGATTCGGCTTCTCGGTTATGAAAAAGAGCACCAAGAAGCGCTTAAATCGAGAGGCAAAGGAAAAACGCCAAAAGAGAAACGAGGGTAGAAAGCGCAAGGGTTAGACCCATCGCCTATTTACTATGGACATAGTTGTTATAAGAAGTGATAGAAGAAGCTTTGCAATAGAAATCGGCATGGACAAAAAAATCAAGGTCAGAGTCCCAAGGCGAGCGAGTAAAGCTCAGATTGAAGAAATGCTAAAGGCAAAGCATGACTGGATACTGAAAACTCTCGATAAAATAGAGCAAAGAAATACGGCTGAAGCTCGCGAGTATGAAGAGGCTAAACCATTAAGCTCTGAAGAGGTAAAAAAGCTAAAGAAAGAGGCGAGAAATCATCTATCCAGCTTGACTGAATATTGGGCTAAGAAAATAGGGGTAAGCTATGGGCGTATTTCTATTAGAGGCCAAAAGACAAGATGGGGAAGCTGCTCATCAAAGGGGAACCTAAACTACAATTATCTACTCATGCTCTGTCCGGATGAGGTTGCTGAGTATGTAGTAATCCACGAGCTTTGCCACAGAATCCACATGAATCATTCTAAGAGGTTTTGGGAAAAGATAGAGGAATTTTGCCCAAATTATAGGCAGGCGCGAAAATGGCTTAAACAAAACGGAAACAGCCTTATAGTAAGGCTTCCGCAGAAAGAAGTATAAAAGCACTGAATCAAATGAATTCAGTGCTTTTTAGATGCATATATTAGTTTGATGCAGCCTTGACTAGTTGCTCAAATATCCTGTTTTGCTCTTCTTTGCCCTTTCTCAGCGTTTCTGGGTGCCACTGGAAGCCATAGCAGAACTTCTTCTTAGGTACGTAAATCGCTTCGATAATTTCTTCTCCCTGCGAACGAGCTATTACCTCAACGCCATCTGCGACCTTCTTCAAAACCTGATGATGGAATGAATTGACCTCAAGCTCAGTAAGCCCATCATACCAAGCTGAAAGAGGAGAGCCTTCTACTATATCAATCTTATGCGTTGGAATGTAGTTAGGTTCTCTCTGATCGTGATTCGTAATTCCTGGGAACTGACTTGGCTGATCCTGCCATACAGAGCCACCAAGAAGTATGTTCATAAGCTGCATGCCACGGCAAATTCCGATGATAGGCATGTCCTTAGCATAGGCATGTTTGAAATAAATGCTTTCGGTCACATCGCGTATTGGCGCAGTACTGCCTAGTTTAAGAATAGGTTTTTCTCCGTAAAGCGCAGGGTCGCTGTCGGGACCACCGGTGAATATGATGCCATCGAGCCTTTCTATATGCTCCTTAACAACATCCTCATCGTCTGTAAAAGGAAGCATTACAGGAGCTCCGCCTGCGGCTATCACTGCGTCAAGATATCCTGGTATTATCCACCAGCTGCTATAGTTATAGTCATAGAGTGGAGTCACTCCTATAAGCGGTTTTCTCATTATTCCTCCTTAATTAAGCCCAGCGACGAAGGTGTCAAAGTCCGTCGTATTATAAACACCTATTCGCTTCAAAATCGTCGGATCATCACCCGGGTAGACCTTGCCTCGCTTTGTTGTAAAGCTACATAGAACGCCTGTCTCCCTCAAAGCACTCTGTGCATCAGCAGTGTAATCGCCATAAGGGTATGCAAATGCGTGGTTGTTTCCGACTATATCTGTATTTGCCTTTAAATCGGCTATGATTTCTTCTTTTGATAGATTGCCTATCTGATGGTGCTTAGCGCCAGATGCTAAATCGTCTGGAAAATGCATGTTATAGCTGTGCGACTGAAATGAAATATATGGACCTGCATATGTGCACATCTTCGATAGAGCGTCGTACTTTCCAATCATGAACTGAGTAGCGGGAATCAGGTATTTATTAAGTATAGGAAGACCCTCCTGAAACATCGAAATTCCACCATCATCAAAGGTCACAATCACACTGTTTGCTGGAAGCGAAATCTTTCCATCGATATAAGCCCTAAGCTCAGAAAAACTTGGGAAATAGAAACCCGAATCGTGAAGATACTTCATATGTGCGTCAAGCTGGCTTGTTGAAACGCACCATCTACTCCTAAGAGATACCGCATCGACATCTGGGGCAACATAGTGATACATCAAAACGGGAACGCCATTCGTATCAGCCTCAAATTTATCGGCCTCAACAACCCTAACCGTTCTTGAAATACTACGCTTTGCACTTCCGACAACGAAGCTATACTTTATCTCGTAATCTCCAGGCTTCTGGGTGTTTACCTTGCCAGTGATCTCGCACTTATGCACATAGCCGGATCTGTTATCCACGCAGTATGCGCCAGATTCAATATATGGCTCGCCCTGCTTGACCAAAGTAAGTGAACTTCCGAGAAGTCCCATCCTCATATGGCTAGCATCCTGAGCCTCGGTAAGGCTCATAACAAACTGTGATTTTGCCTTAGATGTAGTCACGTTAATCTGATTCTGTGTTATCTCCCTCTGCTTATCGGTCCTTATTTTGTAAACTAACGCAAGGAGCGCGCCTATCAAAACTAGAATGATAAGTACAAGAAGAGCTATCTTTGTCTTCTTGGTCATTGCCTCTCCTAAATATTACTAATTACAGTTGATTCAGTTTTTACAATAACGCTTGTGTTCGGCTCTATCGAGCGTGTTACAAATGCGCTACCTCCGATTATGCTATCGTGTCCAATTACAGTGCTTCCGCCTAGAACTGTTGCACCCGCATAAAGCGTTACATTGTCCTCAATGGTCGGGTGCCTCTTGACCCCGTGAAGGAGCTGTCCGTCCTTGGTGGAAAGCGCGCCTATGGTTACTCCCTGATAAACTTTTACATGTTCACCTATAATCGAAGTCTCACCGATTACGATGCCTGTTGCATGGTCGATAAAGAAGTACTTACCAATAGTTGCACCAGGGTGAATATCAACTCCGGTCTTGCTGTGAGCATGCTCAGACATAATCCTTGGGATATACGGGATATTCATCAAATATAGCTCGTGCGCTATACGGTGAACAGTAATTGCATAAAGACCAGGATATGCGAGAATTATCTCGGTTCTATCGCTAGCTGCAGGATCTCCATCAAAGGCTGCATCTATATCTGTATCAAGATGCTCTCTAATCTTTGGAATCTTGGAGAAGAAGTCTAGGCAGATGTCCTGCGCAACTTCCTTGCGATCAGCTCTATCGATGTCGCGGAATCGCTCGTCGTTTACGAGCACAATCTCAAGCTGTTTGCGGAGATTGTACATTACGTCCTCGATAAGAACTGCAACCCTATTCTTGGCTGTGTGAGTGCGATAAATCTCATCTCTATAAAAGCCTGGGTAGATTATCATCATGAGCTTCTTCAGTACATCTATAATAACGTCCTGATCTGGCTGTCCAAAGAACGCCATCTCGTCAATGGCTCTGTCATTATCGTAATCAGCCAAAATCTCGCATACTATGCAGTCAACCTTATTTGTTGGCTTATTGTGCTTGCAATCCATAATAGTTGCCTTTCTATATATTCAAAACTGATATTTACCTGCTAGCAACTTCCAAAGTGGATGTAAAAGCGATTACTAGCAAGGCATGGGCTCAGCTATCGAAAAACCGTTGAATTTTCGCCAAATATAGCTGTTTATATCATCTAAATATTATCATAATCAAGCGGTCTATTCAAGGAGTTGTATTAGAGGAACTCAGTATTTTTTGGATAAGCCCAAATAATAGTCATACTATTCGAAAATGCGTTGAACTATCTGCCTGCATTTGATATAATCTAATCAATTTAACCAAGGAGGTACACTAATGAAGGGCTATACAAGTGAAACTATCAGAAACGTTGCATTGTTAGGGCATGGAGGATGCGGTAAGACTACATTCTTGGAATCGGCTTTGTACGAGACTGGCGTAATCAAAAAGCTAGGTAAGGTCGAGGACGGAAACACTGTATCTGACTATGATAAGATGGAAGTAGAAAAAGGATATTCCATCAATACATCAGTAGTTCCAATCGAGTGGAAGGGTAGTAAGATCAACTTTATCGATACGCCAGGATACTTTGACTTTATTGGAGAAGTCAATGCAGCTCTTCGTGCTGCTGAAGCCGCAGTTATCATGGTTGACGCAGGATCAGGAATCCAGGTAGGTACCGAGGCGGCGTGGAATGCTTGCGAAAGATATAGCATGCCGAGATTTATTAGCATAACCAAGCGTGATAAGGATGAATTTGATTTCTATAAAACCTTTGATGAGCTAAAGGCAAAGTTCGGAAATAAGTTAGTGCCACTATCATGGCCACTTTCAGCTGAGATTGACGATGAGCTAAAGGAAGCTATTGCTGAGTCAGATGAAGAGCTCATGGAGAAGTATTTTGATGGTGAGGAATTCACTGACGAAGAGATCAAAAAGGGAATGGTAAAGGGTATTTCCGAAGGAAATATCGTACCAGTTTGCTCATCTGCGTTCCAGCTAGGACACGGAGTTGAGGGCCTTTTAGATCTTCTTCTAGAATACGTTCCTACGCCACTTCAGCATGGTCCATATAGAGGATTTAACGATAAGAACGAGCCGGTTGAGAGAATATCTGTAACCGATGCACCTATGTCAGCATTTGTATTTAAGACAATCGTTGACCCATTCGTAGGTAAGATTTCCGTTATGAAGGTTATCACCGGAAAAATTAATTCTGGAACAGAAGTATATAACGAGAGAATAGGTAAGACAGAAAAGCTAGGAAAGCTATTCTTCCTAAGAGGTAAGGAACAGCTAGAGCTTAACTATGCAGAAGCTGGGGATATCGTTGCTGTTGCAAAGCTACAGAACACCAAGTCAGGAGATACTCTCTGTGACAAAAGCGATGTAATAAGATATCTTCCACTAGACTTCCCATCACCAACATTCTATATTGCTATCGAAGCACTAGATAAGAACGATGATGAGAAGATGGGCGTTGGTCTTGCAAGACTAAGAGAAGAAGATCCATCTTTCGTAGTAGAGAGAAATAACGAAACTCACCAGACACTTCTAGGAGGTCAGGGAGATATTCAGCTTGGAATCATCCTAGCTAAGCTAAAGGACAGATTTGGCGTTTCCGTTAAGACAGTGCCTCAGAAAATCGCTTACAGAGAGACTATCAAAGGTAACTCAGACGTTCAAGGAAAGCACAAGAAGCAGTCAGGCGGTGCTGGTCAGTATGGTGACGTTCATATCAGATTTTCACCTTCAGATAAGGAATTTGAGTTCTCCGAGGAATTATTCGGTGGATCCATTCCAAAGAACTATGTTCCAGCGGTAGAGAAGGGCTTGATTGAAAGCTTGGAGAGAGGACCTCTCGCAGGATGCAAGGTAGTAAACATCAAAGCAGTTTTATACGATGGTTCGTACCACGATGTAGACTCAAACGAAGTTTCCTTTAAGATTGCAGCTTCACTCGCTTTCAAGAAGGGTATCGTTGAAGCTAACCCTTGCCTACTTGAGCCAATCATGCATGTTGAAATTACAGTTCCAGACGAGTACATGGGAGATGTAATCGGTGACATGAATAAGCGTAGAGGTAAGATTCTAGGTATGGAACCACTTCAAAACGGCGGACAGAAGGTCGTTGCAGAAGCACCTCAGGCAGAGCTATTCGATTATGCACTTGGTCTACGTTCAATGACACAGGGCAGAGGCGTATTTGAGATGAAGTTCGAACGCTACGAAGAGCTTCCAAAGCACCTTGCAGAGAAGATTATCGCTCAGCATGCTGCTGAAAACGAAGCAAAATAGCTGCTTTAAGTACAACTAAATAAGATTAAAGCCTCCGTGTAGCTTTGCATATATAATGTGCATAACTGACGGAGGTTTTTTGATGTTTTTGATGTATTTATTGACATGTGTTTGGGGAAAAGATATACTCTAAATAAGAACAAATGTTTGGAGAGTGGATATGGCTAAGAAAGCAAAATCGGTATACGTTTGTCAAGAATGCGGATATGAGACGCCCAGATGGCTTGGACAGTGTATTTGTGGTGCATGGAATTCCTTTGTAGAAGAGAAGGTTGTAGATGTTAAGGAAGACGATGCGAGAAGGCGAAGTGGAATAACAAGTATAGATGGGAGTAAGAGCAAGGCGTCCAAGCTCAATGTGATAGGAAGTGCCGAATACAGGAGAATAGATACTGGTATAGGTGAGCTAAATAGAGTTTTGGGTGGTGGAATAGTCAAGGGATCACTGACTTTGATTTCAGGTGAACCTGGTATAGGTAAGTCCACAATCATAATTCAGGCTGCAAATCACATAGCTAAGACTGTGGGAAGAGTTCTTTACGTTTCTGGAGAGGAATCTGAGGAACAGATTAAGATGCGCGCAGATAGAGTCTGTGGTGAGATTGATGACAATCTATTTATTTTAGCTGAGACCAACATGGAGAACATAATGGCTGTGTGTGAGACTCTTAAGCCTGAGTTTGTAATAATTGATTCAATTCAGACCATGTATACGGTAGATATAGATTCAGCTCCAGGCAGTGTATCTCAGGTTAGAAGCTGCGGTAATCTTTTGATGAAGATAGGAAAGAGCTGGAGTATACCGGTGTTTATAGTTGCGCATGTAACTAAGAACGGAGAACTCGCAGGACCTAAGATAGTAGAGCATCTCGTTGACTGCGTTCTACACTTTATGGGTGAGAGAAATCATGAGCTCAGAATAATGAGAGCGTTTAAGAATAGATTTGGTACGACAAGTGAGATTGGTGCATTCAGCATGGAGGAATCTGGGCTTAAGGAGATACATGATATTTCAGCTAGTTTCCTTGACAGCAAGGGCATTAAGCCAGAGGGCTCGGTAGTTTCTGCTATATATGAGGGCAGCAGGCCTGTATTCATGGAGATTCAGGCGCTTACTGTTGCGTCTAATGTCGGCTTTGCAAGAAGAACCTCCATAGGCATAGATAACCAAAGACTTGCTATGCTACTTGCAGTGCTTGATCGTAAGGCAGGGATAAACACAATTAGCCAGGATGTCTATGTTAATGTAGTTGGTGGTCTTAAGCCTGATAGCACATCGGTGGATCTTGGTGTTGCGCTTGCAGTTTATTCTTCAGTGAAGAACATTAGATGTGGATATAGACTAATCGCTTTTGGGGAGATAGGGCTGACTGGCGAGCTCAGGTCTGTCTCTAATGCAGATAAGATAATCGCAGAAGCATCTCGTATGGGATATGAGAAGGTGATAATGCCTAAAAAGAATGCTGCAAAGCTAGGTGATAAGTTTAGCAATTGCAGGATCATAGGTGTTAATAATATCTATGAGGCAATAGAAGCTTTCAAAGAGGAATAGCCATAATCTAAAATATAAAATAAATAAAATTTATAAAAAGGGCTTGACAGAAGCATACTGATTGCATACAATTACAATGTAAACAATAATAAATCACGCAATCTAATATATAAAGTTTAATTCGGAGGTAAGAAAATGGGATTTTACGATTATTCAGTTCTAAATAGAGCTGGTGAAGAAGTATCAATGAAGGATTTTGAGGGAAAGGTAGTACTAGTTGTTAACACAGCTACAGGATGTGGATTCACACCACACTATGAGCCACTTCAGAAGATGTATGATAAGTACGCTGACAAGGGACTTGTAATTTTAGACATTCCTTGCAATCAGTTCTGGGATCAGGCTCCAGAGAGCGATGATGACATCCATAAGTTCTGCACACTTAACTACAACACAAAGTTTGATCAGATGAAGAAGTCAGACGTAAATGGCGAGAACGAACTAGCACTTTACACATATCTAAAGAGCCAGAAGGGCTTTGAGGGATTTGGCGAGGGAGAGCTTGCTGAGAAGATGGATGAAATCCTAGAGAGTATCGACGCTGATTACAAGAATAACGCTAACATCAAGTGGAACTTCACTAAGTTCGTTGTTGATAGAAAGGGTGAGGTTGTAGCGAGATTTGAGCCTACAGCAAGCCTAGAAGATGTAGAAAAGTGCGTAGTATCACTTCTATAATAGGGCAATAATAGATTAGGAATAGAGAAAATGTAACACGTGGAATCCGCTAAATGCTGATTTTGCTAAAGGGGTATTGGGCTTAAGCAATTAGCAGATTCCGTTTACATAAATAAGCTGCAGCTTTCAGAGCTACAGTTTTTTTATAGGAAAAAACGCATCTTATTTTCTTATATAAGATGATTTGATATACACAAATGTTAATGTAAGTAAATTAAGCGAGGTAAAGAAATGGCTAGAAAAACAATCTTACTTATGAAAAGAAGTCTAATGCTTGTTATGAGTCTTGCAGTTGCGCTGACAATACTTCCTAAGGTGGGTCAGAATGTATACGCAGCAGAAGAGTCAAAGATGGAAAATGGTACAGTTGATGTAACAGTAAACGATGCTCCAGAAACTACTACGGTAGTAAACTATGGTGGGTATAGCTGGTATGTTATCAAGGACGAAAATGGTAGTCTTAAGTTGTTTTCTAAGGATGCTGATTTTGGAACAAGTCCGTTCCGTGCTGGTCAGGAAAATCCAGGCCCTGGATATGCAAAGAATGTTCAACCTGATGGAGCAGACCCGGATCATCCGGGAGATGTGTGGTATTTCGCAATAAATCCAGGAAAAACTGAAGACAATCCTGGCTGGACAAGAGCAAATGAGTATGACGGAAGTACTATCGATCAAAAGTTATCTGAAATACTGGGTGGAACAAACAGTACATTCGTTTCAAAGGAGCAAGAGACTGCTTCAAGACTAGGTCTTTTGACTTGGGATGAGGCAGATAATATTAGAACAGAATTGAAGAACAATAGAAGCATAGATGGCGAAAACTTTTGGTGGTTCTCATCTCCATACCCTGGCGAACTAGGCTATACAGTATCTGTTATGGGATGGGGTGAAGGCGAACTTGGAGCTGACCGCATAGACTTTGAGCATATTATTCGTCCTACTTTCAGTCTAGACAAAAGCTTGGTTCTATTCACATCTTCTGCAAACGGTGGAAAGGAATCTGCAACAGTAGGTGGCGGACTAGCAAGCATCAGAGCTATTGCTGGTACAAATACAAATAGCCCTATTAAGTTCACATTTAAGGATGATGACAGAAGTGATTTTGTACTAAAGCCATCAAAGAAGTCTGGCAATGTACTAAATATTCGCTATGAGAATGCTAAGACAGGAGCTAATGAGTTTATCTCTGCAATCATTAAGGATAAGAATGGCAACCTCAAGTATTATGGAAAGCTTTCAGCTGCAAATACAAGTGGAACAGCTGAGCTTATTCTTCCTACTGATTTTGATGAAGCAAATGATAAGCTTTACATATTCAACGAGCAGGCAAATGGAGGAATGAATTCTGACTTTGCAAGTGAAATGAGAGAGGTTGAGATAGAAAATACTTCGGCTCAGAGCGTAAGTACGAGTGGAACTGCCGTGCCACAGACTAATGCAGCAAGCGTAAAAGCTAAGGCGCCAAACACAGGTGATAACAGCGGACTAGATGCATGGCTTATGATTATGGGTCTAGCAAGCATAAGTGCTATGGGAACCATGATATATAGAAGAAAGCTACAGAAATAATATAACAAAAGGGAGGTTGTGTAATCTCCCTTTTTCTGTGCATTGCAAAATAAAAACCACCCGGTAAGGGTGGCTCTGCCTGTTATTTCTTAGGGCTGTCTATCTCGAACTTAGATGCCTCGTAGATGTCGCGGTGCTCGTGTTTAGCATGCTCCTTGATAATCTCAAAGCTCTCCTTGCTGAGGGCGTGCTCAACTCGGCAAGCATCCTCTCTAGCAATTTTCTCGTCGACACCAATTGAAATTAGCCAATTTGAAATTAGCACGTGTCTTTCGTATATCATTCTTGCCGTAGCAAAGCCTGACTCTGTCAAAGTTATATATCCCTCATCGGAAACCTCGATGTCGTTGTTCTCGCGAAGCTTCTTCATCGCTACGCTAACGCTGGACTTCTTAAAATCAAGGTAATCTGCAATATCAACAGAACGAACTACAGGATGTTCCTTGCTGAGAATCAATATGGCCTCGAGATAATTCTCAGTTGATTCGTTAGATTTCATATATTACCTCCATCCAATAGATAGTTTTAACTAACTTAGTTTATATTAAAACAAGTATACCATAGATGCGCATAATGTCAATACACAGAGCTTTTGGGTAAAAAGTATAAAAATTAAGGCAAAAGGGAATAAGTATTATATGTATGTAAAAATATAGCGCTGCATGGATTCTTAAAGGGATGTAACGAAAGTTAGTGAACCAAGAATAACGCCAGCCACATTAGGAATGATAAGTATATAGTCCTTCTTTGGTTCCTTTGTCCAACCATAAATAACCCAGATTAAGCATGAGAAAGCAGCAAAAGCAGGTTGAAATGGCTGGCCCTTTGCTCCGTTAAGATTCGCGATAATCTGTGGGATGTACGATATAAAGACAAAAACCCCTATGAAAGCTCCTATAGAGCCTACGATTGTATTAATTTTATGTTTCATATAAAGACCTCCTAAAAACACTATAATAATATACCCAATTTTTTTCAAATCAATAAAAAATAATTTTATAAAAAGGTGTTGACATTATGAGTTAGTTAGGTTAAACTAACCACAGATAAGCAAATACACATGCTGGACCAAGTAAGCAGGGTTCAGCGCGCAAGCCGTTATGCCGGCGGCGATAGCGTTTCTCCGGTGTTTTTGCATGATTTCTCTATATTTCATTTATTATTGCCCGCTTCCTAAAAAGAAGCGGGCTAATAACCCCATAAGGGTTAGGTAAAACTAACTTGATAAAATATGCGAGCAAGTTTTGATGAAATAACAATGAGAATAGGCTAATACAAATAAATTCAACTAGGAGGGCATATGTGCGAAGAAGTCAAGAGAATGTTATTCAGACTTGATATGAATGACCTTATGACAAAGTTAGCTCTTCAGTGTTCACCAGTCATTGCCGGGGTAAAGATGTCAAACCTAATCGTTGTCAAAAAGGCGATGATTCCTCAGGTAAAGAAGATATTTGCAGGAACAGGATTAGAAATATTCGTGTTCTGTAGCTTTAATGAAAACAGCTACGCTTTGATATACAGAGAAGAAGAACTTATAGATTGGCTAAATCAGGATGATGTTCGCAAGCTCCTAGGGGACTTCGGATATTTTGATTTGGACATTAAAAATATTTTGAGTACAGTTAGCAAGCGTTACCGTCAGTATTGCCGTAAGGAAATTGATTTTCCGCATGAACTTGGTTTGCTTTTGGGCTTTCCAACTGAGGATGTTGTCGGTTTTATTGAAAACGATGGTAGAGACTTTCTGCTTTGCGGATACTGGAAGGTTTATAGCGATATAGAAAGAGCGAATAGACTGTTTAAAACCTTTGATAGAGCAAAGGAAGATGCGATAAGACTGATCTTCGGAAAACGAGACATACTTGAGCTTCTCGATTCCGCTTCAGATATTAAAAAACAAAACTTGAACAAGCTTCAAATTGTACAGTAGGAGGAAAATTATGAAGAAGTCAATGGTAGTATACTGGTCACAGACTGGAAACACAGAAGCAATGGCAAAGGCTATAGGCGAAGGTCTAAAGAGCACATGTGAAGATTCATGTGTAAAGACTGTTTCAGAGGTATCAGCTAGCGATCTTAAGGATCTAGAAGGATTCGCGCTTGGATGCCCTGCTATGGGAGACGAAGTTCTTGAAGAGACTGAGTTTGAGCCATTCATTGAAGAAGTTGAGCAGTTCGTAGGTGGAAAGAAGATTGTTATCTTCGGTTCATACGGCTGGGGAGACGGCCAGTGGATGCGTGACTGGAAAGACAGAATGGAAGCTGCAGGAGCTCAGATAATAGGCGGAGAAGGCCTAATGATCAACGATGCTCCAGACGATGCAGGTCTTGAGACATGCAAGGAATTAGGCGCAAATCTTGGACTCGCTTAATCCTCTAATAAAATATCAAATCATATAAAATTCAATCTAGAGAAATCGCCTGTTCTGCAGGCGATTTTCTTGTGCTTTTTATTTTTTTGAGAGGAGCTGATTATGGTCTATCAAAAGGGGCAAATATCTTGTCAAATCATCGCAATCAGAATTGCAAAAACGCCCTATTTATAGTATAATAGAACAGAATATCTTTAGGAGGATAGCGCATGAATGCTATAGGAAAAATTGGCGCAATAATCATCAAGTATCAATACCAAATTGAGATCGCACTTCTCTCGCTTTTGGCATTGATTGTTTTGATTGGGTTAATCAAGTTAATCATCAGCGCGTTGAGGCGAAAGGATGTACTATCCGAGATTAAAGTAACTGTGACTGACATCGATAGCACAGTTAAGGAAATCAACCAAAAGCAAGAGGTTTTGATAGAGGGAAGTCTAGCTTCTAGTGGCGGGGTGACAAATAAGGCTGAGTCGGATAATAGCTGTGATACGGCGAAGCTAGAAGACAAGACGGAAGTAACTGAGTTTAATGCCGAGCAAACGCCTGAGGTGGCTACTGAGGAGACGGCTAGCGAATCAGCTTTGATGGAGGCAGAAGCTTCTGAGGAGAAACCAGAACTTGAGACTGGCTTTGGAGAGGATAAACGTCTTGAGAATGTACTTGAGAATCTTTTGATAAAGAGTAGGGACGGAGATGTGCACTGCGCGGAGGAAGGCGAAGTTTCCAAGAAATTCGCAAGCAGAGAATGTGGAACGGACAAGCATGGCAATGTGTATACCGAAGAGTTTTTGAGCAAGCAAATAAAGTAAACTGCCAAGGTGCGGGAGGTAATGATGTATTGCAAAAAGTGTGGAAAAAGATTAGCTGATGGAGATAAGTTCTGTGGAAATTGCGGAACCAAAATCGATGCCTCAGAGATAAACATAGGCTTCGCAGAAGAAGAACCCAAGCCGAAGAAGAACTTTGACTTCGGCGCTTTTAATTGGGATCTTGACGGATATCCAGATGAGGACAAGGCTAAGACTGAAGATGTTGACTTCAATTGGAACACCGTTCTAGAGGAAAAGAAGCGTAAGGACATCGAGGAGAAGTCATTCACAGAGACAATCATGACTGAGAATGAGCTTTTTGACAGAATTCAGAGCGAAGACAATGCTAAGGATGCTTCTGAGCTTTCATTCAACTGGGAACTAGGAAGCACTACGAGAGTAGAGAAGGCTGACAGATTCGAAAGCATTATTCCTAAGGTAGAGGAAAAAGCTGAGCTTGATATTCCTGTTGAGGTTTCAGATGACCACGAAGAAGTCAAGGACTTAGTCGACGTAGATGAGGCACTTGCGGCTGGTCTTGCTGCGGCATCATCGCCAAGAAAGAGCATAGATAAGTTCTACACTTTTAACCAAAAGAACGAAGAGTTTCAGGCCCTTCTCGACCAAGAGTACGAGAGACTTCGTAACAGAATCCGTGAGGATAGCGAGGCTGAGGCTATAATCGCAAATAAGGAAGAAAAGCTAGAGCAGGCAAGAGCTACTTGGTCAAAGGAACCTCTTGAGGAAGCTGAAGAAACAGTAGAAGTGACTGAAGAAACCGAAGCTCCTGTTGAAGTAGCAGTGGAACCAGAAGTTGAAGAAGCAGAAGCAGTTAATGATGCAGAGGATACTGAAGAGGCTCAAGATACAGAAGTTAAAACTGAGGAAGCCCCTGAAACTGAAGAGGCAGATGTAGAGACTGAATCTGAAGTTGAAGAAGTAGAAGAGACCGAAGAAGCTGCTGAAGAAGCTGAGGAAGCCGTTCAAGAAGCAGAAGAACCTACTGTTCAGGAAGAAGCGTGTGCATGTGAAACTGAAGAGGAAGTAGCATGTGATATTTCTAGCGAAGATGCAGAAGAAGCATGCGTAGTTGAGGCTCAAGCTCAAGTAGAAGAAGTTGCAAAAGCTGAAGAAGCTGAGACTGAAGATGAACATAACGATACCGAAGAAGCAGAGGCTGAAGAAACTCCTAGCGAACCAGAAAGTGGGAATCCCCCCAGTGATGAGGAGGAGAAGGAGGAAGAGGCACGCGGAGATGAAGATAGTAAGGAAACTAAGCTTCATTACAGCGATATCTTTGCTAACGACGATGTCCATGATAGTGATTCAGGGAATGAACAGAAGACAGGACGATGGAAGATAATCGTTTTAGATATAATTATAGTTATACTTGCAATAGCTGTAATCTGCTCAGGTATTCTAGTATTTGCTAAGGGATCTGCACCTGCTAATAAGATTTCACAGGGAATCTCATGGGTGACAGAGAAGTTCTCAGGTAGCAGTGACAAATCTAAGGACGATAAGAAGCCTGAAGAGAAAGCAGAGAAGGCTAAGTCCATGGAGGATGTAGTTGCAGAGGCAAAGAAGAACTATGTGAACATAGGCAAGGTTCAGTATGACAGCAAGCTAAAGTTCGATACATCAAAGGATTACGGCATCAGCGAACTCAAGAATGCGAAGAACTTTAAGGATGGAGAGTTCTCTGACGGAAAGCTACTTAGCGAAGCTATTGTTAACCTTTCACTTGGATACTATTCAGGGCTTACAGATAAGGTGAATAGCGGTTCTGACGATGTTCTTAAACTTATCAATGAAGATTCAGAGCTTTATGGACATGTGAAGGCTATAGCTGAAGGTAATGAAGAGCAGCAGATTAAGAATATAAAAATCGGCGAAATCAAAAATAGCGGTAGCAACTACTATGTAATATTGCAGATTACTGAGGGAAAAGCTAATTCTTCAGACACTAGCACAGAGACAAAGATTCTTTCAATCATAAACAAGGATAAAGTGCTTAAGGTCACTGCAGCTACAGATGCTGAGTAATTATTTTGATGAGCAACTAATACTTTGATAAATTTGTGGGAGTAACTTTTGATGGCAGCAAAACCAAAGAACGTAGTAAATGTAAAGCCTAAGAAAGAGAGAAGAGCTAGGAATATAGCAATTTTAGTCATAGTGTCTTTTATACTATGGGGGTTCTTTTCACTTATTAACTTCTTCACCGACTGGATGTGGTTTGATGAACTAGGATATGTGAGTGTATTCCTGAAGAAGCTAACCACTCAGCTGAAGTTTGGCATACCTATGTTTGTGGTGCTCAGTGGCCTTATGTACCTGTATTTGACAGGACTTCGCAGAGGCTATTTCAAGAAGATAATCTCACACGAAGAAACTAACCAAAAGAGGCTTGGCATAATTACTTTGCTTGTTTCTGTTCTGTTCTCAGGATGGGTTACCAAGTATGTTGTAGGCGGACTTTGGTTTGAATTTCTCAAGTTCCTAAAGAGCACAAGCTTCGGCAAGAAGGATCCGCTCTTTGGGCTTGATATATCGTTTTATGTTTTCAAGTACGAGTTCCTAAATGGGCTTAACACTATGCTTTTAGGGATAGTCGTACTATTTGTGATTGCAACGATTTTTTACTATGCAGTTTTGATAATAATGCACAGCCCTGATGCTTTAGAAGAAGATGAGGCTGAGCCTATAGAAGACGGAAGATACTCGGGGGCACAAGCTGGTGAAGATGCGGCTGCTGGAGCAAGCTATTCGAGCAGACCTTTCGTTAATCCGTTTGGAGAGAATACGCAGGCGGGCAAGATATTTGCAAATATCTTTGATCCTAACAAGCGAAATGCGAGAATGCAGAATGTCAGAAACAAGACTGACCGCAGGGTTTCTAAGTCAAATATGGACCAGCTTCTCCACATCGCGTCGGGCAAGCTATCCATTCTCGGAATCATTTTCTATGTGATGCTAGCTTTCCACTTCCTGCTAAAGCAGTTTGACCTACTTCATAAGCACACAGGCGTTGTGTACGGAGCAGGCTACACAGATGTCAATGTTACTCTTTGGATTTATAGAGTTTTGATTGTGCTTTGTGTTCTAGGCGCACTTACGATAGCCTTCTTCATTGCAAAGAAGATGATGAAGCAGATTGTTTTGATTCCGATAATCATGCTCGCTGTGATTTTGATTGGAAGCGGTGCTGAGATTCTAGTTCAGAATGTAATCGTTGCACCTGATGAAATAAACAAGGAATCGAAGTATCTAGCAAGAAATATCGAGTTTACTCAGTATGCATATGCGACGGATAAAGTCGATGTCAGAGACTTTGCTGCATCAAATGACCTTGATGCTAGCGCGATAGCAAACAACGATGAGACGGTCGGAAACATAAGAATTAACGACTACGAGCCTGTGGAGAAATTCTATAATCAAACTCAGAGCATCAGGCAGTACTATAAGTTTAATGATACTGACGTAGATAGATATTATCTGAACGGTGAGTATGCACAGACCTATCTTTCAGTCAGAGAAATCGATGAGAAGAAGATAAACGATACCTGGCTCAACAGACATATCAAGTATACGCACGGCTACGGTCTTGCAGTATCAAGGGTTGATAAGATTACGGCTAGCGGACAGCCGGATGTTGTAGTCAAGGATATACCACCTAAGAGCAGTGCCAAGGAAATTAGTATCAAAAGACCAGAAATTTATTTCGGAGAGCTTTCAAGCGACTACATTGTTATAAATACAAATGAGGATGAGTTCGATTATCCAGATGGTCAGTCTAATAAGTACACGAGATATAAGGGAAGTGCCGGAATCAAGCTGACGCCACTGAAGAGGTTGATGTTTGCAGTGAGAGAAGGCAGTTTTAAACTTCTGGTTTCTTCCAATATAAACAGTGAATCAAGAATTATCATCAACAGAAATATCGAGGAGAGGGTAAAGAAGATAATGCCTTATCTGAGCTATGAAGATGATCCGTATGGAGTAGCTGTTGATGGTAAAATTTACTGGATGATAGATGCTTACACGACAAGCTCGTTCTATCCATATTCAGAGCCTTATAGCAAGGATGAAGGAAATACAAATTATATCCGAAACTCAATCAAGGTTGTTGTCGATGCTTATAACGGCGATGTGAAATACTACATCACTGACAAGAACGATCCGATAGCAATGACATACAAGAAGATGTTCCCTAAGCTCTTCAAGGATATTGACGAGATGCCAGCATCTCTCAAGTCGCATGTCAGATATCCACATTCGCTCTTTAAGATTCAGGCAGATGTTTACGGCAGGTATCACATGAACGACGTTAAGGTATTCTATCAAAACGAGGACCTTTGGGAGGTTTCTCACGAAATCTACGGAACTCGCGAGAGAAAGACAGAGCCTAACTACCTAGTTACTAGAATTCCTGGTGAGGAAAAGGCCGAATTTGTGAGCATGCTTCCATATTCGCCAAAGTCTAAGCAGAATATGACCGGTATTTTGATGACGAGAAACGATGGCAAAAACTATGGAAAACTAATGCTTTACAGGTTCCCTAAGAATAGGACAATTTACGGACCTATGCAGATAGAGGCACAGATAGACCAGAACACTAAGATTTCTCAGGACTTTTCACTATGGAGTCAAGCTGGTTCAACATACAGCAGAGGAAGCCTGTTTGTGGTTCCAATCAATAACTCGCTGCTATACATAGAGCCTATATATCTTGAGGCATCCAATTCTGCTATTCCAGAGGTTAAGAGGGTAATCGTAGCCTACGAGGATAAGATCGCATATGAGCCTACTCTTGAAGCTGCGCTAGAAAGTCTATTTGGAGAAGGCGAAATCAGTAGTAATGATCCAGAACCTAAGAGCGAAAGCGAAAAGCAGAGCGTAAAGGACTATATCCAGAAGGCTAACGGCGCGTACCAAGAGGCTCAGGAAGCACTTAAGAGCGGCGACTGGAAGACTTACGGTGAGAAGATGACAGAGCTAGAGAAGGCGCTTAAGGACCTCCAGGATAGCTCAGATAATAATGCTAGCGATAGCAAGAAAAGCAAATAATTAATTTTGATATACTAAACAACTCGAAAATTCAGGAGGAAATATATGCTGGGATTCGATGTAGATAAAATGCTCTTTACGATCCCAAAGGGCGAACACTCAAAGGAAAATATTATTAAGGTTTTGAATGCCCATCCTGAGGTTCAATTCGTATCACTTGTAGGTATCGATATCGGTGGACACGATACAGACGAGAAGATACCCGTAGAGCTTTTCATAAAGGACATGGACAAGCTGCTAGAGCACGGAGTTCAGACTGATGGTTCATCGGTAGCGCTTCCGCACATAGCAGTGCTAAACAACGCAAAGGTCGATATTATTCCTGACCTAGATTGCAACTGGTACGTAGACTATAACTTCAGAAACATCGATAGAAAGCTAGAGCTTCCTGTCGGAACTCTGAGAATTCCATCCTACCTCTTGCACAACGAGAATTTCGAGTGCGGATCAAGAGTAATGCTTAGAGATGCACTAAAGCATTTTAAATCAGAACTTAAGAAGTCTTTAATTGAGCATCCATATGTATTTGATTACATTGATGGTGCAGATAGCATGGATGATATCGAGGAATTCGTAATAACAAGTGCAACTGAGCTAGAGTTTTGGGTAAAGACGCCAGACGATAAGGGCGATAGAGAGCAGCTCTTTACTGCTCAGGTACTCAAGGAGCAGTACTGGAAGAGAACCTACGGCGAGGTCAGAACTGCGCTTGAGGAAACTTTGATGATTCTAGATAAGTATGGCTTTGGAGTAGAGATGGGACATAAGGAGGTCGGAGGAGTTAAGGCTCAGATGGGTAACTCCGGTCACTACGACCACGTTATGGAGCAGCTAGAGATTGACTGGGCATATACAGATGCTATGCAGGCTGCAGATAATGAAAACCATGTTAAGTATATTGTTAGAGATATTTTTACCTTGCATGGACTTGATGTAACCTTCATGGCTAAACCTTTTGATGGAGTGGCAGGAAGCGGTGAACATACTCACCTAGGACTTGCAGCAAAGCTAAAGAATGGTAAGATGACAAGTGTATTCGCACCTAAGGATATGAGGGCTGAGTTCCTAAATCCTATCGGATACGGCGCTTTGATGGGTCTGCTAAAGAACTACGAGGTTGTTAATCCATTCGTAAGCTCAAGCATTGACTCTTTGAAAAGATTAAAACCAGGATATGAAGCTCCTGTTTGTATAGTTACTTCTCTAGGACGATCTCCGATGGAGCCTTCCAGAAACAGAACGGTTCTCGTAGGACTTATCAGGGATATGAATAATCCGCTGGCAACGAGATTTGAGCTTAGAGCGCCAAACCCTAAGAGCAACACATATCTAGTGCTTGCGGCAAGCCACATGGCTATGATAGATGGAATAAAGCATGTGCTAGATGCAGAGAAGACTCCAGCAGAGCTTGAGAAGTCTATATCAAAGGCTTACGGCGATGAGGACTTCTATCTAGATACAGATAGAGAGTACCGAAGCGAGAAGGAAGTCTTTGAAGACTACACTGAAGAAGAAAGAGCAAAGCTCTTTGGACATGCGCCGGCTACGGTTTGGGAAAACATGCAGGCTTTTGACCACTACCCTGAGAAGCTAGAAATCTTCAAGGCTGGCGATGTGATGAAGCAGAAGGTCCTTGATTCCTATAGAGAGCAGGTAATCTCACAGTGGAAGACAGAGCTTCACGATAGAGTTATTCCACAGAACATGGCTTTGATTAGAAGCTGTGTAAAGCTTCACTCAGATGATGATTTTTCTGATTTTGATGTGAAGAACTGGATAGAGATAGATAAGCTTAGACACGAGCTAGGAAAAGACACCATTACCGAGAAATCCATTCTCACAAGAGCAAAGGACGCACTTGATGATGGAAACTACAGCGAGGCATCTGAGATGCAGAAGCTGATACAAAAAAAGGTAGCAACTTTGATAAGCCTATACACTAGGTACAAGAAGAATATTTTATAGAGGTGAGACAGATGCTAGATATTAAGAAGATAAGAGAAGATTACGAAGGTGTTAAGAGCCGCGTCGAGTTTAGAGGTAAGGGTGACTTTGGAATCTCAAAGGTCAAGGAACTAGATGAGAAGAGAAGAAGCCTCCTAGCTGATGTTGAGGTAAAGAAGAATAAGCAGAACACAGTTTCAAGAGAGATTCCTAAGCTAAAGAAGGCTGGTGAGGACACAACCGAAATCATGGCTGAGATGAAGGTTCTTTCAGATGAGATCAAAGCTCTTGATGCTGAACTTTCAGAAATCGAAGCTGAGCTAAAAAGCGCTCTACTAAACGTTCCAAACACTCCATATAAGGATGTTCAGTTCGGAAACGATGACAGTGATAATGTAGAGATTAGAAAGTTTATGGAGCCTAAGGAATTCGATTTTGAGCCTAAGGCACACTGGGATATAGGTGAGGATCTAGATATTCTAGACTTTGGTCGCGCAAGTAAAATCAGTGGAACAAGATTCACTGTTTACAAGGGTCTTGGCGCTAGACTTGAGAGAGCGTGCATTCAGTTCATGCTTGACCTTCACACAATGGAGCAGCCATATACGGAGATTCTTCCTCCTTTCATGGTAAATAGAGATGCAATGACAGGAACAGGACAGCTTCCTAAGTTTGAGGAGGATATGTTCTACATTCCGCAGAAGGACTTCTTCCTAATTCCAACTGCAGAGGTTCCGGTTACAAACTTAAGAGCAAACGAAATAATGGACGAGGCAGAGCTTCCAGTTTACTACACAGCGTACACACCTTGCTTTAGAGCTGAGGCGGGTTCTGCAGGTAGAGATACTAGAGGTCTCATACGCCAGCACCAGTTCAACAAGGTTGAGCTCGTTAAGTTCGTAGATCCAGAGACTTCTTACGACGAGCTAGAGAAGCTTACTGCTGATGCAGAGGAAGTTCTAAAGCGTCTTGGAATCCCATATAGAGTTGTAAGACTAAGCTCAGGAGACCTAGGTTTCTCATCAGCTATGACATATGATATTGAGGTTTGGATGCCAAGCTATGGAAGATATGTTGAGATTTCTTCATGCAGTAACTTTGAGGATTACCAGGCAAGACGTGCGAATATTAGATTCCGCAGAGGTAAGGAAAAGCCAGAGTTCGTTCACACTTTGAACGGTTCAGGTCTTGCAGTTGGAAGAACCGTAGCAGCTATCATGGAGAATTTCCAGCAGGCTGACGGAAGCATTGTAATACCGGAAGCATTGAGAAAATACATGGGTGTTGATGTTATCAAAAAATAGTTTTCTTTCTAAGAGTCCGGACTTCCGGACTTTTAGTTTTTGAAGCTAGGTAATAGGACAATAGGATATGAGATTTATAAAAAGTTTATTCGGCAGGGTGTTCAGTCGCATGACCATAATGGGAATTTTGATACTTATTCAGTTTGCATGGATGGCTCTTATGGTGATGAGGTTAGGTGACTACTCGAGAAGTATCACGGTACTATTCAATATTTTTGCTATAGTGGCATCTCTCTTTATCATCTATAGGGATGAAACTTCAGCTTATAAATTGGGCTGGATTATGATAATATGCATTATGCCTATTTTGGGAACGGCTATGTACTGGTTCTTTGGTAATAAGAGGCCATCAAAGAGAATAAAAAACAAAATCGAACCGACAAGGGCAAGACATAGAGATGATGTAAAGCAGGAAAACTGCCTGTCAGAGCTATATAGCGATAGACTCGTAGATACAATCAAATACGTAGGAGATTACGGTCCATATCCAGCTTGGACGGGCACAAGAACTAAGTACTACGACCTTGGGGATAAGGCTTTTGTCGATATGTTAGAGGATCTAAAGCGTGCCAAACACTATATTTTCATGGAATACTTCATAATTGAAGAAGGATACATGTGGGATTCTATCTTTGATATACTCCAGGAAAAGGTCGCAGAGGGTGTAGATGTAAGAGTTATGTACGATGACATAGGCTGTATAAGTAAATTGCCGTTGAATTTTGCATCAAAACTAGAGCATGCCGGAATAAGAGTACATGTCTTCAATCCACTTCGTCCAGTGCTATCGCTAGTATATAACAATAGAGATCATAGAAAGATTACAGTCATCGATGGATATATTGCCTATTCTGGTGGATTTAATATCGCAGATGAATATATAAATAAGGTGCAGTATTTTGGGCATTGGAAGGATACGGGTATAAGGCTAGAAGGTATGGCAGTCTGGAACTTCACCGTTATGTTCCTAAATATGTGGAATTCCTTTATTCAGACAGAGGATGATTACAGTAAATTTAGACCACATGTGCATCATCCACAGCCATTTGATAGCGACGGAATCGTGCAGCCGTTTTCTGATACACCACTTGATGATGAAAACCTAGGCGAAAATGTTTACCTTGAGATAATTAATCAGGCTGAGGACTATGTGTATATATATACGCCGTATCTGATTCTAGATAACGAAATGATTACAGCTCTCAAGCTCGCATCAAAAAGAGGCGTAGACGTAAGACTTATAACTCCAGGAATACCGGACAAAAAGATAATTTTCAGGCTTACGCGCTCCTACTATCTGCCTCTAATTAGAGCAGGTGTAAAAATCTACGAATACAAGGAGGGATTTGTTCATGCTAAGAACTTCCTCTCAGACGACAAGCTTGCAGTGGTAGGAACGATAAACCTCGACTACAGGAGCCTCTACCTTCACTTTGAGTGTGGAACCTTTATGGTGGGATGCAGTGCTTTGAGGGACATCAAAGAGGATTTTAACAGGACAATAGGAAGGTGTACTCAGATACTAGAGGAAAATTGCAAGACAAGCTTCTTTGGACTTTTGTTTGACGGAGTTTTGCGAGCGCTAAGTCCGCTGCTTTAACTTTAATAAAGCCTTGAAGATTTTACATGACCTACGGCTTAAGTGTGGAATTGCTTGGGCTGTGGGTCATTGATTTTATGGGAGAAAAAATGGATAAGCAAAGAGAATCAAAGGGATTAATTGAATTCATCAAAGCGCATCGCGACAGGGAGCGCGCTAGCTTTCACATGCCTGGACACAAGGGGAAAGCCTTCTTTAAAGAAAATGGCTATGAGGACTTCGTAGATTTGATGATAGATGGAGACCTGACAGAGATTGAAGGAGCTGATAATCTATTCAAGGCGGAGAGCATTTTGCGGGAGGTCATGAATCGCTATAAGGCGATGTATGCTGCAAAACAAGCATTTATGCTGGTTGGTGGAAGCAGTGCAGGTATCCTAGCATCTGTATTAAGCATCATATCAAAGGGAGATACTTTGATTATGGCATCAAACTGTCACAAGTCTGTCTACAATGCTTTGATGCTGAGCGGCGGAAAGGCGGTCTTTGTTGCACCTGAAACATTAAAGGACTATGGACTTGCATGCGAGGTGAGCGCAAGCCATATTGAAGAAGCTCTGATAAAGCACCCTGAAGCCAAGGCTGTTCTCATAACTAGCCCAAACTACTACGGAGTTTGCAGCGATATAGAAAAGATATCCGAAATAGTGCATGCGCATGGGAAAATCCTAATTGTAGATGAGGCCCACGGAGCACATCTAGCTTTTATGGATAAGATAGAGCCATCCAGGGGCGATATAAAGAATCAGCACGGCAAAGCCCAGAAGCTTGCAGCTGAAACAAGTGGTGCAGATATAGCCATACTTAGCACGCATAAGACGCTCGCTTCATTTACACAGACAGCAATACTGCTTGTTTGTAGCAATAGGGTGGATGTAGATACAATTGCTAATAATTTGCAGATTCTGCAGAGCAGCAGTCCTTCATATATTTTGATGGCATCACTAGATATGAATGCTAGGATAATCGAGGAGAATGGAGATGCATTATTTAAAGAGTGGCAGGCTGACCTTGACTATGCATATGAGGAGCTAAGAAAAATCCAAGGGCTGGAGCTTCTTGAGATGGAGCTGCTTGATCGAACAAAGCTGGTCTTTGGTCTTAGTGAGATTGGAATAAGCGGATATGAACTTGATGCTCTTTTGAGAGAAAGGGGCATATTCTGTGAACTTTCGGATTCTCGTTTTGTCATGGCAATGAGTGGCCTTGGAAGCAAGAGGAAGGATTATGAGCTTTTAATCTCAGCGCTTAATGAAATAGCTGAGGAGGATCGCGAAAGCGGTAGGAACAGCGCGAGATGTGAAGAGGATGAAATCGTTTTGATGGATGAGCTATATAGGCATGGCGAAATCTATGATGTCCCAAGTGATACTGAAAGGCTAGTAGCTAGAGAGTGCGAAGGTAAAATTTCTGCTCAAGCACTGATTCCATATCCACCAGGTATTCCGATTATCGTTCCGGGAGAACGCATAGACTCCGAGAAGATTAGAGTCCTCGAAAAGCTGTATAAGGACGGGGTTAGCGTGATTGGACTAGATGAAAATGGCAAAATCCTATGTGGAAAATAAGGGACTTTGGACTATAAAATAAACAATATATTGGAGTAAATCCATCTTGACTATACTATATATAGATATTATAATGAATGAGCAAGCAAGATAGGGGGCTTTCTATGAAGAGTGAGAAAGAGAGCGTTTCTATAGCTGGAGTCAAGAAACACACCACCGTAAATGGGCCTGGAGTAAGGTATACGGTGTTCATGCAAGGCTGTGAGCACGGCTGCAAAGGATGCCATAATCCAGAGACGCATGCTCTAGGTGGCGGTGAAGAAATTTCAGTTAAAGAGCTCATTGATGACATTTTGGCAACAAAGTATATCGACGGAGTTACGCTTTCAGGCGGAGATCCTCTTTTGCAGGCTGAGCAGTGCAGAGATATAGCAGAGGCACTAAAATACAATGGATTAGACATCTGGCTATACAGCGGATTCACCTTTGATGAGGTGGCAGCTGGCAAGGCAGGCGAGGCTGCGCGAGAGGTTTTGGACTTTATAGATGTGATGGTAGACGGAAGATTTATCGAGTCACTAAAGAGCGCGGAACATATCTGGCGAGGCAGCAGCAATCAGAGGCTCATAGATGTGAGAAAGAGTCTAGATGCTGGCGAAATTATAAGCTTTAACGATGAATTTGTACTTTAGAAAGCCAAGAGGGCTTTATCAAGTTATTTAATCTATGTATGTGTTAAGCGGAGGGATAGGATGAACAATGTAATCAGAAGAGATGGAACGGCGGTTGCTTTTGACCCAACCAAGATTGAGAATGCGGTCGCAAAGGCCTTTATGGCGACGGATGAACTTGACGCAAGGGATATTTCGTCAGTATCAAGAGCTATTTGTCTAATCGTCACAACCACGCTTAACGGACGCAAGCTCGATGCTGCAACGGTAGAGGAAATTCAGGATGAGGTAGAGTCCGCTTTGATGAACTGCGGATATGCGAAGACAGCAAAGGCGTACATCCTATACAGACGTCAGCACGCTAATGTGCGAGAGACAAAGGATACTCTGCTGGACTACAAGAAACTTATAGATGGATATATCGGAACTGAGAAGGACTGGCGTGTTAAGGAAAACTCAACTGTAACTCTTAGCGTTGGTGGACTCATTCTTTCAAACTCAGGTGCTGTAACAGCTAACTACTGGCTTTCAGAGGTTTATGATGAGGATGTTGCAGATGCTCACAGAAACTGCTTCATGCACATTCACGACCTTTCAATGCTAACAGGCTACTGCGCAGGATGGAGCCTTAAGCAGCTTATCCAGGAAGGTCTTGGCGGAGTTCCGGATAGAATTACTTCGGCACCAGCAAAGCATCTTACAACGCTTTGCAATCAGATGGTAAATTTCCTAGGAATCATGCAGAACGAATGGGCAGGAGCTCAGGCTTTTTCATCATTTGATACATATCTAGCTCCTTTTGTTAAGGTAGACAATCTATCATATAAGGATGTAAAGCAGTCAATACAGTCATTCATCTACGGTGTAAACACTCCATCAAGATGGGGAACTCAGGCACCGTTCACTAACGTAACTCTTGACTGGACAGTTCCAGAGGACATGATTAACATGCCTGCTCTCGTTGGTGGCAAGGAGATGGACTTCACATATGGCGATTGTAAGGCTGAGATGGACATGGTTAACAAGGCTTTCATCGAAATCATGATAGAGGGCGATGCTAATGGACGTGGCTTCCAGTACCCAATCCCTACATATTCAATAACCAAGGACTTCGACTGGAGCGAGACAGAAAACAACAAGCTACTCTTTGAGATGACAGCAAAGTACGGTACTCCATACTTCTCAAACTACATCAACTCAGACATGAACCCATCAGATGTAAGATCAATGTGCTGCAGACTTCGTCTCGACCTTAGAGAGCTAAGAAAGAAGGGCGGCGGATTCTTTGGATCAGGAGAGAGCACAGGCTCTATCGGTGTAGTAACGCTAAACCTACCAAGAATAGCTTACCTCTCATCAACAAAGGAAGAGTTCTACAGCATGCTCGATAAGTACATGGATATCGCAGCTCGCTCACTCGACACAAAGCGTAAGGTAATCAACAGACTTCTTGAGGAAGGTCTATATCCATATACAAAGCGCTACCTAGGTGCTTTCAACAACCACTTCTCAACAATTGGACTTGTTGGAATGAACGAGACCATTCTAAATGCTAAGTGGTTAGATAGCGATATAACAAAGCCAGAGGGTCGTGACTTCTCAATCGAGGTTCTAAACCACATGCGTGATAGACTATCAGATTATCAGGAGATGTACGGAGATCTCTTTAACCTAGAAGCGACACCTGCTGAATCTACAACATATAGATTTGCAAAGCACGATACAGAGGAATTCGCTGATATCATTACAGCAGCATGCAAGGACCAGGCTCCATATTATACAAACAGCACACATCTTCCAGTTAACTATACAGAGGACATCTTTGATGCACTTGAGATGGAAGATGAGATGCAGACTCTATACACATCAGGAACTGTATTCCACGGCTTCCTAGGTGAGAGAATGCCAGATTGGAAGGCTGCAGCAAACCTAGTTAAGAAGATTGCATATAACTTCAAGCTGCCTTACTACACGCTTTCACCTACATATTCAATATGCGAATCACACGGATATATCGCAGGAGAACATTTCTCTTGCCCACACTGTGGAAAGGCAACAGAGGTTTACTCAAGAATTACAGGTTACTATAGACCAGTTCGCAACTGGAATGACGGTAAGTCAAGCGAGTTTGAGAACAGAAAGACCTACGAGCCAGAAGAACTTTTCTCAGTCAATAGAAACCTTCTTGAAGAGGCTGGAGTAGACGAGCCAAGAGTTGGAACTCAGACACTAGGAAGAGCAAACAGGGTAGAAGCCCCTAAATCAAATTCAGATGCTGAAAAGGTGATACTCGTAACAACAAAAACTTGCCCTAATTGCCAGGCGGCAAAGAACTACCTTAACCAGGCAGGAATTGAGTACGATGTAATACTTGCAGATGAGGCAGACGGTGCTGAAATCGCAGTTCAGTATAACATCTCTGCTGCCCCAACGCTGATAGTTCAGAGCGGTGAAGAGGCTGAGCTTTACAGCAATGTAAGCAACATAAGAGCATATATAGGAAAGAGAAGCTAATCAAAGCTTTTAGGAATATGCGATAGCAAATAAAAACCGATATGGCGGAAATGAAGTGTACTCCATGCGTCATATCGGTTTTGTATTTTTTGATATAGTTAGAAATGCTAAAAAGTCTTAAAAACAAGTATTCTGAAGCTGTTTAGTAGCTTGAGCCCGTAGAACATGATAATCAGTCCGCATACTATGTTTATAACTCTTAGCATCTTGTCATTTATCTTGGTTCTTATGAGCGATACTATAGTTGTCATACCAAACCACCATGTTAGAGATGCGATAGAAACTCCAAGGATAAATAGGAAGGCCTTGCCACTTGGTAGAGATGCATGAAAAGCACCTAGAAGAAGTGAGCCATCTATCAAAGCCTGAGGATTGAACCAGGTTACGACGCAGGCTGTCCATATAACCCTCGTGAGAGGCAAACTGACATCCTTGGTTTCGGACATGGTATCCTTTGATCGAAAGATACTTAGTCCTATCCAAAACACCACTAGAGATCCTATACCGAGTATGGCAAGCTCTATCCAAACGGACAGTTTAATGAGAGCCCCAATACCGAAGAAGCAGGCAATAGATAGCGTTATATCAAAGAAGGCTATGATAAAGGCAGTCGCAAGTATTCTGCTTCGCTTCTGGGTCAAAGCAGTGTTTATAGCAAAGATGTTCTGAGCTCCGATTGGCATGACATATGCAAAGCCGAGCATGAGTCCCTGGATTAATATGTTCATTAAGGGCTGTACCTCCTATATAAAACGCGCTTAATTTAATTGCCTACAAGTAAAATTTTAGAATATTTTTGAACCGAATCAGGTTCGATAAAAAAATAACAATTGGAGTAAACTGTGATAGCTTATAATTACTTGCTCTTTTTTTCTTACCTACTATAATTATAATCGAAAAGAGAGAAATCGCAATAACGCAGTTTTTTATTAGTTAGTAAGGAGAAAGTTATCGTGGTAGAGACGGACTATAGCTGCCCATGCCTAGATACATGTCCGCTGAGTAAATCAATGGATGTGATCGGTGGCAAATGGAAGATGCAGATTCTATGTACGCTGAACACCAGCGGTCCACTTCGATATAACGAGGTGCGTCGCAAGATGGAAGGAGTTTCAAACACTGTTTTGGTCAAGGCTCTTAGAGAACTGACTGAAGCTGGACTTGTAAGAAGGAACGAATATATGGAGGTTCCTGTGAGAGTTGAGTATGAGACGACGACAATATGCGATGATCTAATTCCAATCCTTGAGAATTTAAGCAATTGGTGCGAAAAAAACTTGCTCTAAATTGCTAAAAGCCGGGATGGAATCCCCTAATAAGTTTGTAATTGCAACGTTCCAATGCGAACCAAAACGAACTCAAAAGCTTAATTGAAGATATTAGAAAAAATTGTTAAATTTTTGATGATTTTTTGGTGAATGTTGCGTTATAATATATCTGTATGATTATGATATTTTTTTAGAAAGGAAGGTTTCAGATATGAGTTCAAGTGCAAAGCATTTGCGTAGTATCGACGCAGGTCACTATAAGAACACTGCTCAGTGTGCTACTGAAACGGCTCCTATCCCTGATATCGTGAAGATACCAATGTCACAGCACATTGGTAAGCCATGTCAGCCATTGGTTGCAAAGGGCGATACAGTTAAGGTAGGACAGCCTATTGGTGATGTCGATGCTTTCATAAGTGCACCGATTCATTCCAGCGTTTCAGGTACCGTTAAGGGTATTGAGACACAGCGTAATGCCATGGGTGGATACGATACGCTTGTTGTTATTGAAACAGACAAGAAACAGGAATTATGGGAGGAACTAAAGGTTCCAGAAGTTCACAATCTAGCTGAGTTTGTTGCAGCTGTAAGAGACAGTGGACTAGTAGGTATGGGAGGAGCGTCCTTCCCTACACATGTAAAGTACAACCCTAAGAATATAGATGAGGTTGATACTTTGATAGTAAACGGTGCTGAATGTGAGCCTTTTATCACATCTGACCATCGTTGCATGCTCGAGGACACACAGGACATAATTGATGGAATGAAGCTCATCATGGAGTATGTAGGTCTTAAGGAAGCATATATCGGAATCGAGGCTAATAAGCCAGATGCGATTGAAAAATTTGATAGAATGTTCAAGGAGCAGGGCATTACTAACATGCATACATTCAAGCTTCTTTCAAGATATCCAAAGGGTGCTGAGAGAGTTTTGGTTTATGAGATCACAGGTAAGCCAATGAAGGCAGGCGTACTTCCTGCAGACCTTGGAATAATTCTTTCAAACGTTTCATCAGTAGCATTTGTTGGACAGTACTTCCGTACAGGAATTCCACTAACAATGAAGAGACTGACAGTTGACGGAGACGCAATCACAACACCTAAGAATATCGTGACACCTATTGGTACACAGATTAAGGACGTTGTCGCATTCTGCGGTGGCTACAAGACAGAGCCAAAGAAGATTATCATGGGTGGACCTATGATGGGTAGAGCTATTCCATCAGACTCATTCGGAATAATCAAGAACAACAATGCTATCCTAGCATTCTCGTCAACAAAGACAAACATTCCAGAAGAGACACCATGTATCAACTGCGGAAGATGTCATATGGGATGTCCAATCAATTTGTTGCCTACAGGATTTGCTGATGCATATCTAGCTGGAGATGCTCAGAGACTATCTGACCTTCAGATTATGCAGTGCATGGAATGCGGCAGCTGCTCATTCGTATGTCCGGCGAGAAGACCGCTGGCCTTTTATAACAAGTTGGGCAAAGCCCTTGTAAGGGAGGCTGGAATCAAGTAATGGAAAAGCAATATTACGATAATCTAACAGTATCATCCGCTCCTCATATAGTAACAGCGCTTGATACACAGAAGACCATGCTTTATGTACTTATCGCTCTAGTACCATCACTAGGCGTGAGCACATATGTATTTGGTCCAAGAGTACTCCTTTTGACAGCTGTCTGTATCGTTGCCAGCGTGCTATTCGAAATGGTATATCAGAAGCTGCTCAAGAGACCAGAAACATGGACAGACCTAAGTGCGGTAGTAACAGGTACACTGATCGCATTCAACGTACCATCAAACTTCCCACTATGGATGGCTATCCTAGGCTGTTTCACAGCTATAGTTATAGTTAAGCAGCTTTACGGTGGACTAGGACGCAACTTTGCAAATCCTGCAATCGTTGCTCGTATCTTCCTACTACTTTCATTCACATCAAGAATGACAACATGGCCACTAGCTAATGGCGTAGACGGAAAGACAGGTCCTACACCTCTTGGTGTCCTAAGCGAGACACCTATCGGACAGATCTCAAAGGCAGATCTTCCATCAAACATGGACCTATTCCTAGGTACAGTTGGTGGATCACTTGGTGAAGTAAGTGCGCTAGCTCTTATCATCGGTGGAATCTTCCTAGTATGGAAGAAGATCATCTCACCAGCAACACCACTTGCATTTATCGGTACAGTATTTGTAATCGCATTCATCTACTACTCAGTAGCAGGTGGAGATGTAAGTGCGCTAAGAATGGCAATTTTCCATGTATGCGCTGGTGGCGTAATGCTCGGTGCAATCTTCATGGCAACAGACTATGTAACATCACCTATCATGCCTCTCGGTAAGGTTATTATGGGTATAGGATGCGGATTCTTCACAATGGTAATTAGATTGTGGGCTGGATATCCTGAGGGTGTATCGTTCTCAATTCTTTTGATGAACATCTGCACACCACTCATCGATATGCTCTGCATCAAACTAGCATATGGAGGTGGCAAGAAAAATGAAAAATAATGACACTTTCAAGAAATACGTAGTACCTGTAATCGTACTAGTAGCAATCTGTTTTGTTATTTCAGCTGCCCTAGCACTAACATATGGAGTAGCAGACCCTATCATAAAGAGAAATACCAAGGCTGAAGCTGATGCAGCACGTAAGGAACTTCTAGCTAAAGCTGATGGATTTGACAAGTACGAGGGCAAGCTTCTAGCAAGTTCTGATGGTAAGGTAACAATAAACGAAGTATACATCGCTAAGAATGGCGAAGGTATGGTTATGACAGTTGGAACTAAGTCATTCGGTGGAACACTCATCGAAATGATAGGTATCGACAAGAATGGTGAGATTACTGGAGTTGTAATCCAGGATCACAAGGACACCCCGGGTGTAGGTACTAAGGCGTTCACAGCTGACCACCTAAAGCAGTACAAGGGAGTTAAGGAGCTAAAGGATACATCTGCGAAGAAGGATCCTACAATAAACCACATCACTGGTGCTTCTGTTTCATCAAACGCAGTTCATTACGGAGTATATGAAGCTCTCCTACAATACAAAGAAATAGGAGGTGCTAAGTAATGGAAGAAAAGAAATCAAGACTAACGATACTAACGAACGGTCTAATAAAAGAAAATCCGGTACTTGTACTTTTGCTAGGTTGCTGTTCAGCACTTGCAACAAGTTCAACGGCTATCAACGGACTTGGAATGGGTGTATCATTCTCAGTAGTAATGATCCTCTCAAACATCGTTATCTCACTACTACGTAAGGTAATTCCAGATAACGTAAGAATCCCTTGCTACATCGTAGTAATCGCAGGATTCGTAACAGTAGTTCAGCTTATGCTTCAGGCTTACGTGCCAAGCGTATATAAGTCACTTGGACTATTTATTCCGCTAATCGTAGTAAACTGTATCATCCTTGGTCGTGCAGAGATGTTCGCTAATAAGAACGGAATCATTGATTCAGCTCTCGACGGAATCGGAATGGGACTAGGATATACAGGTGCCCTTGTAATAATGGGTATGATTAGAGAGTTTGTCGGAAGCGGCACACTTTTCAACATTCCTATTCTTGCAGGCAAGATTGATGGAGTAGCAATATTCAACCTTGCACCTGGTGGATTCTTTACATTTGCAATACTTGTTGCAGCTGTAAACTACATCACACGTGACAAGGAACGTAAAGTAAGAGACTTCGGCGAGGAAGAAATTACAATCCTCGGAGCGAAGGAAGAAAATGAAGAGAAGAAAGGAGCATAGACATGTTAGCAGTATCAATTATATTGAGCATGATTTTAGCTAATAACTATGTTCTTGCTCAGTTCCTCGGAATTTGCCCATTCCTAGGTGTATCAAAGAAAATGGACTCAGCTGTAGGTATGGGTGGCGCTGTAGTATTCGTAATGGTACTAGCAACAGCGGTTACATGGCCTATTCAGCAGGTTCTAAATAAGTTCCATATCGAGTATCTACAGACAGTAATCTTCATTCTTGTAATTGCTGCTCTTGTACAGCTAATCGAAATGATGCTTAAAAAATATATGCCAGCGCTATACAGCTCACTTGGAGTATTCCTACCACTGATTACAACAAACTGTGCAGTACTTGGTGTATGTATCGCTAATATTGACGCAGGATATGGCTTTGGTCTATCACTTGCAAATGCATTTGGTGCATCTGTTGGATTTACCCTAGCCCTAATCCTATTTGCCGGAATCAGAAGCACAAAGCTTGTAAACGAAGACGGAGTTCCACAGCCATTCAAGGGTGTTCCACTAACACTTATATCAGCTGCTATCCTTTCACTAAGCTTCATGGGCTTCAGCGGAATGTTCTCGTAAGGAAGGAGGCGAAGCAAAATGACAATAGCTATTTTAGTAGTAGTTGCAGTAGGAATCATAGCTGGAATTATGCTATCCTTTGCATCAAAAGTTTTCTTTGTTCCTGTAGACGAAACAGCTGCTGCGCTTAGAGAAGTTCTTCCAGGTGCAAACTGTGGTGGTTGCGGATTCGCAGGTTGTGACGCATATGCAAACGCAATGGCAGAAGATCGCGATATGCCATGTAATAAATGCCCTGTAGGTGGACCTGCAGTAGCAGCAAAGCTTGCAGCTATATTAGGTGTAGAGGCAGGAAGCGAAGATAGAAAAGTTGCAGTTGTAATGTGTAACGGAAACAAGGACGTTTCAAAGTCACTCCTTGAGTATCAGGGACCAAAGAGCTGTAAGGCTGCAAAGCAGTTATTCGGCGGACTTAAGGAATGTCAGTTCGGATGTCTAGGTCTTGGAGACTGCGTAGACGCATGTAATTACGATTCAATTCGTGTTATAAACGGAGTTGCAAAGGTTGATAGAGATGCCTGCGTAGCTTGTGGAGCATGTGCTAAGGCTTGTCCTCAGTTCCTAATCCGTATCTCACCTGTTAAGAACATGGTAATCTGCCACTGTCACAGCACAGATAAAGGCGGGGTTACTCGTAAGGCTTGTGAGGTTGGATGTATCGGATGTAAGAAGTGTGAGACAGTATGTAAGTTTGATTCGGTTCACGTAACTGATAATCTTGCATTCATCAACCCAGACACATGTAAGAACTGCGGAGCTTGTGCAAAGGTTTGCCCAACAGGAGCAATCCAGAACTTGCGCCTAAAGAAGAAAAAGCCAGCTGCTCCAGCACCTGCAGCAGAAAAGCCTGCAGAGCCAGTAGCTGCTGAAGCTTAAACTTCGCAAGTAAATAAGAACAAAAATGCTGTATCCGAAATGGATACAGCATTTTGATTTTTTTTGATATGTGCTTGCACAGGGCAATATGCTAATTTTCTTGCTAGCTTTGAGCTTGGACTTTATAAACTGCTAAATCGCAGCAGTTACCTTTCTTAGCCAGTTTCTTACTTCCGGTTCCAGCAGTGGAGCCAGTTTTGAGTAAACCATCTTGTGGTACTCGTTTAGATAGCATTTTTCTTCGTCTGTTAGCTTCTCTGAAATAATTGCTTCTGGCTCGTAAGGGCAGAGGGTTAGCATTTCGAAGTATAGCTCACCTGACTTGCTATCAGCTTCCATGCAGAGGATTTCGTTTTCTATTCTGATACCAAATTCACCTTCAATGTATACGCCAGGCTCGTCACTAGTTATCATGCCGGGTTCTATCGCATACTTGTTTGGAACCTTGCTTATTCTCTGAGGTCCCTCGTGAACGGAGAGTATGTGGCCAACGCCGTGGCCTGTGCCGTGGTTATAGTCAAGACCGATTTCCTGAAGAGCTTTTCTTGCAAGAGGATCCAGATCGTATCCAGTGGTACCTGCTTTAAACTTTGCCATAGCAAGATCTATATGTCCGCGAAGCACTGCGGTGTAGCACTCTTTCATCTTATCTGTAAGAGCTCCAAGAGCGATGGTTCTTGTTATGTCAGTAGTTCCTTTGAGATACTGCCCGCCGGAGTCAACTAGCATAAAGCCGTCGGCCTCTAGTGCAGTGTCACTTTCAGGAGTAGCGCTATAATGGATTATAGCGCCGTTTGACATATAGCCTGCAATTGTATCAAAGCTTAGATCAACAAAGCCTGGCTGAGCGGATCTGAGGCTCTCAAGGTGGTCTGAGGCAGATATCTCGGTGAGAGCTTGTTTGCCAACTGTATTTTTTAGCCAGTAGATAAAGTTTACCATCGCAAGTCCGTCATACATATGGGCTTCCTTTGTTGCAGCAATTTCCATATGGTTCTTGATTGATTTGAACATGCTCACTGGAGAAAGGCCGTCGACGATTTCGCAAGCGCTCGGGATACTCTTAATCAGCGAATATGATGCTGCATCAAAATCAGCTAGCACTTTAGCATTATCCGGTAGCTTCTTTATATCCTCAAAGATATCAAGGTAGTGTTTAACTGTAATGCCATTTTCTTTTAGCAGATCATCGAAGTCTTCACCGAACTTATAAAGAGTTACGGAGCCAGGGCTTATGAGCGTAAAGGAGAAGAAGATAGGGCTTCTATCAACATCACTACCACGAAGGTTGTAAAGCCATGCATTTTCCTCTAGTCCAGTAATCAAGTGGTAGTCAACTGAGCCCTTTGCCATTTCATCTCTTAGCCTTGCGAGTTTTCCTTTAAAGGACTCCCCATATGAAGTTTCAGGAAGTGCCCAAATGCTGTTTCCTGAAAGCTTTGGTCTATCTGTCCATACAAGACCTGGAAGGTCGATATCAAACCTTGTTACAGCGCCACACTTATCAGCTATCTGTTTGTATTTGTCTCCGATGCGACAAGCTAATACTCTTCCATCAAAGGCAAGCACATCGCCTTTCTTTAGATTCTTCTCTAGGAAAGCCTCAATCTCTGGAACTCCAGGTTCACCTGTCTTCATGAGCTCTATGCCGCTTCCTTCTAGCTGTATTGAAGCCTGAAGAAAGTATCTACCATCAGTCCAAAGGTAGGCAGAGTCATCACAAACGACGAGTGTTCCTGCAGAACCAGTAAAGCCCGAAATGAACCGCCTGCTTCTGAAGTATTCGTTTATATATTCTGATCCGTGAAAATCATTGGTAGGAACGATGCAAATCGCCACTCCATGTTCACGCATTACACCTTGTAGTAATTCTAATTCTTTTTTCATACTTACTCTCCTCCTTACTATCTTATATTTGCGAAGCGCCCTTGTTTGCATCAAGTGAGCGCTGAACGTAGTAGGCGATGACGCCTATGATAATTCCACTTATTATTCCAGAGAACATCAAAACGGGCAGATACATAAACATGCGCAAATCTGAGACGAGAAGCGATGCGACTAGAATCTGTCCCATATTATGAGCTACACCTCCGGCCATGCTTACACCTACTATGCTAAAAAGATTGGTTTTCTTTAGAAGCCACATAACGATTAGACTTAACACGCCACCGGACATTGCGTAAAGTGCACCGAAAAGTCCGTTAAACAGAAGTCCACTAACTATAATTCTTATCAAATTGATAGATAGGGCGTACCTGAAATCAAATCGGTATAAAGCGATTAGTACTGCGAGGTTTGCAATTCCAAGCTTGACGCCAGGCACGGCGATAGGCATTGGTATTATGGCCTCAACATAGGAAAATATGAGCGCAAGAGCTGCAAGAAGGGCTGTTGTCGCTACACGACTTGCTTTGGAATGGGCGCTTGATGACATTTTATTGCGAGATGACATCGTACTCACCTCCCTTTCCCTCTATGCTAACTACGACTCTGTTAGGTATGCAAACAATATTTTGGTGAGTTGTAGAAATCGAACCTTGCTTAACACAAACCTGATTCTTGCAGTTAGATTTGCTAACTTGCACCTTACCGCCTTTTATGGTAATCTTATTCATGTGTCCGTCCCTGTTTACGGTGATGGTTCTATCCTTTGTAAGGCTGTATTTTCCGTAGATTTCACCGTTGACTTTGACAACGACAAGATCGCCTGATGAGCTACCCGAAAAGGCTAGATAGGATAGCGCTCCGCCTATGAGAATGAGACATATGAATAGTATAATATCTGCTTTTTTTATAATACGGAACAAATTAGTTCTCCTTAAGGATTAACAAAATGAGTAAAAAAACTAAAGTAATACCAGTTATTATTCTGGTGCTGAGTCTAATTATATCACAGACAGCTTGCAGTAAAAAGACAAATCAGAGCACAGATCCTGTGCAGAAAAGTGGCTTTTACCTCGATACAGTTTGCAATTTGACCATTTATGACATGAAGGATATGTCAGAAGAAAATGCAAGCAAGGTTATCGAAGATGCCTATAAGCTTTGCGAAAAATACGAGAACATGCTGAGCAAGACGCGTGAGTCTAGCGATATCTACAAGATAAACCATGCAGGTGGAGCAGAAATCAAGTGCACAGACGAGACACTGTTTGTCATCAAAAAAGCAATCAAATACGCCGAGCTTTCAGAGGGAAGATTTGACGTTACGATAGGTCAGGTTACAGATTTATGGAACTTTCAACCTGAAGGTGGAGAAGGTAAGATTCCTGAGCAGGAAGCCATGAACGAAGCTTTGACACATGTAGATTATAAGCAAATCAAGGTTAATGGAAATAAGGTGAGTCTAAGTGACCCTAAGGGAGAGATTGACCTTGGCGGAATAGCAAAGGGATATATTGCAGATAAGCTAGCAGAGTTTCTAAAGGAGAAAGGCGTTAAAAGCGCAGTTATCGACCTTGGAGGAAACATCTCAGTTGTCGGAAAGAAGCCTGATGGCAAGGATTTCAGAATAGGTGTACGCGACCCATTTAGCACAGATGGCGGAATCATAGGTGTTGTAGAGGCACATGACAAGAGCCTTGTAACATCTGGAACCTACGAGCGTTCATTCACAAAGGACGGAAAGGTATATCACCACATCCTTGATGTTAAGACAGGATATCCAGTTGAGACAGGTCTTGACTCCGTAACTATTATCGGTGCGGGTAATCAGGGTATAGATTGCGACTCACTTGCGACAACTTGCCTAATTCTAGGAGAAAAGGACGGCAAGAAGCTGATAGAGTCACTCGACGGCTACGAGGCTATTTTCGTTCAGCACGATGGCACAATTACAACGACTAAGAATATCAAGGGTTTTGAAAAGACAAAATAAGAGGGCGCCGTTTAGGACGCCCATAGCTTAGCAAGACTTTTGATACTATCTTCAAGCAAATCAATAGGTATCTGATTGTAGTAAAAAATCAGCTGCCTATTTTTTTGTTCTGTTTCTGAGTTTTGATTTAGCGTTGCCACGTAGAGCCTTAGTGACTCTGCTTCTTGGCAAAGCATCTCGGCACTCTTTTCGGATTTGACATCGAGGATGATGTTGATTCCGGATTTTGTGTTCTTTGCATCTATGAAGCCTATGCCATATTTAGCAAAAGATGATATTGCAAGCTGAAGCTTCTGAGCATACAGGCTTCTTAGACGCCTAATATTTGTGTAATAATAACCGTTTTCCATAAATAGTGCAAGTGTAAGCTGCTCTGTCTTGGAACAGGTCTGGGTGTAGTTTGCTTTGATACTAGCAAAGATTTCCGCCATATTAGGAGGAAGAATCATGTAGCTGACTTTGATTGCAGGAAAAAGCGTCGATGAGAAGGACCCAAAATATACGACTCTATGATTATTGTCTAAACCCTGAAGCGCAGGTATCGGCTTTCCGAAATATCTGAGCTCGCTATCGTAGTCGTCTTCAAGGATGATGCTGTTATTTTGATTTGCCCAAGCAAGAAGCTTGTACCTGCTTGCAATGGACATGACAGAACCAGTAGGGAACTGATTCGCTGGGCTAACATATACTGCCGATGCAATGTTTGCAGGAAGCATATCTATGCGTATTCCGTCGCTTGAGACAGGTATCTTATTTATACCAAAGCCATTGTCATGAAAAATCTTCTGAATTGGAGCATAGCCTGGGTCTTCTGCGCAGACAAAACCGATGTCCATATGCCTTAGTATATGGCAAAGGTGAGTCGTAAGCTGCTGAGTACCTGCACCGATTACAACTTGTGAAGGGTCAGCTATAACACCACGCGAGGAATATACGTATTTGGAAATTTCATATCGTAGTGCCTGCTCGCCTTGAACATCACTTTCGAACAAAAGGAGATGAGGGTACTCGTTGAAAACTCTAGATGTGCACTTCTTCCACTTTTGAAAATCAAAGGCAGATAGGTCATAAAGGTACCTAGAGTTATCAAAGCTTTGAGTTGTTAATTCGAAGATATCGTGGTCGCTGTCTCCCTGAACATCTGAAAAAGCATCAATCTTAGATACATAGTAGCCAGACTGAGGTCTGCTTGTTATATAGCCCTCGGTGAGTAGCTGGTTGTATGCCTGTTCAGCAGTAGTGATTGAAATATCGTTGAGCTTGGCTAGCTTTCTTAAAGAAGGTAGCTTTTCACCGGTTTTGATGCTTCCGCTTAAAATATCGCTCCTTATATGGCGATAGAGCTGAATGTATAGCGGCGTGCTCTTGTCATTCTTTTTATTTGCAACAAATGGCTTCATATACCCTCCAACTGTATATCAAAATAATGTGTAATTCATCTTTTTAATACATACACTTTAAGTTTATTATACCCCTGAATGGGGCAATGTCAAATGGAGCTCATAGTATTGCAAGAATAGGTGTTTTGTTGTAGGATAATAATGTTGAATTATGTTTATTTTTAGGGCTACTGTATATGTATATATATGGAGCATTTAAAAGTATTAATGGCAATAAAATGCCATAGGATGGAATAATGGAAAATATAATTAAAATAGATAATCTTTATTTTCAGTACCCACATGGGGAGGACGAGGAGCCGAAGTTAGCTATAAAGGGCGTGAGCCTCGAGATTGAGGAGGGCTCATTCACTGCGATTATCGGTCAAAATGGCTCAGGTAAGTCAACCCTTGCGAAGAACCTAAACGGGCTTTTGCTTCCGAGCAAGGGTGCAGTCTATGTTTCTGGCATGGATACTAGGGATGAAGATAAGATTTGGGATATAAGACAGACTGCTGGAATGGTTTTTCAGAATCCTGATAATCAGCTTGTTTCTGCAATTGTTGAGGATGACGTGGCTTTCGGACCGGAGAACATAGGCATTGATCCGGTCGAGATCAGAGCGCGGGTCGACGAGGCGCTTGACGCCGTGAAGATGGGGAAGTACAAGAGGAAAGCGCCTCATCTGCTTTCGGGCGGCCAAAAGCAGCGCATCGCTATCGCCGGCGTTGTTGCCATCAGGCCTAGGTGCATCATCTTTGACGAGCCGACAGCGATGCTCGACCCGCGCGGGCGCAAGGATATCATGGAGATAATTGAGAAATTGCACCGTGAGGGAATAACTGTGATACTCATAACACACTTTATGGATGAGGCGGTAAGAGCAGATAGAGTAGTGATTATGAATAAGGGAGAAATACTGCTAGATGGAACACCAGAGCATGTATTTTCTCAGGATGAGCTGATCAGATCAGCAAGGCTAGATGTGCCGATGGCCGCAGAGATTGCCATTTATCTCAGAGAAAATGGCATAGATGTACCGCCAGAGGTGGTTACAGCAGAAAGGCTAAAAGAATTCGTATGTCAATACAAGTAAAGAATTTAACACATATATATAGTAAGGGCATGCCTGATGAACAGCTAGCCTTAGACAATGTCAGCTTTGAGATAGCAGATGGCGAAAAGGTGGCAGTCATAGGTCATACGGGCTCGGGCAAGTCTACTTTGATGCAGCATCTGAACGGCATAATTAAGCCAAGCTCAGGTAATATCCTTATCGGAGATACGGATATAACGGATCCGAAGACTGTGATGAAGGATGTTAGACGCAGAGTTGGGCTCGTTTTTCAGTACCCTGAGTACCAGCTCTTTGAGGAAACCGTAGCAAAGGATATCGCCTTTGGCCCTAAGAATCTAGGGCTTAGCGAGGAAGAAATCGATGTCAGAGTTAGAGAGGCTATTCAGCTTGTCGGACTTGACTACGATGATATCGCTGAGAGGTCACCTTTTGAGCTTTCGGGAGGACAGAAGAGAAGAGTTGCTATCGCAGGTGTTATTGCGATGGAGCCGGAAATTTTGATACTGGATGAGCCTACTGCAGGTCTTGACCCAGGTGCGCATAAGGAAATCCTAAGGATGATAGAGAAAATCCACAGTGCGCAGAACAATATAATTATCTTCGTAAGCCATAATATGAGCGATGTTGCTGAGATGGCAGACCGCGTGCTGGTTATGGATGAGGGTAAGATTTTGATGATGGATACACCTAAGGTCGTATTCTCAAGGCATGAAGATCTAAATGCAATAGGTCTTGATATTCCGCCGGTGACAGAGCTTATGAACGACATTGGAGCTTGCGGCGTGAATGTACCAGCAAATGTTCTCAATATCGAGGATGCAAAGACAGCGCTCCTAGCATATCTAAAAACCAAGAATGCAGGCGATGATTCATCAAAGCCAGAGAGAGGAGAGTCCAATGATTAGGGATATAACCTTAGGACAGTACTATTCTGCTGACTCAATTCTCCATAGACTCGACCCGCGAACAAAGATAATGGCAACGCTAATTTTCATAATAGAGCTATTCCTCGTAAAGGGATTTATCGGTTTTGCAGTGTGCGGAGCAGCGCTTGCTGTTTGTGTTGCTCTATCAAAGGTGCCAATTTCATTCATCTTGCGTGGTCTGAAACCGATATTTATGATTTTGGCGTTCACCTTCTTTTTGAATATTTTCATGGTCGATGGACACGAGATTTTCAGATGGAAGTTTATCAAAATAACTACAGAGGGAATCTATCTTGCGCTTTTTATGAGTCTTAGACTGATTCTGCTGATAATAAGCTCATCTGTTTTGACGCTTACAACAAAGCCTATCGCTTTGACAGATGGACTAGAAAAGCTTATGGCGCCTCTATCAAAGCTAGGCGTGCCTTCGCACGAAATTGCAATGATGATGTCCATAGCTTTGAGATTCATACCTTTGCTTCTTGATGAGACTGATAAGATAATGAAGGCTCAGCAGGCGAGGGGGGCAGACTTTGAGAGCGGAAATATTCTAAGGCGTGCAAAGTCAATGATTCCAATCCTAGTACCTCTATTTGTAAGTGCATTTAGAATAGCTCAGGACCTTGCAATGGCAATGGAAGCTAGATGCTACCGTGGTGGAGCCGGAAGAACGAGAATGAACGAAATCAAATTTGATAAACTTGACTTCATGGCGATAGCTGCTTGTCTGATTTTCCTAGGCGTAGTTATCTCTATGAGAATTTTCCTATAGGTTGGTTGTATGAGACAGAGAAAAATCAAAGATATAGATCAAAAGCTTAGCGATTTTGATTATGTAATAGTTCCAAGCTCGGAAGGGCACAGCGGAAGCTGGAGGAAGCTATTTGAGAATGGAACAAATAAGCCACTGTTTTTAGAAATTGGCTCGGGTAAGGGCAGCTTTATAACAAGCAGTGCAAGTCAAAATCCAGATGCGCTTTTCCTCGCTGCAGAGGGACTTGCGAGCGTAATCATACGCGGAATGGTCAAAAGCAGGGAGATGGAACTTGATAATATCAGATTTATAACGACATATATAAATGACATGGAAAGGGATTTTGCTGAGGGTGAACTGGACGGCATATTCATGAACTTCAGCGACCCATGGCCAAAGGCTAGACACGCTAAGAGAAGGCTCACCCATAAGGATAGACTGCTTCAATATCTAAAGGCATTAAAGCCTGGCGGCTTCATAAGATTTAAAACCGACAACGACGACCTCTTTGATTTTACACTTGAGCAAATCGAGGAGTGCAAGGAACTTGCAAGCTTTGATGTTACAGGACTTACGCGTGACCTTCATGCAAGTGAATTCAGCAAAATAAGCCCGATGACAGAGTATGAAGAAAAATTTTCTTCGCAGGGAAAGAACATAAATTATGTTTCTATCCGTAAACAATAGGTGTATAATATAGGAGTATACTAATTGTCTGAGCATAGGAGAAAAACTGGCCTAGCAATTTGATTTGAGGGTTTTATTCCCTTCACCTGCTCAAGGGAAGAGAGGCAGATATGGGATTATTCGGTAAGAATATAAATAAATATATAGAAGAATTTAAAGCTGAAGATGGTATATTGCTCGTTGATGTCAGAGAGGCTGACGAGTATGCTTTGGGGAGAATTCCAGGGAGCATCAATGTTCCGCTCAGCATTTTTGAAGGTATAGAAGACGAGGTACCAGATAAGAGGACCAAGACATTTGTTTACTGCTTGTCAGGTGGTCGTAGCGACATGGCAGCAGAATTTATGAAGAGCAAGGGTTACACAGATGTGACAAACATCGGCGGGATTGCTCAATACAAGGGAAAGTTAGAAAACTAGTTAAGTAGTAAGTTGATTTTTGAGGGGGAGAAGATATGAAGATTCGTCTCAATTATAAACAGAAGGGAAGAGGTAAAACCCTAATTCTTCTACACGGAAATGGTGAAAATAACAGCTATTTTGCTGCTCAGATGGATTATTTTGCAAAGAAGTATAGAGTAATTGCACTAGATACAAGAGGTCACGGAAAGTCTCCGAGAGGAGAAGAACCTTTCACGATTAGACAGTTTGCAGATGATCTTGCTGACTTCATGAAAGAGCATTCGATCAAGAAGGCTAGCATCTTAGGTTTTTCAGATGGTGGAAACACCGCGCTTTGCTTTGCAGCAAAATATCCTGAGCTAGTTGATAGACTCATAGTTTGGGGCGCAAATCTATATCCGTCTGGCGTTAAGAATATCGCTTTGATACCAATCAAGATATTGCGAAAGATAGTGGATTTAATTTCCAAGATAGATATACGCGCTAAGCTTCACTCGGAGAAACTAGCGCTAGTTACAAATGAGCCGTATATAAGTGAGACTGAGCTTGAGAGAATTCATGCTAGGACTTTAGTTCTTGGCGGAACGCACGATATTATCAAAACTGAGCACACAAGGCTCATTAGTCGCTGTATACCAAAGGCTAAGCTTTGCTTGATTCCTGGAGGTCATTTTATATCATCAAGAAAGCCTAAGATTTTTAATAAAGCAGTGCTTAATTTCCTAGAAGAAAAGTAAACAAATAAGCCGTTTTGCATAAGCAAAGCGGCTTTTGACTTTTTGATATCTTCTAGTTTAAACTATGCGAGCATAAGCTTAAAGTATATAAGTACGATAGCACCTAGCGCTATACGATACCAACCGAAAACTTTGAAATCGTGTTTTTTCACATATGCCATCAAAAGCTTGATGCAGAAGAGTGAAACTAGGAAGGAAACGATTATTCCTACAAAGAGGATTCCAAATTCCAAGGCTGTGAAGTGAAGCCCGAACTTTAAAAGCTTTAGAAGACTTGCACCAAACATAACTGGAATTGCTAGGAAGAATGTGAATTCGGCAGCGATAGTTCTATCGATTCCGATAAGAAGTCCGCCTATGATTGTGGAACCTGAGCGTGATGTTCCTGGAAGAACAGCAGCTACAAGTTGGAAGGCTCCGATTATCAAAGCATCCTTATATGATATGTCACGAAGGCTTGTAATCCTTGGTTCCCTATCTCCATTCTTCTTTTCGATGAAAATGAAAGCTATACCAACTAGTATAAGCATGATGGCAACTGTTGTTGGATTGTAGAGGTGCTTATCAACCCAATCGTCTAGCAAGATGCCTACTATAGCAGCTGGGAAACATGCTACAATGATCTTAACCCATAGCTGCATTACATCATATCTTATAAAGGACTTGCCTTTAACCTTTGTATTAAATGGCCAAATCTTGTTCCAGAAGTAGATAACTACCGCAAGGATTGCACCTAGCTGAACGACAACTAGGAAAAAGTTCCAAAAGTTATCCGAAACCTTCATCGGCATTATGCTCTTTAGTAAAATAAGGTGTCCTGTGCTGCTGACTGGCAGCCATTCTGTAATTCCTTCGACTATACCGTATATCACGGCTTTTATTAATTCTAACAAAACGACCTCCTAAATAAATCTGTAGTTACATAAATTATAAGCGAATTAGCATAAAGATTCAAGTTTCGGCTTTTCATGCTGAAAAGGATATATGCAAAAGTCAATTGACGCAAAGTATTTTATGTATAATAACATAAAATATAGAAAAATATTATCTTTTTGAACAAAAAAGCTTGACGGACATATTGCTTTGGTGTTATTATGAAAAAAATCACTTTGAAAGGAGCAACTAAAATGAAAATGTGTAATGTTTTGACAGAAGCAAGTATGCAGGATAAACATTTTTCTTGCTGCGGTCAAAAGTGCTATTACTATTATTATAAGAATTAGAGAGTCCTAAGATACTTAGTGGCTCTGTTTGCATTGTGTATGGAGCCTCTAATCACCAAAGGATTTTACCCGGCTTCTGACGATGCAAATTGTAAATCGTGAGAAGTTTTTTATTGCGCAGAAGATTATTTAGAAAGAATTTTAAAGGAGAAAATCATGTTTGATCTTAAGCAACTTAGAAAGCCAGGAATTGTAGAAGCCCTGGTCATCACAGCAATTATTTTATTCATGCTGGGCTTTCCTATTATCACAATAGAAGGAGTTTCAGCTCACATCCCAGTTCTTGTAAGTATTATCTTTCTTCTGATCTACGGACTTTTCCGCAAAGTTAAGTTCTCAGATATGCAGGAGAGTATGGTTCACTCCGTATCGACAAGCATGGGCGCTGTATACCTCTTTTTCTTCATCGGAATCCTAATTTCCGCTTTGATGATGTCTGGGGCTATCCCAACGCTGATATTCTACGGTCTAAATATAATCTCAGCTAAGACCTTTTACCTATCAGCCTTCTGCATCACTGCAATCATAGGTATTTCAATCGGAAGCAGCTTAACAACAGTTGCAACTTTAGGTGTTGCACTTATGGGACTTTCTGGTGTATTTGATTTAAACCCTGCAATTACAGCAGGTGCTATTGTATCAGGTGCATTCTTTGGAGATAAGATGTCTCCTCTATCAGATACAACTAGTATATCGGCAAGTATCGTGGGAATAGATCTCTTTGATCACATCAAGAACATGATGTACACAACAGTTCCAGCATTCATAATTTCAGGTGTTTTCTTTACAGTAATGTCACCTTGGAACTCAAATGGAGATATTTCAGCAATCGACGCATTCAAGAAGTCGCTACTTTCAACTGATCTTGTTCACGGATATGCTTTGATACCATTTGTGCTTTTGATAGTGCTTTCGATATTTAAACTTCCAGCAATTGTTAGCATGATTATCGTAAGCGCGCTCAGCCTAGTAATCGCCCAGTTTAACACTGGATACAGCCTAGGTGAAATAGCAAATATTTTCTACAGTGGGTTCAGCAAAGAAGGTGTTCCTGAAAACATCGCTTCACTGATAAACCGTGGCGGAATTAACAGCATGTTCTTCACTATCACTATTGTAATTCTCGCTTTGAGCCTTGGCGGTCTGCTCTTCGGGCTTGGAATTATTCCAACCATTTTAGAAAACATCGCTCACCTATTAAACACAAGATTCAAGGCAACACTAGCTGTTGCGACTACAGCTTTAGGTGTTAACTTCATAGTTGGAGAGCAGTACCTAAGCATCTTGCTGGCAGGAAAGACATTCCGTCCAATCTACGATAAGCTAGGTCTTCACCAGAAGAATCTCTCACGCGCACTTGAGGATTCCGGTACAGTTATTAACCCGCTCGTACCATGGAGCGTGTGTGGTGTCTTCATCTCAAACATGTTAGGCGTGCCTACTGTTCAGTACGCGGTATTTGCGGTATTCTGCTACAGCTGTATCGTGCTAACGGTTCTATCAGGGCTATTTGGCAAGAAGGGCACAGCGGAAGCTAAATAAGGTAAATCAAAAAGGCTGATGGTGACATCAGTCTTTTGCTTTATCAAAACTATTTGCTTTTAAACGTATAATACATTCCTGCAGCGCCTGCAAAAGTCATCAAACCTCATGAAAGATTTCTGAAATTAAGAACTAAGATAACTGCTGCTATAGCAGATGTCGCAGATATCTGAAATAGGGAAAATTTGATTTGCTTATTATTTGAAATTAGGTAATAAGCAGACCAGATACTTGTTAGCGTACAAACTACGCAAATAAGTAAAACTATCAGGTTTGGTAACTCATGGAAAAATTCATATTTATCCTGAAGCCTTGCAAATATAATGAGGGTTGGAGATGAAAGCGATACAAGTCTAGCTGCTATTCGTTCTTTTTTGGTATTCTCATTCATATAATACCTCCCTAATACATTTAGGAATTTATATACTTATAAAGCAGTATTTTGTCTATCTATCTTCATGATAAAACTGAATTTTACAAAATACAAGTGTTTTTTAAATGTGCAATATGCTTATGATGAAAGATAAGCATATCTTCAAATTTTGATGCACCAGATCTCAGGCAACATTTACATAATGCATAAAAAAGTATAAAATATAATAGCTTGTTATTATATTTGCTTAGGAAGGAATTTGGGAGTTTATGAGCCGGGCAATTGATGAAGCTTACTTTAAATACAGTGTATATAGCGCCATGGAATCTGGGATGCAGGTTAAATGTCCTAAATGTCAAGGTTTAGGGATGATAACTGCAGATGAGGATAATGTATATTTTAAGTGTACAAGTTGCAATCATCAAAAACGCTATGATCGCACAATTTATCGCTACGATATTCATAACAAGTGTATAAATTGTGGCAGATATTATAAAGTGGATATTGAAGACGAGACAAAACAACACTTCTCTGTCCTAGATGTAGCATGTCCTTACTGCGGAACTCAAATGCAAGGGAAAGTTCATAAAACTGCCGAGGCATTTTCATACACTGCTGAAATTCAGGATGGAAAAGAACCATATTTTGGACTGGAGCTGTGGTTTTTGACGTTTTTTCAGGGCAAACCTGTCTGGGCACTGAACCGTGAACACCTTGGGTATTTAATTCAATATCTCAGTGCGGACCTGAGGTTAAAGCCGTTTAATATCACAGGAATGTCTCAATCTGACCATCTCCCTACTTTTATGAAAACGGCAAAGAACAGGGAAAGAATAGTAAAGTTACTAAAGCAAATGCAGAAAAAATAGATATAGATCAAAAATGCTAGGAGAACAAGATGTGTAATGTTATTTTGGAAAAATACTATGATAGGATTAAGGCAGCTTATGAAGCAAGCGCATTCACAGAAGGTATCCGACCTGAAACAGAGGACGATATAAAAAAGTTTGAAGCAAATTATGCTTCCATACCATCAGATTACCGCTGGCTACTGCTTAACTTAGGTGGATGCTATTTAGTAGAACCATGGATATTTGACCTAAAAGAGCTTGAGGAGAACTATGCAATCTTTGTAGAGGTATACGAGGAATATATGAGCGAATATGAACATGGTCCAGTGTTTCCTATCGGGGGATTAGGCGATGGAAGCATTGTATTCATAGACGTGGAAAGCGGTAAAGTGCGTGGATATAACAATGACTATGCTGATCTTGAAAACATTGCAGAGAACTTTCCGGAGCTGATTTTGGATCTTGTAGAGCAGGTGGAATACTTTGCTGATAAAATATAAGCTTTGAGGGGTATGTATTAAATGGCGTGTTTACAATGCGCACCTGAGATATTTAAGAAAGTAATTGATCAAAAGGAGAAAATCTAAATGAAATTTGTTTCATGGAATGTTAATGGACTAAGAGCAGTTCTCAAAAAGGGATTTGAAGATATAGTAAAGGATTTTGACGCGGATTTCTTCTGTATTCAGGAGACCAAGATGCAAGAGGGTCAGGCAGATGTCGACTTGCCTGGATACCATCAGTATTTTTCTTATGCAGAGAAGAAGGGATATTCAGGAACTGCAATTTTTACTAAGCATGAGCCACTAAGTGTTACATATAATTTTGAGGGACATGACGATGAGGGAAGAGCAGTGCTTCTTGAGTATGATAAGTTCTACCTGCTTAACGTGTATGTTCCTAATGCACAGCCTGAGCTGAAGAGGCTAGAGTACAGAATGAAGTGGGAGGACGACCTCAGAGCAATGGTAAGCGAACTTGCAAAGAAAAAGCATGTCGTAATGTGCGGAGACCTAAACGTTGCTCACGAGGAAATTGACCTTAAGAACCCTAAGACAAACCGCGGAAACCCAGGCTTCTCTGATGAAGAAAGAGCAAAGATGACCGAGCTTCTTGGAGCTGGCTTTACTGATACATTCAGATATCTCTATCCAGAGCAGGAAGGAGCCTACAGCTGGTGGTCATACAGAGGAAATGCCAGAAAAAACAATACAGGGTGGCGTATAGACTACTTTGTTGTTGACGAAGGACTTAAAGACAAGATTAAAGAGGCAGCAATCCACCCAGATGTTTTAGGAAGCGATCACTGCCCAGTAAGCCTTGAGCTTGATATATAAGTACTAGGTGTGGAAGATGAACGATGAAGGATATAGTAAAATAAAAGGATATATTTATATAGCATTTGCAACAGTGCTATTTAGCACAATGGAGATAGGGCTGAAATATACATCAAAGGGATTCAATCCCATGCAGCTCACGATGATAAGATTTTTGATAGGCGGCATTGCATTGCTGCCTTTTGCTTTGATGAAGCTCAAAAAGGATAATCAAAGTGTTACTGGAAAACATTTTATAAAGCTTACTTTGATTGCTTTTATAGGGATATTTCTAGGCATGAATATCTTTCAGATGGCAGTTATATATACAAAAGCATCAGTTGTATCAGTGCTATTTAGTACAAATACCGTATTTGTAACCATACTTGCAGTACCGATTTTAGGAGAAGCGATAGAGAGGAAGACTATTTATGCACTTATCTTCCAGATTGCTGGAGTTTTAGCAATTATACAACCTTGGGATGCTCATATTAGTGTCGTGGGAGCGAGCCTAAGCCTTCTTTCTGCACTTGCATTTGCATTATATGGTGTCTTAGGCAAGGAGGAGAGCCAAAAATATGGTGGAGTCGTTACGACATGTATTTGCTCTTTGACCGCAGCCATTCAGATGGCTATTTATATGGGTTTATCACATATAAAAATTTTAGCGAACTTCTTGGATAGAGTCGGACTTGAAAGCTTTGCTAAAGTACCGTTTATCAAAGGGATAGGTATAGATGCTATTCCAGGTATTATCTATATATCAATTGCAGTTACAGGATGTGGATATCTATGTTACTTCCTCGCAATGGAGTACTGCGAAGCTCAAACTGTCTCTCTTGTTTTTTTCATTAAACCTATCCTTGCACCAATGCTCGCAGTAGTTATTATCCACGAAGTAATTCCACTTAATATGGTACTTGGAATTTTACTTGTCTTGATAGGCTCAGTAATTTCTATTGCCTCTGATATATTCCACAGAAATAAAAAAAGCAACTAGGAATAATCACATGTTTATTCGTGGTTAAAGGAGTTGTGAGGTGTTATAAAAAATTTATGATTGTTCTAGGATGTAAAAGTGAAGATAATACGTACAATAAAATAGACTTGATTTCCCGGGGGTTATTTAAGTTTATTCGAACGGTCAAGGCTCTTTTGAAACTATATATATTATTAATTAAATATATTTAACTTAAATTAGAAACTAAATATTCAAAAAGCACTCCAGTTATTTTCCACTTGAAGTGCTTTAATTACATTGTCATAATGTTATATTTAATTGTGTTGCTTCTATTCTATTTTATATAAAGGTTAACTATTTCCATCTTCTCATTGAGAATGATAGTAAATATTGCACGACCGTTCTCGTAGTCGCACTTCAGATTACACACATATGTGCTTGTCTCAGCATGTCGTTCTCTAGAAATGCTACCGCCCCTGAACTCCTCAAAACTACCAAGGAATCCAAGTATAGGATCTAGCATAGCATGTAGTCTTTCTATACTTGTCTTCTCCTGCATGTCAGAAGAAAGGCTGTTATAGCATGCATCAAAATCACCGCGGTTGAGATTATGCACAAAGTTCTTGGAGCGAATTGCAATCTCTATGCGTTCAGATGCCAAAAGTCCGTCTGATTGTTTGCTAATTAAGTAAAGTCCACCGAGCAAAGCTAGAGCTGCTGGAACGACAAAATATCTTTTCTTTTTCATATCTATCACCTACTCGTATTTTTATTCAATATTTATCCAGTTTAAATCATCTACACCTTTTAAAGTCATACTGTTTCCATCAAACCTATTTTTAAGTACAACGTCATTTTCCACAGATATATCAGTATACCAATTTCCAAGACTTGCATATTTTCCCGTATGAATATTTATAATTACAGTTGTTATAGGATCCCAGGTTTTCTTCTCAACCATCTCTACCAAAACATAGTATGCATCTAAAAATACAAGCTCTCTTCCATACATCCAAAAAGGAATTTCTCTATTCAATAAGGGAAGTTTGGCCGAAAAAATAAAATCCCCCATTGGCGGCTCAGTCTCATAGTTTAATACAATCTCACTTCCATAATATGCGATTTTCGCTCCATATGCACCTACACTTACAGGTACACCTTCTTCGGCTATTATAAAATCCATATATTTCCTTTCTTATTTTATTCTATACCTTCAGCTCTTATACGAATAGCAAAAAATTCTTTAAATGAATCAGATTCATTTTCTATATTTTCTTTCAGATGACATCACACCGCTGGACTTTAGCCTATTATATATTTTGTTATATCTTTAATCAAGTGAAGAATTACCCATAAAAGCTCGCATGTGCTGAATTTACATTGTTTGGGGAATTTTGTTATTTGCTTGACTGTCTATGGGGAAGTTGATATTAATATCATAGGGATGAGAGAATGCTAAGAAAAGGAGAAATAAGATGGCAGGAGCACCTATTAAATTTGAGATAGTAAAGCACATTGGAGTTATAAACAGAAATGATAGAGGTTGGACTAAGGAGTTAAACATCGTATCATGGAATGATCAGCCGCCCAAATATGATATCAGAGATTGGGACGAGCAGCACGAGAGAATGAGCCGTGGAATCACTTTGACAAGACAGGAGATTGAGAGTGTTGTAGAGGCGTTTCAGAATGAGTCTGAATAGTTAGTTTTGCAAGTGTTTGAGCTACACGCTTTGATTGAGAATATAAGCAAACTCCGCTATAAAATTCACTTGCTTATTTAGAGTTTATTGTGATATGATATGGATGTTAGTTAGTGCTAACATTAGTTGCTAAAGGCAAACGATAGTTGCCTTATACAAACATAAGTTAAAGACAACTAACAATAAGTATATCGATTTAACTACACAGGAGGAATTTTATGGTAAGAATGCGAAAGAGACCTCTGGCGATCTTGCTTTCATGCGCAATGCTTGTAAGTGCAGGCGTTCAGGGCGCGTATGCTATAACTGGTGATGAGGTTGCAGCAGATAAGTCATACACAGCAGCATCAACTAGAGCTGAAGAACCAGGCGGTGACTGGGTCGGATATAGAGTAGATGTAAGCTTTGATGTAAAGGACGGAAAGTTTGCAAACATCAATATTGATACTCCAGGAATGGACAACTCCAACTGGGGATTCAAGGTAAAGGCAAAGAATAGAATTAAAACCCTTGAGGGTAAGCCAGCAACACTAGAGACAATAAATGGACTAGATGCGAAGACTGGAGCTACATATACAACTCAGGCTTGCAAGGATGCTATTAGAGTTGAGCTAAAGAAGGCTGATGCAGCAACTAAGGCTGAACCAGTAGAAGAAACCAAGACTCTATACGGAAAGGTGAACCTTCCGTATGCAGATTTCTACTATGGAGAGATAAAGAACCTTACAGCAGTGTCAAATGATCTTAATGCAGATGCTGTTGATAAGGCAGCAAGCCTAAGAGCAGATGGAATGTACGATGCGGTAACAAGCTCAACTAAGAATAAGTTCAAGAGCTTCTTTCCAACTACATATAACTCAGTAAACGAGGATGGCTCAGGTAAGATCTTAGGTGTTAAGGATGTAAATGTTGCAATAGACAAGGCTCTTTACGACAAGGTTAAGAAGGCTATTGCTGAGGGCAAGACATCTAAGAACCCACTCTTTGATATCGTAAAGAATATGACGCTGAACGAGGATAACGCACAGCCTAAGGAGTACAAGGCAATCAATGGCGATGGAACCCTAACAGCAACAAAGGGTGACGGAACAGTTGTAAGCCCAGCTACAGCAACAATTAGCACAATCAATAGATACGGAAACTACGGGATAAAACTAAGTGGAGAGGGAATACCTGCAGCAAAGGATGTAGATGGAGTAATCCTAAAGACATCTGACGGCAGCATGTATGCTATGAAGCATCTTGAGAACATCTGGGTTAGAACAAATGAGATTTCATTTGCAGTTAAGCCTGACTTCGTAGAGCCACATGGTAACCATGTAAACTACAAGGCATACACAAGCATTGAGGGTAAGACAATTACTGAGATTAGATATCTAGTGCATGGTGGAGATGACGTAATCGTAAAGACTTCACTTCTTTGCAAGAAGATTCCGGGTGCAGATGCCAGTGCAAGTGTAAACAATGCTATATTTAGCGAGGGTGTAGCAGTTACAACTAAGGTAAATGCACCAGCTGACGCAGCATATAAGCTAAGCGCAGTTAAGAAGGGCAGAACTACTCTAGAGGAAGGTAAGGATTACACTGTTTCAGGAAATCAGATTACTTTCAAGAAGACTGATAACACAGGAATTGGCGCATATACTGCAGTTTTCACATCAGATACTTATGGTGATATTCAGGCAAACTTCCAGCTAAAGTCAAATCACGCAGATGGATCTGTTAAGATTGAGGGCAACAAGCTTGTTCTACCGGCTGACCTTGATAAGGATACATACTATGCAAGTATTTCAAGTGTGCTTGTAGACGGACAGCCACTAAGAGGTCGTGACCTTGCTAAGCTGATCTTTGGAGATGATCAGACTGTAAACTTCAATGCTGAACTTACAGGAAGAGGAGGAGTAAAGACACCTATATTTACAAAGGGTGAGAACGGAAGCTATGAAATCGAGCTTGTTTCAGATGGTTATCCAAGCGTAAAGGCAACTATTTCCCCTAAGAAGCAGGAGGAACCTAAGCCTGAACCAAAACCAGAACCTAAGCCAGAGCCTAAGCCAGAACCACAGCCACAGCCAGGCAACAATACTAATGTGCAGTTGACATCAAAGATTGTGAAGGTAAATAAGGAACTAAAGGGATACAAGGCAGGCGAATACGAAGCATACGATATTTACTTCGTAAATGCAAATGGCGATAGAGTTAAACCAAATGGAAAGCAGCGTATAACTGTAGAACTAAAGGATCTAGTTCCAAACAATCTCTATATATTCCACGAAAAGCACGATGGAACTCTTGAGGAGATTCCGGTTACTTCAATAAGCGGCAAGACTGTAACATTTGAGAACGATGACTTCTCAGTTTACTACTTTGCAAATGTTAGCCCAAGAGCAAACGGATCAGGAAATGCTAATAGACCAGGACCTAACACATTTGATGGAAGCGGTCTTGCAGGATTCGCAGTGCTAGGAGCTGGCGCAGCTATTGCTTTTGCCGCACTTTCAAGAAGAAAGAAAGCTGCTAAATAGCTTGTGCAAAAACTAAATAGTTAAATACATCAGGGCCTTGCCGACGGAGAGGATTTCAAGAAAAGGAGTGTTTAATACATGACACCGTTTATCTTTTGAAGTTTATTCGAACGGTCAAGGCTCTTTTGATAGAAGACAAAATAGGCCTGAAATCTTGTTCATTTTGCGCTTTGTGGTAAAATATTATCTAATGGACAGCAAATTTTACGGGATTCAGGATGTGGTAATATGAAGATTAATTTGATAACAAAACCAAAGGGCGAGATCAGGGAATGTGATGTAAGACAAGGTATATCTATAGAAAACCTCTGCTATGAAATAAAGGGACTTCCCTATAGGATTCTTGTGGCTAAGGTTAATAATAGAATTGTAGATTTAAATTATACGCTTGATGAGCCATGTACGGTTGAGCTTCTCGATATGAGGACTGAGGTAGCTACTATTTTATATCAGGCTAGTCTATCTTTGATTTATGTCAAAGCGGTCAGCGATGTGCTTGGAGAGGAAGCAAATGTTAGTATAAGAAACTCTTTAAACAAGGGATTTTATACTAAGATAAATACCAGTAGAGAGCTTACAGCTGAGCTTATATCTGATATTGAGATGAGAATGCGAGAAATAGTTGAGGCTGACCTTCCTTTTAGAAAAGAAGTTCTATCTAGGGAGAGCGCTATAGAGTGCTTGCATAAGGATGGTAGATTTGAAAGAGCTAGACTAATTGAAACTGCTCCAAACCTCAAACAAGTCTTCTTCTATGAGCTTGATGGCTATCGCGATTTCTATTACACTTTGATGGCGCCGTCATCTGGATATATTGACCTATTTGAGCTTAGAAAGTACAGAAATGGTATTTTGCTAAGATTTCCACATCCGTCAAATCCAAGCGTCGTGCCTGAGTTTGTCGATGAAACAAGGATGTATCAGGCGTTCGCAGAACAGACTGTTTGGGAAAGGCTCCTGGGAGTTAGCTATGTAGCTGACCTAAATGAGAAAATCGCAAACGATGAGGCTAAGGATTTGATTCAGCTTTCTGAAGCGCTTCATGAGAAGAAGATTGCTCAGATTGCGGACATGATTAATAAGGGGCACAAGAGAATTATTTTGATTGCTGGTCCATCATCTTCAGGCAAGACTACCTTTGCTCAGAGACTTTGTGTACAGCTTAGAGTAAATGGACTAAATCCATTGTACCTTGGTACTGACGACTATTTTGTGAACCGTGAAGATACACCGCTTGATGAACATGGTGAAAAGGATTACGAAAATCTCGAAGCACTAGATATAGAGCTATTCAATAACAATATGAATGATCTGCTTGCAGGAAAGAGTGTAGACTTGCCAAGTTTTGATTTTATGACGGGTAAGAAGATATTTGGTAGGAGAATCACCTCGATTTCTGAGAATCAACCTATTGTCATAGAAGGCATTCATGGACTTAACGAAAAGCTTACGCAGTTCATACCAAAGGAAGAGAAATTTAAAATCTACATTAGCCCACTTGCACAAATAAATATCGATGTTCACAACAGAGTTCCGACGACTCTTGAGAGAATGCTTAGAAGAATAGTTAGAGATAATCTATTTAGAGGGCACAGTGCAAAGGATACTATCGCAACATGGCCGAAGGTGAGAGCGGGTGAGGAGAAAAATATCTTTCCTTACAGTGGAGAGGCTGATATCTTATTTAACTCCTATCATATATATGAAATTTCTGTTTTGAGAAAGTATGCGGAACCGCTGATTAGAGAGATTACTCAGCAGGATAAAGAGTATGCAGAAGCACAAAGGCTATTGCAATTTATGCAGTTTTTCCGTATTATAGAAAACGATGATATTATAGTTAATAACTCGATAATAAGAGAATTCATCGGCGGAAGCGTATTCGTAGACTAAAGCGATGTTTTATGGAGGATAAGCTATGCAATTTTCGGTCTTTTTAGGCCTTATGGGAGGGCTTGCCCTATTCCTTTACGGCATGCAGATGACCAGCACCGGTCTTGAGGCGGCAGCCGGTGACCGCATGAAAAATATTTTAGAGAGGCTTACATCTAATAGATTCATGGGAATTTTAGTAGGTGTGGGAATCACAGCATTGATTCAGAGTTCATCTGCGACAACTGTCATGGTTGTTGGATTTGTAAACTCTGGGCTTATGAAGATTACTCAGGCTGTTTGGATTATTATGGGTGCTAACATAGGTACCACAATTACTGGACAGCTGATAGCCTTGGATGTAGGCGAGATAGCACCGCTATTTGCAATGGCGGGTGTTGTGCTCCTAGTATTTTTCAAGAGAGAGAAACTTCACAACTACGGTTATATAGTTGCAGGCCTAGGATTCCTTTTCCTAGGAATGAACCTAATGAGTGAGGCGATGGAACCACTCAAGGAAGTACCTGCATTCAAAGAAATGCTGACATCCTTCCAGAATCCACTGTTTGGACTTTTGTTTGGTCTTGTATTTACAGGAATCATTCAATCATCAGCTGCATCGGTTGGTATCCTTCAGATTTTAACAACAAGTGGTGCACTAAGCTTCCACAGTGCCGTATTTGTTTTGTTCGGTGGAAATATTGGAACTTGCGTTACAACCTTACTTGCTTCTATTGGAACTAACAGAAATGCGAAGAGAGCTATGCTCATTCATATGATGTTCAATGTGATAGGTGCAGTGTTGTTTTCGGTAATATGTATTGCAACACCGCTTACAGATTGGGTTGCATCTTGGACTCCGACTAAGCCGGCGGCGCAGATTGCTAATATGCATACTTTCTTTAATGTAGTAACAACATTGCTACTTCTTCCTTTCGGAAATTACCTTGCTATTCTATCAAAGAAATTACTGCCAGAGGTTGAAACAGAGGAAGTAGATACATTCAGACTAAAATTCCTAAATCCTTCAATGAAGCATGAAGAACATTTCTCAATCGGTGCATCAGCAATCATAATGACTGGCATCAGAAATGAGCTTCTTCGCATGTATCAAATGGTTAAGGATAACGTGATTGCAAGCTTTGATGTAGTCATAAGTGGCGACACAAAGATGCTAAAGAAGATAAACGATAAAGAGGATTACATAGATTATCTGAACAAGGAAATCTCTAAATATATTTCCAATACTATGGTATATGAGACAAATGTCAAAGATAGCAGGCTGATAAATGCCTACTTTAGAATATGTACTAACTTAGAGCGTGTGGCAGACCATGCGATGAATATAGCAGAGTACTCGCTCAGACTAGCAGAGAACAAAGTTAAATTCACAAAAGAAGCCTATGAGGAGCTTGAGACCATGAAGAAGTACAGCGTACTTGGAATGGAAACAATTAGTGCACTCGATAAGATGAATAGCGAAGAGGTCGTTAAGACTGCTGCCATAGAGCAGAAGATAGACGATTTGACGAGAGAGTATAGAGCAAATCACCTAAGACGTATGCACAAGGCTACTTGCAGTGAGGATACTGCTGTGCTTTATACTGAGCTCTTGATCGACTTTGAGAGAATAGGGGATCACCTTCTGAACATAGCTGAAGCGCTAAATGTTGCAGACAAGGTGGAATAGTATAATGAAAAAACTAAAATTTGATAAGCTAAAGAATCTAAAATTTAAGAGACTGAACAAGCTCAAGGGTATGGTCAGCGGAAGCAACCTAATTGGATTTGAAACTGCAGTTATCGGTGCAGTGATTGTTTATGTAGTTGTCCTTTCGGGAATGATCAAAGTTACTAGTCTTTTGACTGGCCTAGTGCTTGTAGGGGCAGGAACGGCTCTTCTATTTGGAGACTCTGCTACTAAGAACTCTGATGATGGCGAGGCAGATAAGATGAACGGTAAGTATAGAGCAAAGGGCGAGAAACTAGGAATGTTTATCTTGCATCAGTGCTGCGTACTAGGGATGGCAGCCATGCTAGTTCTTGGTATAATATATGATAACCGCGCTGATTTCTTTAGCTGGATTCTAGCTGTATTTGCGGCGATAATGCTAGTTAGCATATTTGCGCAAAGGATAGTGAAGAAATACAAGGCAAGCTAGTTAAGGCTTGAAAATCAACTATAGAATGAATTAACCAGTGTTAATTTGCACTGGTTTTTTGATATAAAAAGAGGTGTACAAATATTAATATCCGTACACCTATGTTGGTATTTATCTTATTTTGAATCAAAGAATATACTCTGGCTAGAATATATTCAGATTTGTTTATATGTTAAATTAAGTATTTGGATTAAAGCTCTTTCTTCCAAAGTCCGTGTAGGTTGCAGTACTCATAAACAGCAACTGGCTTCTCGCCTTCAGCAAGGGCAAATACTGCTTCTGGCTTACCTGTGTGATCTAGATCCTTACGAGTTACACCGTTCTCTGTCTCTAGGTAGATGAATGCGATGTGATGCTCCTCTGTCATTGGGTGCTCAACGCTTCCAACCTTAACCTTTACTAGGTTGCCTTCTACTGAAACTTCTGGAACGTGCTTTTCCTGAGCAGCGTCTGTTGTGTTTGCCTTAAGCTCTCTCATTGGCTCGCCGCAACATGAAGGAACTTCATTACAGCTATTTATTAATTCTACAATAGTTTCGCAGTGATTACTTTTAAAAATCCTTAACATTATTATATCCTCCTAATTAATTGAGCTAAGCGCTCTTTCTCTATATCGTAATTATATTATACCCCATAATTTGGTTTTAAACAATATAATTTGAAAAAATAATTTCAAATTTAGCTTGACAAGGGAATTACAGGGTGATATTATAATGATAATCGTTATCAGTTATGTTCAGAAGGGTAGGCAATATTGAAGTATTCGAGGCAAAGAAACATCATCCTCGACATCGTCAAGAACAGTTATGATCATCCTACCGCAGAAACGGTTTATAAGCTAGCTCGTAAGGAATTGCCAAGCATAGGTATTGCGACGGTATATCGCAACCTAAATCAATTGGTAGATTCTGGTGAAGTTGTAAGGATTTCACTTCCGGGCGGAGTAGACCGCTTTGATGGACACCTTGATAAGCATTATCATTCGATATGCCCAGATTGCGGAAGACTTACGGACCTTAATGGGGCGGATGAGCATAGCCTGACGAAACTCAAGGATGATATGAGTAAGGCATTTGGTTTAGATGCTGCAAACGAAATTAAATTTCGTTCAGTTATATTGGAATGCAAGTGTGACAAATGCAGAATGCAAACGGAGAAACGCAATTTTATGGAGTCATGCCTGCAGTTGAGTGTTTAATAGTTATTTAATTTAAATGAAATGAAAATGGAGGAAATCATGAAGGATCTAAAGGGAACAAAGACATTAGAAAATCTACTAGCTGCTTTCGCTGGTGAGTCACAGGCAAGAAACAAGTACACATACTATGCATCAAAGGCTAAGAAGGAAGGATATGTTCAGATTAGCAATATCTTCCTAGAGACAGCTGCTAACGAGAAGGAGCACGCAGAACTATGGTTCAAGCTTGCTCACGGAATTGGAACAACAGAAGAAAACCTACTTGATGCTGCTGAAGGCGAAAACTACGAGTGGACAGACATGTACAAGGAAATGGCTGCTACAGCTAGAGAAGAGGGATTCCCAGAAATCGCTGCCCAGATGGAAGGTGTAGCTGCTGTTGAGAAGGAGCACGAGGAGAGATACAGAAAGCTTGCTGCTAACATCAGAGATGGCAAGGTATTTGAGAGAGACGAGAAGGTTCTATGGCAGTGCAGCAACTGCGGACACCAGGTTGTAGCTGAGAAGGCTCCACAGCTTTGCCCAGTATGTAAGCACCCACAGGCTTACTTCCAGATTAAGTCAGAGAACTATTAATAAGCTGACCACTTAGTTACGGTCAATATTGAGAAGTGAATTTAAGGATAGAGTTCGTTTAGGGCTCTGTCCTATTTTATTTTGATGAATTCTTGTGCCTCAAAGAATTGTAATCAAAAGGGGAGAGGTATATAATAAAAACATATTTATAAAGATATGGAGGCAAGTATGAGAAGTCTATTTGAGAATGGTCCGATAGAGATAAACGGGAAAAACGACAGAACACTTATTGTGCGTAAAGATGGATTTAGCCTAAATACGGGGAAGAAGGAAGTCAGCGTATTATTTGATGATGTTAGATATACGAATGTTACAAGATACTGTAACTCAAACAGCAGCTATATAGTAATGATGGTAGCAAAGGACGGCAAGAATATAGAGTTTGATACAGACATTACACCTGTAGGGGGCGTACATAATATACTTGAGACAAAGACCATTCTTACAGCATTTGCAGCAAGTAGATTGGGAAAAGATTTTCCAAACAATCTTAACAGCCTTGATATTGAACTGAGTCACTCACTAAAGGAAAAGCTAATTAGCATATCAAATGGTGTAATTAAGGGCGCGAAAAACAGCGTAAAAATCGACGATATTCACACGGTTAAATGCGTGAGCAACGGCGCATTGACAAGATTTGCAATCTATGCAGGCACTAAGAAAAGGTTATTTAACGCTCCGGATTTTGCAGTAGTTTGTAATGAATTAACTGCACCTTTGCTCGAAGCTATCGTAACAAGAAATACCGGTAAGGGCATAGATTTTAGCAGAGGGGATGGCTTTGAACAAAAGACCTCTGAATTTGCAATTATTCGATATATGGATTCCGATTTCTTTATTAACGAGGACGGAACTTTTAGCGAGCAATGGCAGGAAGATGCATATTACAGAATAGCTCAGTATGGCTATGATGTTAAGAATCTGATGAGTCAGTTCGTATAAGTAAGGGTTTAAGATAAAAGTTAAAGCATAATTACTATAAAAATTATAAATGCAGGGGGGTGATGTTGTGCTTACACTTGATAGGGCAAAAGAAATAAATGATACAATGGTGACAGGTGATCAGCTTAGAATCCATGCGATGAATGTTATGGCATCAATGGGAGCTATGGCCGAACATTTTGGTGAAAACAAAGAAAATTGGATGGCTATTGGATACTTACATGATTATGACTACGAGAAGTATCCGGACGAGCATTTGCAGCATACAGAACAGGCCTTGCTGGATTTAGGTGTAGAGGATTGGGAGGTCAGAGCTATTCTTTCACATGGATACGGTTTATGTAATAGTATCGAACCTTTGACGAACCTCGAAAAATCATTATATACGGTCGATGAACTTACAGGCATTATTCAAGCTTGTGCACGCATGAGACCTATGGGAATTAGGGACTTAACGGCAAAGAGTGTCATGAAGAAATTTAAGGATAAGAGATTTGCAGCAAAGTGTAACCGAGAAGTGATTTTGGATGGATGCGAGCGTCTTGGAATGGAACTTAAAGACGTGGTCGAAGTCTGCATAGAGGGAATGAAACCATATGCTGAAGAAATTGGACTTATGGGAACAGAAGGATGAGTTCTAAATCGAGGCTATAGCAAAGATCAATAAGGTTAAGAAAAAAATGCACAAGTGATTACTTAGATAATCGCCTGTGCATTTTGCTATTGCGTATTATTTTTTCGTCTTAAAAATCTCTAGCTCAAACCAGAATGTACTACCCTTTCCGAGCTTGCTGTTTACGCCATACTGGGCTTTGTGTAGATTAAGAATCTCTCTCACAATCGAAAGTCCAAGTCCGCTTCCGTCAGTTTGCCTAACGTGGTGGGTGCTAGATTTGTAATATCTTTCCCAAACGTGACTTACCTCATCTGGGGCAATGCCCTGACCGTGGTCAATTATCTCGCATCTTACCTTTGATCTTGCTACGCGCTTCACATTGATTATTATCTCCTTGTCCTCACCGCAATATTTAACCGCATTGTTTATGAGGTTTGAGATAACCTGCGTAATCTTAGCTTTATCGGCAAAGACTGGCAGTGCTTCGCTGTTGTTATATATAAACTTGTAGCCCTCGTTTTCGGCGAGAATATCATAAGATGTGAGCAAAGTGCGCACGCTATCAGATATATCAAATTCGCTTTTCTCAAGCACTATCTTGCGCTGCTGCATTCTGGAAAGATTGAGCATATCATTTACAAGAATGTTGAGCCTATCTGATTCCTCGATTATTACACCAAGGTGCTGATTTCTCTTAACTGGGTTATCGCCAGATAGGTCTCTTATCATCTCCGCGTAGGATCTAATCATAGTAAGTGGCGTTCTCAAATCGTGGCTGACATTAGCAATCAAATCCTTTTGATACATATCTGTCTTTTCTAACTCTCGCGAGGCCTTGGTCAAAGTCTCGGAGAGATTTTTAATCTCAGAGTAGGTGCTTGGTCTGAACTGAACCCCATAATGGCCTTTACCCATTTCCTCTGCAGATTTCGTGATATTTTTGATTGGCCTGCTTATCATATTTGCCATGTATAGAGCCATTGAAAGCGCTAGGAACATAGCTATGAATGTGATATATACAAGCTGAGCTCTCAAAATAGAAATCGTAGATTTTACCGGTGAAAGCGGTGCAAACATATAGAGTATATAGCTATTTGCCATATTTTCTTCTTCGCTATTCGAATCCTCTGCCTTGTAAAGGTAGGTTGCATATGCTAGTAGCTGATTATCCTGATAAGGAACTATGAGCGATACACTAGGGAAGGTGCTGCCCTCAAGCTGATGGCGTAGATTTGAGGATTGAAGACTATAGAGGTATTCTTGCTTATATCCGTTATACTCAGGCAGAATAGCAACTCTGCCATCGCCCGTCTCAACCCTGATATATGAGTCTGTCTCGGCACTGATTTCGTTTATCTTTCGGCTCATTGCTTCTTTGCCGTTATGCTTATATTCATCTATAAGCTCCTGAGCCATTCGCTTTGTCTCGCGAAGCTTCATGTCTTCGTAAAATGAATCCATGAAGTAAATCTGAAGTAGCCAAATCAAAACGATTAGGATTGCAGCAAAGAGTATGAAATAGCACCAAAGTTTGAAACCAAGACTCCTGATATCAAACCGCTTCTTATTATTTTTCATACTCAAACTTATATCCTACTCCCCTGAGGGTTACGATGAAATCGCGGTAAGGGCCTAGATTGTTACGCAAGTTTTTGATGTGCGTATCTATGGTCCTGTCGTCACCGAAGAAGTCGTATCCCCAGATGTCGGATAGTAGCTTGTCCCTGGAAAGTGCGATGTTCTTGTTCTTAATTAGATAGAAAAGAAGATCGTATTCCTTTGGTGTGAGTTCCACACGCTTACCGTCGACTGAAACAGTACGCGCTGCGATGTTGATTTCGAGTCCATCAAAGGTGAGCACGCTGCTATTATCCTTTGATACAGAATTTCTTCTCTCTAAAACAACGTTTACACGAGCCATTAACTCCTTAGGGCTGAAAGGCTTAACGATGTAATCGTCTATTCCAAGCTCAAATCCGAAGAGCTTGTCGTACTCTTCGCCACGTGCTGAAAGCATGATGATAGGTACATCAGAAATCTTCTTTATCTCCTTGCATGCTGTGAAGCCGTCGAGCTTAGGCATCATTATATCTAAAATAACAAGATCATACTTGTTTAGCTTGCATAGTCCGACGGCGCTCATTCCGTCCTCTGCCTCGGTTACTTCATAACCGTTGAACTCTGCATATTCTCGAATCACTTCTCTGATTTTAGGTTCGTCGTCTACGACAAGTAACTTGTACATAATATATTCCTCCCATTTTCTTTGTATGATAACGCGCGCAGGTGAAGTTTTAATGTGATTAGTGTTATAATTCTATCATAATTATCACAAATATAAAAGCAAACTACATAATATGACAAGGAGGTGAAAAAGCCTTGAATTCCCCATTGTTTTAAGCCTTGGAAGTATTGACGACGGGCGGGTATAGGACTATACTGTAATATGTATAGAAATAGCTATTTTGAGCTTGTAGCTTGTATAAAAATACGAGCAAAATGAGCCAAAATAATTAAGAAAGGAGGTGCAATATGTTAAAGAAGTTATTGAGAATCGCTCTAGCTATCATAGGAGCCTTGATAGGATACGGAATTTCCATTGGGTCCAAGTATCTTTTGATACACTCAGATTCATCGTATGAGGCTTATTTCAAAAGTAATTATCAATATATTCTAGCGGTATTTATTTCTCTATTATTTGCAATTATGTTTTATCGTTTAGCGCCGCTAATTTCTAAACAGAGTGTCAAGGTTGCTGGCAAGATTGAAGACGACATTCAGGGTGTTTCCGGAAATGATATTCTTGCAGGAGCTATAGGCCTAATCTTTGGACTTATCATCGCATTCTTTATAACTCAGATTTTCGCAGTAATTACAAATCAGTATTTGTATGTTATCATCACGCTAATCATCTACATGATTATGGGATTTATCGGTGTGGTTGTCGCAAACAAAAAGGGTAAAGAAATAATCTCGCAGATGTTTAACGCAAGAAGAAACAGCGATACAGGCCCGAATGCTAATCCAGCTCAGGCGATACGTTTTTCTGTAGGAGGCAAGGGGCGCAAGCATAGCAATATCATTCCTAAAATTCTAGATACGAGTGTAATAATCGATGGACGAATTGCCGAAATTATTAAGACTGGATTCCTAGAGGGTCCAATCGTCATCCCTGAGTTTGTTCTGGTAGAGCTGAGACATATAGCAGACTCGTCTGATTCTCTGAAGAGGACGAGAGGGCGCAGAGGCCTTGATATTCTTAATAGGATTCAGACTGACTATGGAATTGATATCTACAATACTGAGAGCGAGAAAGGGCTAAAGGAAATTCCAGAGGTCGACGTTAAACTTCTCAAGCTTGCGCAGATTATGGGTGGTAAGGTTGTGACAAACGACTTTAATCTGAACAAGGTGGCCAAAATTAATGGCGTAGACGTTTTGAATATCAACGAGCTAGCCAATACGCTAAAACCTGTGGTTATTCCTGGTGAGAAGATGACAGTTACCCCGGTTAAGCAGGGTAAGGATTCTCAGCAGTCCATTGCCTATCTCGATGATGGAACCATGGTGGTTCTAGAGGACGGCAAAAACTATATAGGCAAGACTAGAGAGATAACTGTAACCAGCGTGCTACAGACTTCAGCAGGCAGGATGATTTTCGGAAGAGTAAGGGTATAAGATGTATCATGATAGAAGAGTCTATGCCGTAATTGTGGCAGGCGGAAGGGGCACTCGTATGAAGGCACCAAAACCGAAGCAATTCCTGTATATAGGTGGCAAGACAATTTTAGAAAAGACGGTGGACAAGTTCAGAAGAAGCTCTTTGGTAGATGAGATAATCGTTGTAACTGCGCAGGATTACCTTGAGCAGACAGAGGAGCTGTTCCGTGGCTTCAGCAAAAGCATGAGCATAATCTCGGGAGGAGAACGAAGGCAGGATTCTGTTGCAAATGCGCTCAAACTATTGAGACAGAAGAGGGTTTCAGATGACGACATCGTACTGATACATGACGGAGTTAGACCGTATATAGAGCTTGACCTCATTGCTTCAGTCACTAAAGAGGCTTCAGAAGCAGGTGCAGCAATTCCTTGCATAACGCCAAAGGATACAATTAGAGATATAAATAAAGGAACTCTTGAACGCAGTGATTTACGCTGCGTTCAGACTCCTCAGGGCTTTTCCGCAGGACTTTTGATGGATGCATATGCCAAGGCTTTTACAGATGGCGGTGATTTTACAGACGATGCAAGTATTGTCGAAGCCTTTGGACACAAGGTGTCGCTGGTAAAGGGCAGTGAGGATAATATCAAAATTACAACGCCGGAGGATTTCGTTTTGGAAACAAGGATAGGAAAAGGCTTTGATGTGCATAGACTTGTTGAAGGCAGAAAGCTAATTCTTGGAGGAGTAGATATTCCATATGAGAAAGGGCTTTTGGGACACTCAGATGCGGATGTATTGCTTCATGCTTTGATAGATGCGATACTGGGCGCTGCGTCTATGGGAGATATTGGAAGGCTGTTTCCGGATACAGACCCTGCATATAAGGATGCTTCTAGCCTAGTTCTTTTGGAGAGAGCATGGAATGCAGTCAAGTATAGAGGTTATGATTTTGTAAACGCTGACATAACTGTGATTTGCGAAAGACCTAAGCTTGCTCCGTATGTGGACAAGATGGAAGACAATATCTGCAATGTGTTAAACATAAGCAGAGAGAGAATAAATATAAAGGCGACTACGACTGAGAAGCTAGGCTTTACAGGAAGAGGCGAGGGCATTGCAGCTGAGGCTGTGTGCATTTTGTCCTGCAGCCCTAAGTAGAAGCTATTTGTGAACTTTGATGAATACTGTGGCGCTAGCTACAGAAGAAATATAGATTGAATAGAATGGAGATATAATTTCAATGAGACTATCTAAAATGTATGTCAGAACTCTAAGAGAACTACCAGCTGAAGCGGAAATTCCAAGTCATATTTTGCTGCTTCGTACGGGAATGATACGTAAGCTTGCATCAGGAATCTACGGATTCATGCCCCTTGGATGGAGATCGCTTCACAAGATTGAGAATATAATCCGTGAGGAGATGGATAAGAGCGGAGCGCAGGAGATTTTGATGTCTGCGATTCAGCCTGCAGAACTTTGGGAGGAATCAGGAAGGTGGAGTGCCTACGGCCCTGAGCTTTGGCGTATCAAAGACAGAAACGGCAGGGACTTCTGCTTAGGACCTACGCACGAGGAAATATTTACAGATATAGTTCGTGATGGAGTTTCATCATATAGACAGCTACCACTGAACCTATATCAGATTCAGCACAAGTACAGAGATGAGGCTAGACCTCGTTTTGGTCTTATGAGAAGCAGAGAGTTCATCATGAAGGATGCTTACTCTTTTGACAAGGATCAGGAGGGCCTCGATAAGAGCTATGATGATATGTATGATGCGTATACGAGAATCTTCACTCGTTGCGGATTGACATTTAGACCAGTAGAGGCTGATAGCGGTGCGATTGGCGGAAATGCATCACACGAGTTTACAGCGCTTTCAGAGGTCGGCGAGAGCGATATCGCTTATTGCGAGAGTTGTTCAATGGCGGCAAATGTAGAAAAGGCTGCTTGCAGGGATGCTGAGCCATCACCTGAGAGTGAGGCAATGCTTGAGCTTCAGGAAGTTCACACACCAGGAACAAAGACAATCGAAGAGGTTGCAGGATTCCTGAACATAGATAAGACAAAGACTATAAAAGCACTTCTATTTGAGAAGTATGACGAGGATGGTAAGGCTGATGGATATGTAGCTGCCTTTGTTAGAGGCGATAGAGACCTTAACATGATAAAGCTAGTAAATGCCCTAAATATCCCAGAGCATGCGATTGCCTTTGCTGATGAATCAAAGCTAGAAGCTGCAATAGGAGCAGTTGGTGGATTCACGGGACCTATAGGTCTTCACGACTGTACAGTTGTTGTCGATAGCGAGCTAGTGGGACTTAAGAACCTTTGCGCAGGTGCTTGTAAGCTAGACCACCACATTCTTAATGTAAACTACGGAAGAGATTATGAGGGTGACATAGTTACAGACCTCAAGGTTCTCAAGGAGGGTGACCCTTGCCCAGTCTGCGGCGCCCCAATAAAGCACACTCGCGGCATCGAGGTTGGACAGGTATTTAAGCTTGGAACAAAGTATTCAAAGGCCATGAATGCTATATATAAGGACGAAAATCAGCAGGATCATCCGCTTGTTATGGGTTGCTACGGAATCGGAGTAAGCCGTACGCTTGCAGCTGTTATCGAGCAGCACCACGATGAGGATGGAATCATTTGGCCAGTTTCAGTCGCTCCATACCATGCGATTGTAACACTTGTTAAGCCTAAGGATGAGGAACAGGCAAAGCTTGCAGAAGAAATCTACCAGAGCTTGCTAGTAGCTGGTGTTGAAGCGGTTATAGATGACCGTGACGAGAGACCAGGTGTTAAGTTCAAGGACGCTGACCTTCTTGGATTCCCAATCAGAATCACAGTAGGGAAGAGGGCTGGAGAAGGAATCGTGGAGTACAAGCTACGTAGAGACAGCGAAAAGTCAGAGCTTAGCGTAGCAGAAGCAATAGAAAATGCAATCAAATTAGTAAATGAGGAGAAATAAGATGAAAACAGTAACAATAGAAATGGAAAACGGCAAGGTAATGAAGGGCGAGCTTTACGAGGACCTAGCACCAATCACAGTTGAGAATTTTGAGAAGCTAGCTAACAGCGGTTTCTATAACGGCCTAACATTTCACAGAGTTATTCCTGGATTTATGATTCAGGGTGGATGCCCTAACGGAAATGGAACAGGTGGCCCTGGATACACAATCAAGGGTGAGTTTGCAATGAATGGCGTAAAGAACGACCTAAAGCACACAACGGGCGTGCTATCAATGGCAAGAACCATGGTACCTGATTCAGCAGGATCACAGTTCTTTGTAATGGTTGCAGATGCTCCACATCTAGATGGACAGTATGCTGGTTTTGGAAAAATCACAGAAGGTATCGATGCGGCTCTAGAAATTGCACAGGTAAGACGCGACTTCCAGGACAAGCCACTTGAACCAGTTGTAATCAAGACTGTAACTGTAGAGTAAAAGCAAAACAAAGTTTAACTAACGACATGTCGCATTCGCACTAAGGATTAGCTACAATGCGACAAAAGGAAAAGATATGAAGATATATAACACACTAACAAGACGAAAAGAGGAATTTGAGCCAATTCGCAAGGGTCAGGTTAACATCTACGTTTGCGGACCAACGGTTTACAACTACATCCACATCGGAAACGCTAGACCGATAGTAGTCTTTGATACACTTCGCAGATACATGGAGTACAGAGGCTATAAGGTTAAGTATGCACAGAACTTCACAGACGTGGACGATAAGATTATCAATAGAGCAAAGGATGAAGGCGTTAGCGCACTTGAAATCTCAGAGCGCTTCATCAAGGAGTATTTTGATGATGCAGATGCCCTAAATGTGAGGAGGGCTGATGTTCATCCTAAGGTTTCAGAGCATATTGATGAGATAGAAAACTTTGTTGACACTTTGGTAGGCAAGGGCTTTGCTTACGAAGCTGACGGAGATGTATATTTCTCAACAAGAAAGTTCCCTGAATACGGAAAGCTTTCAGGTCAGAATATAGAAGATCTCGAGGCCGGTGCAAGAATTGCAGTCGGTGAGGTCAAGGAAGATCCAATAGACTTTGCACTATGGAAGGCGCGCAAGACTGAAGATGAAATCGCTTGGGAATCACCATGGGGCATGGGAAGACCGGGCTGGCACATAGAGTGTTCAGCTATGGCAAGAAGACATTTAGGGACAACTATCGATATACACGGTGGAGGTGAAGACCTTCAGTTCCCACACCACGAAAACGAAATTGCTCAGTCGGAGTGTTGCAATGGCGTAACCTTTGCTAACTACTGGATGCATAATGGCTTCATAAATATCGGTGGATCGAAGATGTCAAAGTCTGCAGGAAACTTTTTCACTGTAAGAGATATCCGCCAGAAATACACAGGCGAGGAAATCCGCTTCTTGCTCCTATCAGGCCAGTATAGAGGACCGATAGAGTTCAGCGAAGAAATGATGCAGCAGTCAAGGTCAAGCTTTAACAGAATCAAGAACTGTCTAGATGACATAGAGTTCATGATAAAAACCGGAACAGACGGCGAACTTTCAGCTGAAGAGGAGAAGTCAATAGCTAGCTTTGATGGATTCAGACAGGCCTTCATAAAGGCTATGGATGACGATCTAAATACTGCTGATGGAATCAGTGCGGTATTTGAGCTCGTTACAGAAATCAACACAATGCTTCGTGGAGGAACTAGCAAAGCTTATGCAAAGGCGGCTTTAGAAATTTTCAACGAGCTTACTGGTGTTCTTGGAATAATCAAAGCTAAGGAAACTAGTATCGATGCTGATATCGAAGCGCTAGTTGAGGAAAGACAGCAGGCAAGAAAGAATAAGGACTTCGCTAGAGCAGACGAAATCAGAGATGAGCTAAAGGCTAGAGGATATACTCTAAAGGATACACCTCATGGCGTTCAGATTATAAAGGACGAGTCCATATGAATCCTGCTCAGGCAAATGTAATGGCGCTAGCTTTTGTCGGGGATGCTGTTTATGAGCTTTATATTAGAAATATGATTTGCAGTGATATGAGCCTAGGCGGAAATGCTGACCTCATGCACAAAAAGGCGATAAGATATGTAAGAGCTGAGAGTCAAGCAAAGGCAATAAAGCACATGATGAACGGCTTTCTCACAGAGGATGAGCTTGGACTTGTTAAGCGTGCAAGAAATCATAAGACGCCCAACAGGAGCAGGAGCGCTGGAGCCGTTGAATATAAGCTTGCGACTGCTTTTGAAGCACTTATTGGATTTTTACATGCAAACGGTGATGAGGAGCGCGTATTGGCAATCATGTCAAAGGCGGTAGAGATAATCGAAGAGGAATAGGAGAAGAGGCGATGAGCAAAGCAGATAAGATTTTCAAAAGCATGTGCCAAGACATTTTAGATAATGGATTTTCAACAGAAGGGGAAACCGTCAGAGCTCGCTGGGAGGACGGAAGCCCTGCATATACTATAAAGCGCTTTGGCGTTGTAAACCGATACGATTTGTCAGAGGAGTTTCCAGCTTTGACCCTCAGAAAGACTGCAATTAAGACAGCAGTGGATGAACTTCTTTGGATTTGGCAGAGAAAGTCAAATAATATCAATGAATTAAAGGGCAAAATCTGGGATGAGTGGGCTGATGAGACTGGTTCAATCGGAAAGGCTTACGGCTATCAGATGGCACAGAAATACAAGTTCGCTCAGGGCGAGATGGACCAGGTTGACAATGTAATTTGGCAGCTAAAGAACACTCCTCAGTCAAGAAGAATAATGACAAATATCTATAACTTCAGCGACCTAAGCGAGATGCATCTAGAGCCATGTGCGTATAGCATGACCTTCAATGTGACAGGCGACAAGCTAAATGCAATCTTAAATCAGCGTTCACAGGATGTGCTTGCTGCAAACAACTGGAATGTGTGTCAGTACTCTGTTTTAGTGATGATGCTTGCTCAGGTCTGCGGATATAAGCCAGGTGAGCTGGTTCACGTTATAGCAGACGCTCATATCTACGATAAGCATGTGCCTGCTATAGAGGAATTGATTTCAAGAGAAGAGTTCCCAGCACCAAAGGTAAGACTAAATCCTGAGATTAAGGACTTCTACGACTTCACAACAGATGATCTAATCATTGAAGACTATCAGAGTGGCGAGCAGATCAAAAATATCCCAATTGCGGTATAGGTGCGATATGAATTTGATAATAGCAGTAGATAAAAATTGGGGAATCGGTAAGGATGGCGGATTGCTCTGCCACCTTCCTGGTGACCTAGAATACTTCAAGAAAACAACTCTAGACAAAACAGTAATAATGGGCAGGGTGACGCTAGAGAGTCTTCCTGGATCAAAGGGGCTTCCTAAGAGAAGAAACATAGTTTTGACCAGGGATGCTTCCTATGAGGCTGTGAATGCAGAGGTCGTTCACTCCTATGAGGAGATAGATGAGATTGTTTCAGGTCTCCCTGAAGAGGAAGTCTTTGTAATAGGTGGTGCACAAATATATAAAGATATGCTTCCTAAGTGCAGCACATGTTATGTAACCAAAATCTACAAGGATTTTGATGCGGATAGACATTTTGAAAATCTTGATGCCTCAGGTGAGTTTGATTGCGAGCCGGTTGGAGAGCTTATGGAAGAAAACGGCATAGAGTACCGTTCCTATAAATATACGAGGAAAAAATGAGTAAAACTGATTTGATAATAGGTAGAAACCCCGTGATTGAAGCACTCAAAAGTGGCAGGGGCATCTCCAAGGTCATCATTCAAAAGGGTGCATCCGGATCAATATCAAAAATCTATGATCTAGCCAAAAAGAATGGCATCAAAATAGAACAGGCCGAAAAGGACGAGCTTGATAGACTCTGCAAGAGCAAGGGGCATCAAGGAGCTGTAGCATTTGCTACAGCGCATTCCTTTGCAAGCATGAAAGATATCTACGCACGCGCAGAAGCAGGTGGCGAGGACGCTTTGATTGTTATCCTAGATGAGATAGAAGATCCACATAACCTTGGCGCAATAATGCGTAGCGCAGAGTGTGCAGGCGCATGCGGCATAATTGTCTCAAAGCATAATAGCTGCGGTCTCACCGAAACTGTAGCTAAGACTTCGGCAGGTGCTATAGAATACATGCCTTGCGTTCAGGTGACGAATATTGCAAAGACCATAGACGAACTAAAGAAGGATGGCTTTTGGATTGCAGCTTGCGATATGAACGGAAGCGTTTACACTGAAGCAGATATGCGCGGAAAGCTTGCTATAGTAATAGGAAACGAAGGCAAGGGAATCAGGCAGCTTGTTAAATCAAAATGTGATTTTGTAGTATCAATTCCATTACTAGGCCAGATTAATTCGCTTAATGCATCAAATGCAGCAGCCATAATAATGTATGAAGCACTTAGACAAAGGAGTGAGAAACGCTGATGCTAGCAGACGAAATGAATATTCTCTCAGACGAAAGTCTTGTGAGAATGGCTCAAGAGGGAAGCAGTCTAGCATACGAATTACTTATTGATAAGTATAAGCATACGGCAAAAATTAGCGCGAGAAAATATTACATAGCAGGAGCCGAAAACGAGGACGTAATACAAGAGGCTATGATTGGAATCTTTAAGGCTATTAGGGATTTTGATGAGAACGCTGGTGCTAAGTTCTCGACCTTCTTACAGCTATGTATGGAGAATCAAATAAAGACAGCTATAAATGCTGCCAACAGGCAGAAGCATAAGCTCCTAAATGAGTCGCTATCCATCTTTGATGAAGGAAGGGAGCAAGTTGACTTTGATGGGGGAGATACAGCTTCGAACAAAATTTGCAGTTCTCTTTTGGCTGATAAGGACCTAAGTCCAGAAAAGCTTGCCATGCTGAAAGAAGCCATTAGAGATATCGAATCAGGGGATTCCGAAAAGCTCAGCAACTTCGAGCGCGAGGTGTGGGCGAAGATGCGTCAGGGAATGAATTACAGAGAAATTGCAACTGCCCTCGGAAGAACTCCTAAAGCTGTTGATAATGCAATGCAAAGACTGAAGAAAAAAATTAGAATAAACTTACTGGATTATTGACAAGGTGTAACAAAAATAGTACGATAATAACAATGCGTGATTGGGTGAATTTGCACTGTCAGTCGGGCATGCATACGCTGCTGTAGCTCAGTCGGTAGAGCACTTCATTGGTAATGAAGAGGTTCGGCAGTTCAATTCTGCTCAGCAGCTCCAGATTAAATTTGTTGTTATGAATAAGGAGAGGGAATAATGGCAAAACAGAAATTTGAAAGAAACAAACCACATATCAATATCGGTACAATCGGACACGTAGACCACGGTAAGACAACACTTACAGCTGCGATCACAACAACACTAAACCAGAGATATGGACTAGGTGAGAAGGTTGAGTTCGACAAGATCGATAAGGCACCAGAAGAGAAGGAAAGAGGAATCACAATCTCAACATCACACGTTGAGTATGAGACACCAAACCGCCACTACGCGCACGTAGACTGCCCAGGCCACGCTGACTATGTAAAGAACATGATCACAGGTGCTGCACAGATGGACGGAGCAATCCTAGTAGTAGCAGCAACAGATGGACCAATGCCACAGACAAGAGAGCACATCCTTCTATCAAGACAGGTAGGCGTACCATACATCATCGTATTCCTAAACAAGTGCGATATGGTAGATGACGAAGAACTTCTAGATCTAGTAGAGATGGAAGTAAGAGAACTACTATCAGAGTATGACTTCCCAGGAGATGACACACCAATCATCAGAGGATCAGCGCTTAAGGCACTAGAAGATCCAGCAAGCGAGTGGGGAGACAAGATTGTAGAGCTATTCGAAGCAGTAGATAGCTACATTCCAGAACCAGAAAGAGATAACGATAAGCCATTCCTAATGCCAGTAGAGGACGTATTCTCAATCACAGGAAGAGGAACAGTAGCAACAGGAAGAGTTGAGAGAGGCGTACTAAAGGTTGGTGAGGAAGTAGAAATCATCGGACTCACAGACGAGAAGAGAAAAGTAGTAGTAACAGGCCTAGAGATGTTCAGAAAGCTTCTAGACGATGCTGAAACTGGAGATAACGTAGGAGCACTACTAAGAGGTGTACAGAGAAACGAAATCGAAAGAGGACAGGTTCTAGCAGCACCAGGAACAATTCACCCACATACAAAGTTCAAGGGACAGGTATACGTACTAAAGAAGGAAGAAGGCGGAAGACATACACCATTCTTTAACGGATACAGACCACAGTTCTACTTCAGAACAACAGACGTAACAGGAGACCTAAAGTTACCAGAAGGAACAGAGATGTGCATGCCTGGAGATAACGTAATCATGGAGATTGATTTGATCACACCAATCGCTATCGAAGAAGGCCTAAGATTCGCTATCAGAGAAGGTGGCAGAACAGTAGGTTCAGGTGTTGTAACAGAGATCATCGAGTAATAGGTCAAATTACAAGTAGACATAAGATGCCGGCACAACAGTGCCGGTATTTTTTCGGAGAGGCTAATCTAATAGTCTAAATCAAAGCTATTTCATGTAAGTTAAAGAGAGGTGTTATATGAACAAGATAGAAAAAAGAGATATACAAAGGATATCCGTCGACATTCTCTTCGACATCATAGGTGGTATCTTTATAGCCTTAGGTGCATATAATTTTGCTGCTGCGTCAAATTTCCCGCTCGTTGGATTTACAGGTATAGCTTTGATCTTTAACCATATGTTTGGACTCCCAATAGGTGCGGTGACCATTGCGCTTAACATTCCTGTTGCCTTGCTTTGCTACAAGATACTCGGCAAAAGATATTTCTTTAATTCAATCAAATCCCTGATTATAACATCAGCGATAATTGACTATCTTGCACCTAGATTTCCAATCTATTCAGGTGATACAATGCTAGCTGCAATATGCACTGGAGTGCTCTCGGGAATCGGATACGCTTTGATTTATATGAGAAACTCATCAACAGGTGGCGCGGACTTTATTATACTCAGCATCAAAGCAAAGAAACCATACATGACCATAGGCAAGATTTCATTTATAATGGACTGCTTGATTGTAATGCTCGGCGTAGCTGTTGTATCAAGAAGCATAAACGGATTAATTTACGGAATCATAATAAGCTATATAATATCTGTAGTAATCGACAAGTTCCTTTTCGGTCTGACATCAGGAAAGATGGCTTTGATAGTTACCGATAAGCCTAGTGAGGTTGCGGAGAAAATAGATGCAGTAATAGATAGAGGTGCGACCTTCCTCAAGGCGAAAGGAAGCTATTCTGAGGAAGATAAGTCAGTTGTTATGTGTGCTTGCGGAAACAAGCAGGCTTTTCAGCTCAGTGAAATCCTTAAGGAAACTGACCCTAAGGCGTTCATGATTATAGTAGAATCACATGAGGTGTTTGGAGAAGGATTCAGAGTAAAATAGTAGATTTTATCTAAGGTTAATTTGCTGTCTAATTGAGCAAATCTATTGGTGAACAAAGGGACCCCGTGTATAAAATCTTATTTTTCCATATTTAGCTATACACCTCGACAAAGTAAAAGCTGGGATGTAAAATTATAGAGCAAGAAAATAAATAATAGAAGAGAGAAGAAAATGGAAGAAGCTAGAACCCATCGCAGAAGAACAGTAACAAAATCGCCACTTGGCAAATTTACACGACTTTTATCAAGACTATATTTGCTTGTGACCTTGATTTTCATGGGTCTGCTTTGTTATTCTCAGTTTTTGACTACTAAGACGCTGATTATAGTAGCAGCTGCACTTTTTGTAGCCTTCCTTTTGATATTTCCGGCTCTTCATTCGTATAGATTTAAGAAATCAAGAAAGTTTATATGTATACTTCTCGCTTTGATTATGGGCGGGTCCATGTGCGTGGCAAGTGTGTACATTGTAAATACGCTCTTGTTCTTTGATAAGATAACATCAGACTCGTCAGGTAAGGATAGAGCTGAGGCTAAACGCGTAGACGTAAGTGAGGAATCGTTTAATATCTTGATAACAGGACTTGATGTCGAGGGAGATATTTCTCAGAGCTCAAGATCTGACGTTAACATGATAGTTACAGTTAACCCAAAGACGAGAAAAATACTTTTGACGTCAATACCAAGAGATTTCTACATAGAATACCCTGATGTCGAAGGTGAATACGATAAGCTTACACATAGTGGCATCTATGGAGCAGATGAGACAGTTGCCTCTGTTGAGAAACTCACTGGACTTGAGATGAACTATTATGTCAAGGTAAACTACTCTACAGTTAAGAGTATGGTGGATTCGATTGGTGGAATAGATGTGAACTCTGACTTCGATTTCGAGACACATGGACAGGCCTACTACAAGTTTGTTAAGGGATATAACCACATGAACGGAGAAGAGGCACTTGCCTTTGCTAGAGAGAGAAAGTCATTTGAGGATGGAGATTTCCAGAGAAATAGAAATCAGCAAAAGGTGATGAAAGCCATGATCAAAAAGGTGACTTCGCCTAAAGTGCTCCTTCTAAAGTATCCAGATATCCTGAATTCTGTTAAGAACTATATGGAAGTAAATATGAATTCTTCTGATATAAAGGCGCTAGTAAGAATGCAGAGCTCGGGACTAAAGGGATGGACGGTCACAACTCAGAACATGAAGGGAGATATCGACCTTAAGCCATGCTATGCGCTTGGTGGGGAATACGCGTCTGTAGTAATTCCTGATAGCGAAAGCGTAAATAAGGCAGTAGATAAAATCAGCGAGGTAATGTCTGAATAACCAGGTTAGCCTCGGTAATAATCGCTAAATAGTAATGTACGCTAAGATAGGATAATGTAATTTTCAAGTTTTTTTGGAAATGGTTTGACATTGACAAGTGCTTAGGGTACAATTAATAGGCAACTTTATGCTTAGACATTCAGGGCCGGAGCTAAACGGCTCTGAATTTGAGTATTTAATAAACGAAAGGACATAAAGATATGAGGGTTAAGGTTACACTTGCGTGTACAGAGTGCAAGCAGAGAAACTACAATACCATGAAGAACAAGAAAAACGATCCTGATAGAATCGAACTTAAGAAGTATTGTAAGTTCTGTAAGAAGGAAACACTACACAAGGAAACGAAGTAAGGAGGCGGCGATGGCTACAGCTAAGAATGCAAACACACCGCGCAAGCAAAGTCTAGGTGAATACCTTAAGGGCGTTAGGAAAGAGATGGGAAAGGTTGTATGGCCTACTCGTAAGGAACTTGGCGCTTACACTGTTGTTGTGGCGGCAACATGTGCTGTATGTGCACTTGGATTTTGGCTTGTAGACCTAGGAGTTCTAGCTCTTCTTAAGAATATCCTTGGCGTAACTATGAATTAATTGTCAAAGAAGGTGCAAAATGTCAGATTCAGAAAAAAACATACTTTCACCTTTAGAGGAAGAAGGCCTTAGAGGTGATGGCAATGCCAAGTGGTATGTCGTACACACTTATTCAGGTCATGAGAACAAGGTAAAAGTAAATATCGAAAAAATGGTCGAGAATCGTGGCATGCAGGATTTGATTCTTGATATCGTAGTACCAACGGAAGACAGAGTTGAAATCAAAGAAGGCCAAAGAAAGATTAAGACCAAGAAAATGTTTCCGGGATACGTCATCATTAAGATGATCGTAAATAACGAGTCCTGGTATCTTGTGCGAAACACACAAGGCGTAACAGGATTTGTTGGTCATGGCTCGAATCCTATCCCGCTAACCGATACAGAGGTTGCGAGAATGGGAATCGAAAAGGTTTATATCGATCTGGATGTCGAGGTAGGCGACACAGTACGCGTTATCAGCGGACCATTTGAGAGCTTCATGGGTGAGGTTCTTGATATCAGCAAAGAGAAACAAATACTTACTGTCAGAGTTTCGATGTTCGGTAGAGATACTCCGGTTGAACTTGAGTTCGGCCAGGTAGATAAAATCCTATAGAATTCTATAGAGAAAGGAGAAACACATGGCTAAGAAAATAACAGGCTACATTAAGTTGCAGATTGAGGCAGGTAAGGCTAATCCAGCGCCACCAGTAGGTCCGGCACTAGGTCAGCACGGTGTAAACATCATGGACTTTTGTAAGCAGTTCAACGCAAAGACACAGGATCAGCCAGGAATGATCATTCCAGTAGTAATCACTGTTTATGCGGACAGAAGCTTTTCGTTCATTACAAAGACACCACCAGCAGCAGTATTGCTAAAGAAAGCAGCCGGATTGGCTTCAGGTTCAGGAGAACCAAACAAGACAAAGGTTGCAAAGCTTTCAAGAGCACAGGTAGAAGAAATCGCAAAGACAAAGATGCCAGATCTTAACGCAGCTAACCTAGAATCAGCTACAAGCATGATTGCAGGAACAGCAAGAAGTATGGGAATCGTTGTCGAAGACTAATTTTCTGGGAGGTCAGTAGGTTGTGCAAGAAAATGCAACCTAAGCGCAAGCAGGCCGATAGAACCAGCAGGAGGTAAAATATGCCAAAGAGAGGTAAGGGCTACAAGAACGTAGCAGAGAAAGTAGATAGAGCTACTTTATACGATGTACCTGGCGCTATGGCTAAGGTCGTAGAGACAGGACATGCAAAATTTGATGAAACAGTAGAAGTCCACATCAGACTTGGTGTAGACGGAAGACACGCTGACCAGCAGGTAAGAGGAGCACTTGTACTTCCACACGGAACAGGTAAGGAAGTAAAGGTTCTCGTTTTCGCTAAGGGTGCTAAGGCAGAAGAGGCGGAAAAGGCTGGAGCAGATTATGTAGGAGCAGATGAACTCGCTCAGAAGATCCAGAGTGAAAACTGGTTTGACTTCGATGTAGTAGTTGCTACACCGGACATGATGGGTGTTGTAGGTAAGCTAGGACGTGTACTCGGACCTAAGGGCCTTATGCCAAACCCAAAATCAGGAACAGTTACAATGGACCTAGAGAGAGCATTGGCTGACATTAAGGCAGGTAAGGTTGAGTACCGTTTGGATAGACAGAACATTGTTCACACTATCATTGGTAAGAAATCATTCGGTCCAGAGAAACTACAGGAGAACTTCAAGGCACTAATCGAAGCTATTATCAAGGCTAAGCCAGCTACAGCAAAGGGTCAGTACATGAAGAGCATCTCAGTTTCCACAACAATGGGACCTGGAATCAAGGTTAACCCTGCAATTCTTGACTAAGCTCAAATTTAGTAATTTAATATTGAGAACTAAACCGTAGACAGCAGGTGTCGAAAGACTTAATTTCCTGCCGAGGTACAATACATAGATATTGACCCCGTCTACAAAATGATGGGGTTTTTTGTTGAGTACCGCATGCTATTCGCAATGTACACATTGCAGAAAGGAGAACTAAATGTCAGACGTAGCAAAACAACAGAAACAGCTAGTAATCGATGAGATTAAAGCTAAACTTGACGGAGCACAGTCTGCAATCCTTGTTGATTACATGGGAATCACAGTAGAGCAGGCAGACAAGATGAGAAGAGCTCTTCGTGAGGCAGATGTCGACTACACTGTATATAAGAATACTCTCGTAAAGAGAGCAATCGAAGGAACAGACTTCGAGTCATTGAAGGACCACCTTGCAGGACCAAGCGCTATTGCAATTAGCAAGACTGATGCAACAGCTCCAGCAAGAACACTTAACGGTCTAATTAAGGAAATCCCAGCAGTAGAATTCAAGGCAGGTGTTGTAGAAGGAACATTCTATGACAAGGCAGGCGTTGAAGCTATCGCTAACATTCCTTCAAGAGATGAGCTTATTGCTAAGTTCATGGGAAGCATTCAGTCACCAGTTTCAACATTTGTTAGAACACTTCAGGCTGTTGCTGATGCAAAAACAGAATAGTATTTAAAGTAAAATCAACATTATAAAATAAAAGGAGAATAATAATGGATAAGGATAAGATCATAGAAGCCATCAAAGGTATGACAGTACTAGAGCTAAATGAGCTCGTTAAAGCATGTGAAGAAGAGTTCGGTGTATCTGCTGCTGCTCCTGTAGCTGTAGCTGGTGCTGTAGCTGGTGGAGATGCTGGCGCTGAGCAGACAGAGTTCAACGTTGTACTTGCAGAAGTAGGTGCAGAGAAGATTAAGGTTATCAAGGTTGTAAGAGAACTTACAGGTCTTGGACTTAAGGAAGCTAAGGCTCTTGTAGACGGAGCTCCTGGCGTTCTAAAGGAAGGCGTTGAGAAGGCTGAAGCTGATGCAATGAAGGCTCAGCTTGAGGAAGTTGGCGCAAAGGTAGAACTTAAATAGTTCTAGGCTCGATCAAATATCTCGGGCTTTGGTTGAAACCAATTTCAATGGGAGCTGCTTATTATAGTGGCTCCCTTTTGTTTTTAATGGAGGGGAATATTATGACACAGCAGAGTATTGCAAAAAAGGGAATAGCAATCAACGGAGCTCTTATTATAGCAACAGTTATTGCATTTATACTTGTAAAAATAACAAACTACGTAATAGAGTATTCATATACAGATACAAACGTTGCATTTATGTTTGATTTACAGCGTTTCACATTCATTGGACTTGAGGTTATCTCAGCGGTTGCTATCGTACTAGCAATTGTACTTTTCATAAAAAGCAACATGAAGATGATGGGATTCATCTTGATAGCTGTATCAGCAGGTGTCGCTTTGGTACTAGCGCTGAACTATGTGGTTCTCGGAATCATAACATGGGTTCTATCAGGACTTTCAATCAGCATGCTAAGAAAAGTTGGTGCTGAAAGCGAGTTCGAAAGAGGACTAAATTCAAGAAATTCAATGAACCAGTTTACTACTGCAAACCCAAATAACAGCTTTAATAACATAAACAATCAGAATGCTGCACCAGCGCCTACAGCTGCACCGTTTGCAGAGCAGGTATCAGAGACTGACCCGGTAACACCAGTAGAGGAGGCTCCGGTAGCACCTGTGACAGAAGCCCCAGTAGAAAATACAGCTTCTGTTGATGGTACAGAGAATACAATAAATGAATAATATTGATTCAAAGTTTTTTTCGAATATAGATGCATCAAAGAGAGTTACAAGGCTTGCAGGTGCGTATATAACTATTAGCATACTTAGGGTTCTCTTGTATATTGGATTTAAGATCTTTTCTGAAGATACATTCTTTGTGCAGGGTGGATTTATGTATGTTGATCTAGATATGCTTGGCTTATCTAGTATAGTTTCACTGATTATATATGGATTATGCACTGTTGTGATAATCCTAGTATCGGCTATACTGCTGGCATCAAACTTCAAACTCATAACAGAAGATGCAAAGGAACTTAAGCAAAGCAGGCGCATGTGGGTATACCTAACTGTGATGATTGCAGATATACTAATCTCAGTTGGATTTGCATGCTCAGTGATATTGATTGGAGCCTTCGCTTTGGTTATGATCGCGATGTCAGCTGTGGAAATAAGTACTTTTGTATGGCTAATTGTAGCCCGAAGAAATGAGGAGTAGTAATGAGCAATTTTGTAGACGGTGAAGTTAGAATCTCGGAGCCGCTTAACTTAGTTTCAATTGCTCTTGGCGGTGTCCTTGGTGAAAAGGCGGGAAAGCCTGTTTCGAGGGTGCGCCTTGATAAAGCAGGGATAAAGAGATATCAAAAAACGGAAGAGGGCAAATGTCTAAAATCTTTTTTGATTGCTACATCAAGCATAGAACTTGATCTCAGACAGTCTCTGAGGACTGAATCAGTTTTGAGATATCGCTTGGGAAAGACCGGATGGGGGAATCCTATATTTGTACTACTGATGGTAGAGTGCGTTATCTTTTTGGTACTTGGTATAGCAATGGGCGTGATGCTAGAATTTCTAATGATGACTGTGGTAATATCTGCATTTGCAGCTGTTATAGGATTGTATGCAGCAGGTTATATATATTTACTAAGAAAAAATATCGAGAAAAATTTTCATAAGAACTTTCTTCCAAGACTTGACCGATATATAGATATTGTAAGATTGAAGCAAATGGAAGATGGAACATATTATGACGAGTCAGAATAAAACCATTGATTAAATTAGACTTTAAAGGCGGCGTGCCAGAATAAAAATTCTGGTTCGTCGTTTTTGCCTTATATTTATTAGGTAGCAGCTTTGACCAAAAGGCCAAGAGGTGGTTGACCTATTGATTTTATTGTGATAAAATAATAGACTGCCACACGAATGTAAACTGTTGAGACGTAAGGAGTGATGAAAATGCCAAAACCTATAGAAGTAGGTAGAAAAGAGCGTATGACCTTCTCTAAAATTAATGAAGTTAGTGAAATGCCTAACCTCATTGATATTCAGACAAAATCATACAAATGGTTCTTGGATGAAGGATTGAAGGAAGTATTTGAAGACATCTCCCCAATCAAGGATTATGCGAATAATCTCGTATTGGAATTCATTGATTATTCCCTAAGCGATCCCCCAAAGTACGAGCAGGAGGAGTGCAAGGAGAGAGATGTAACATACGCAGCACCACTGAAGGTAAGAGTTAGATTGGTTAACAAGGAAACTGGCGAAGTGAAGGAACAAGAAGTCTTCATGGGCGATTTCCCTTTGATGACCGAAAAAGGTACTTTCATATATAACGGTGCAGAGAGAGTTATTGTAACCCAGCTCGTGCGTTCACCTGGGCCATACTTCAGCGTCGAGACAGATAAATCGAATAGAAAGCTATATTCTTCACAGATTATACCTAACAGGGGTGCATGGTTAGAGTACGAAACCGATGCGGTAGAGACCCTTTCTGTTAGAGTTGACAGAACTCGTAAGCAGCCTCTTACAACTCTGCTAAGAGCTTTAGGTATCGCATCTGACAAGGAGATTATTGATATCTTTGGTCCAGATGAGAGACTTCTTAAGACACTTGAGAAGGATTCAACGACTGACTACGAGAGTGGACTAAGAGAGATATACAGGAGACTTAGACCTGGTGAACCACCTACAGTGGACAGCGCCAAGTCACTTTTGAATTCCCTATTTTTTGACCCTAAGAGATACGACCTCGCTAAGGTTGGAAGATACAAATACAATAAGAAATTAGGCCTGGCAAATAGATTGGTAGATGCAGTAGTGGCAGAAGATGTAATCGATCCAAGCACAGGTGAGATTTTGATTGAGAAGGATGGCAGAGTTTCAAGAACTCTTGCTAAGACTATAGAAGATGCAGGTGTTAACTATGTAATGGTTTACGCTATGCACGATGATTCTCATGAGAATGTGACAAAGGTAATAGGTAATAACTTCGTTGACATTAAGGGCTTTGTTGATTTTGATGTTACTGAGCTTGGCGTGGCTGAGAAGGTTTACTATCCTGTTCTCATGGAAATCCTAAACGAAAATGATGACGAAGAGGAAGTAAGACGTCAGCTTAGACTTCGCAGAGATGAGCTTTCACCTAAGAACATCATCATGGATGATATTATCGCTTCAGTCAGCTATTTGCTGAACCTGAACTATGGTATAGGCGGAGTTGATGATATAGATCATCTCGGAAATAGAAGACTTAGAACTGTTGGAGAATTGCTTCAGAATCAGTTCAGAATCGGTCTTGCTAGAATGGAGAGAGTTGTTAAGGAGAGAATGACAATTCAGGATCTAGAGCTCGCTACACCTCAGGCTTTGATGAATATCAGACCTGTGACTGCTGCGATTAAGGAGTTCTTCGGAAGTTCACAGCTTTCACAGTTCATGGACCAGAACAATCCACTCGCAGAACTTACACATAAGAGAAGACTTTCAGCTCTTGGACCAGGTGGTCTGTCAAGAGAAAGAGCTGGCTTTGAAGTTAGAGACGTACACCATTCTCACTACGGAAGAATGTGTCCTATAGAGACTCCGGAAGGACCAAACATCGGTCTTATCGGTTCACTTACAACATACGGAATTATCAATGAGTACGGATTCATTGAAACTCCATATAGAGTTGTTAAGAAGGGCGAGGGCATCGTAACTGAAGAAATCAGATATATCGATGCTGATGATGAAGAGCTAATGATTGTAGCTCAGGCTAATGAGCCTCTTGACGAAAACGGCAGATTTATCAATGCAAAGGTTGCAGCAAGAGGTAATGCCGGCGAAATCGCTATGTTCCCAAGAGAAGTTGTCGATATGATGGACGTATCACCTAAGCAGGTAGTTTCAGTAGCTACTGCTATGATTCCGTTCCTAGAAAACGACGATGCTAACCGTGCTTTGATGGGATCCAACATGCAGCGTCAGGCTGTTCCTCTACTTGTAACTGAGGCGCCATACGTTGGTACAGGAATGGAGTACAAGGCAGCTAGAGACTCTGGTGTTGTTTCACTTGCTAAGCATGCAGGAACAATCGAGTTTGTAGATGCGGATGAGATTCGTATCAGAAGAGATGATAACAACGAAGTAGACGAGTACAAGCTACTCAAGTTCAAGCGTTCAAACCAGGGAACATGCATCAACCAGAGACCTATTGTTAGTCATGGCGAGCATGTTGAAGAGGGTGAAGTAATCGCTGATGGTCCTTCAACAGATCTAGGTGAAATTGCTCTAGGTAAGAACCTTTTGATTGGATTCATGACTTGGGAAGGCTACAACTACGAGGATGCTATCATCCTTAATGAAAGACTTCTTATGGATGATGTTTTGACATCACTTCATATCGTTGAATACGAGTCAGAGGCAAGAGATACTAAGCTCGGACCTGAAGAAATTACAAGAGATATTCCTAATGTCGGTGAAGACGCACTTAGGGACCTAGACGAGGATGGAATCATTCGCATAGGTGCTGAAGTAAACGCTACTGATATTCTGGTTGGTAAGGTTACACCTAAGGGAGAGAACGACCTGAGCGCAGAAGAGAGACTCCTAAGAGCTATCTTCGGCGAAAAGGCTAGAGAAGTAAGAGATACTTCTCTGAAGGTTCCACATGGTGAAACTGGTATAGTTGTTGATGTTAAAATCTTTACAAGAGAGAACGGGGATGAACTAAATCCTGGCGTTAACAAGCTTGTAAGAGTATATATCGCAACAAAGAGAAAGATTAATGTCGGAGATAAGATGGCCGGCCGCCACGGTAACAAGGGTGTCATCTCAAGAATCCTACCGGAAGAGGATATGCCATTCATGGAGAATGGCAACAGCCTTCAGGTCATGCTGAATCCTTTGGGCGTACCTTCCCGAATGAACGTAGGACAGGTACTTGAGGTTCACCTTGGTCTTGCAGCAAAGACAAAGGGCTGGTACATCGCAACACCTGTATTTGATGGAGCATCTGAGAAGGATATTCGTGAGCTATTAGTAGATTGCGGATACTCTGAGACAGGTAAGCTTAAGCTCAGAGACGGCAGAACAGGTGAATACTTTGATAATGCAGTAACTGTAGGATACATGTACATGCTGAAACTTCACCATCTTGTTGATGATAAGATTCACGCAAGAAGTACGGGTCCTTACTCACTCGTTACGCAGCAGCCTCTGGGTGGTAAAGCTCAGTTCGGTGGACAGCGTTTCGGAGAGATGGAAGTTTGGGCGCTAGAAGCATACGGCGCTGCATATACACTTCAAGAGATTCTTACTGTCAAGTCCGATGATATCGTCGGAAGAGTGCAGACCTATGAGTCAATCGTTAAGGGCGAGAATATTCCTGAACCAGGAATTCCTGAGTCCTTCAAGGTTCTCATCAAGGAAATGCAGTCACTTGCACTGGATGTAAGAGTTCTCGATGAAGACAACAAGGAATTGGAACTCAGGGAGTTCTCAGAGTACGAAGGACCTTCGGGAATCGACAGCATCATGGATGTTGACAATCGCATCGAGAATGAGCAGGAACTCTATTCTAAGGGATTCGGATTGAGCGAAGAAGGTCAAGAAGAGAGTGAAGAGGACTCAGCTGACCAATCAGATATAGAAATATAAGAAAGGGGCGCAGAGCTTTGACAGAAGTATCAAATAAGAAACCGAATAATTATGAATTAAATCATTTTGATTCGCTGCAGATTAAGCTTGCTTCAACAGATAAGATTTTAGAGTGGTCTCACGGTGAAGTAACAAAGCCAGAGACAATAAACTACAGAACTCTGAAACCAGAACGCGATGGCCTCTTTTGTGAACGCATCTTCGGACCTATGAAGGACTGGGAGTGCCACTGTGGTAAATACAAGAGAATCAGATATAAGGGTATAGTCTGCGACCGTTGCGGCGTAGAAGTTACAAAGGCTAAGGTAAGAAGAGAGAGAATGGGCCACATTGAACTTGCGGCTCCAGTTTCTCACATCTGGTACTTTAAGGGTATCCCTTCGAGGATGGGTCTTGTCCTAGACATTACTCCAAGAAATCTTGAGAAGGTGCTCTACTTTGCAGCTTACATCGTAACTGACCCAGGAGATACATCTTTAGCATACAAGGAAATCCTATCAGAAATCGAATATCGTGAGGCTAAGGAACAGTTCGGGGACAGATTCAAGGCAGCTATGGGTGCTGAGGCTGTTAGAACACTTCTTCAGAATATCGATATTGATGAGCTATCAGCTGATTTACGCGAAAAGCTTCAGGACGCAAGCGGACAGAAGAAGATTCGTATCGTTAGACGTCTTGAGGTTGTAGAAGCGCTGAGACTTTCAGACAACAAGCCTGAGTGGATGATTATGGAAGTTGTTCCAGTAATTCCACCAGACCTTCGTCCAATGGTACAGCTCGACGGTGGCAGATTTGCAACATCAGATCTGAATGACCTTTACAGAAGAGTAATTAACAGAAACAATCGTCTCAAGAGACTTCTTGAACTCGGAGCGCCTGACATCATCGTCAGAAACGAGAAGAGAATGCTTCAAGAGGCAGTTGATTCACTAATAGATAATGGACGTCGTGGAAGACCTGTTACAGGACCTGGTTCAAGAGCGCTCAAGTCACTATCTGACATGCTCAAGGGTAAGCAGGGACGTTTCCGTCAGAACCTTCTTGGTAAGCGTGTAGACTACTCAGGACGTTCGGTTATCGTTGTAGGTCCAGAGCTAAAGTTCTACCAGTGCGGTCTTCCAAAGAAGATGGCGCTAGAGCTTTTCAAGCCTTTCATCATGAAGGAACTAGTAGCTCAGGGCTATGCACACAATATCAAAAATGCTAAGAAACTCGTAGAGAAGGTTAAGCCAGAAGTTTGGGACGTTCTCGAAGAGGTAATCAAAGAGCATCCAGTAATGCTCAACCGTGCGCCGACCCTTCACAGACTAGGTATTCAGGCATTTGAGCCAGTACTAGTAGAAGGTAAGGCAATCAAGCTTCATCCGCTCGTTTGTACGCCATTTAACGCAGACTTTGACGGAGACCAGATGGCTGTCCACGTACCGCTATCTGTAGAAGCACAGGCTGAGGCTAGATTCCTAATGTTGTCAGTTAACAACATTCTGGCACCAAAGGACGGCTCACCTATCACAGCACCTACACAGGATATGATTCTAGGTGCATACTACTTGACATATCCAGGTACAGCTCGCAAGGTTGAAGTCGTAAATGGTAAGGAACGTACAGTTTATGCTATGGACGAGTTCACAGATGTTAAGCTTTCTGAGGCAAATAAGGCAGCTGGCTTTGAGAGAATACCTGAAAAGGGTGACGGCAAGGTCTTCACAGATATGGATGAGATGATCATGGCGTATCACGATGGAGTGGTAAACATTCACGCTAAGGTAAAGGTTAGAATGTTTGATGGTCCAGAAGATCTTCGCGGCGGACTAGTAGAGTCAACAGTAGGTAGATTCATATACAACCAGGGACTTCCACAGGACCTAGGTTACATAGATAGAAGTAAGGATCCATATTCACTAGAGGTTAACTTCCTCTGTGGAAAGAAGAAGCTTGGCGAGATAATCGACAAGTGCTTCAAGGTTCATGCAAACACAGGAACCGTTTTGATGCTTGACTACATCAAGTCTATGGGATACAAGTACTCAACAAAGGCAGCTGTTTCTATCGGTATCGATGACATGAAAATTCCTGACAGCAAGTGGGAAATCATCGAGGCAGCTCAGCAGGAAGTTGATAAGTACGAAAAGGCATATAGAGCAGGTCTTGTATCAAATTCAGAAAGATACGAGCAAATCATCAAAATCTGGAATAAGACAACAGATGACGTCGCAGACGCTTTGATGGATTCGCTAGAGCCTGCAAATAACCTAAATATCATGGCAACATCAGGAGCTAGAGGTAGTAAGAACCAGATCAGACAGATTGGTGGTATGCGTGGACTTATGGCAAACGCTACAGGACACACGGTAGAGATTCCTATCAAGGCTAACTTCCGTGAAGGTCTATCAGTACTCGAGTACTTTATTTCATCAAATGGTGCTCGTAAGGGTCTTGCCGATACAGCTCTTCGTACAGCCGATTCAGGTTACCTAACAAGAAGACTTGTAGACGTTTCACATAACGTAATCGTAAGAGATATAGATTGCGGAAGCACAGAGGGTGTCGAAGTAAGAGCGTTTGTGGATGGTAAGGAAATTATCGAACCGTTAAATCAGAGAATCGCGGGAAGAACTGCACTAAACGATATAGTTGATCCAAGAGATGGACGTGTTATCGTTAAAGCTAACGAGGAAATCAGCGATGATCAGTCACTAGAGGTAGTAGAAGCAGGTATTGAAGCTGTAACAATTAGATCAGCAATGACATGTAACAGTAAATCAGGCATCTGTGCTAAGTGCTACGGAAGAAACCTTGCGACAGGTGAGCATGTTAATATCGGTGAATCAATCGGTATCATAGCTGCTCAGTCAATCGGTGAGCCTGGTACACAGCTTACAATGAGAACCTTCCATACTGGTGGTGTCGCTGGATCTGATATTACACACGGTCTTCCAAGAGTAGAGGAGCTATTTGAGGCAAGAAAGCCAAAGGGACTTGCAGAAATCTGTGAGGAAGATGGTGTTGTTCGCGAAATCAAAGCTAGAACAGATAACAAGACAGAGGTTATCGTTCGAAGCGAAGAGGAAGGCGATAAGACCTACATCGTTCCTTACGGAGCTCGCCTTGCAGTAAAGGTTGGAGACGAAGTAAAGAAGGGTGGAAACATCACAAGCGGTCCGCTAAATCCACATGATATCATGAGACTGAACGGAGTAGAGGGTGTTTACCAGTACCTACTCAAGGAAGTTCAGCGTGTATATAAGAACCAGGGTGTAGACATCAACGATAAGCACATTGAGATTATCGCTAGCCAGATGCTATCAAAGTTCAAGATTGAAGATCCAGGTGATACAGATCTTCTTCCAGGTAGCATGTACACTAGACTGGAACTTGCAGAAGCTAACAGCAATGCTGAGGCTGAGGGCAAGGCACCAGCTAGCGGAAAGCGAGTTCTGCTCGGAATCACGAAGGCATCGCTTGCAACAAATTCATTCTTGTCAGCGGCTTCATTCCAGGAGACAACAAGAGTGCTTACAGATGCTGCTATCAAGGGTAAGAACGATAAGCTACTCGGACTCAAGGAAAATGTTATAATCGGTAAGCTCATACCTGCAGGTACAGGTATGAAGAAGTACCGCAACATCAATCTTGATTACGGTGAGCATCAGGCTGACATCGACGAATACCTAAGCGAGGTTGAAGCGCAGAGAGAAGCTGAGAGAAGAGCTCGTGAGGAAGAAAAGAGTGTTCAGCAGATTAGACCACAGAGCGATGTGGAGCCAATCTTCGAGGAGATAGACGAAGATGAGAGTGTATCCGTTAACGAATACATTTCAAATCTTGAGGATATAGAAATCGGAGAAATCGCAAGTGAGACAGATTTCGAAGAGCAGGTAGAAGCACCTGAGGAAGAATAGTTTCATCGCTTGCACATCGAGAAAATTTATGGTAAAATAAGGTTTGGTTTTCACTAAACTGGCCCTGATATTCATGAGGGTCAGTTTAGCTGTAAATAATATATCAAGGAAAGGAGAAATCAATGCCTACAATCAATCAATTAGTACGTCAGGGCAGAACAAGTGCTGTAAAGAAATCTACTGCACCAGCTCTCGGAAAGGGTATGAATGCTCTTAAGAGAACAGCAACAGATACTCATTCACCACAGAAGAGAGGCGTTTGTACATCTGTTAAGACAGTAACACCTAAGAAGCCTAACTCAGCTCTTAGAAAAGTTGCCAGAGTACGTCTAACTAACGGAATTGAGGTAACAGCGTACATTCCTGGAATCGGTCACAATCTTCAGGAGCACAGCGTAGTGCTTATCAGAGGTGGAAGAGTTAAGGACCTCCCTGGTGTAAGATATCACATCATCAGAGGAACACTCGACACAGCTGGAGTTAATGACAGAGGTCAGGCTCGTTCAAAGTACGGTGCCAAGAAACCAAAGAAAAAGTAAGTAAATTATTGATTCAAGCAATCGGGAACTAAGCCCTTGATATATTTTATATTGAGCGCCACGGCAAATAGCGTTTAGCGAATTTTGTCGAGTACCCCCGGACAGACTGAATGACCACAAGATTGCCGGGTCATCCAGAGTAATCGACCAGAGCGCTTATGCTTTGAATATCGGTGAAGAGAAGTCGTGCAATTAGTAGCATACCGCGAATGAGATATCGAAGTTTATATTTTGATGTTAATAAGCGAGGGAGGAAGAGAAGTGCCAAGAAAAGGAAACACACCAAAACGTATAGTACTTCCTGATCCAGTATACGGAAATCTTGTTGTAGCAAAGCTTATCAACAGCATCATGCTAGATGGTAAGAAGGGCGTAGCTCAGGCTATCGTTTACGGAGCTTTCGACAAGGTGAAGGAAATCACTGGTGAAGAACCATTGGAAGTATTTGATAAGGCAATGAACAACATCATGCCTGTTTTAGAAGTAAAAGCAAGAAGAATCGGTGGTGCGAACTATCAGGTACCTATTGAGGTTAGACCTGAGAGAAGACAGACACTTGCACTAAGATGGCTCACAGCAGCTGTTAGAGCAAGAGGCGAGAGAACCATGGCAGAGAGACTTGCAAAGGAACTGATTGACGCAGCTAACAGCACAGGCGCATCAGTTAAGAAGAAAGAAGATACACATAGAATGGCAGAGGCTAATAAGGCATTTGCACATTTCAGATGGTAGTTTGATTAGACGGAGGAAAAGTAATGGCAGGTAGAGAATTCTCATTAGAGAACACAAGAAATATCGGTATCATGGCTCACATCGATGCTGGTAAGACTACCACAACCGAAAGAATCCTCTTCTATACAGGTAAGTCACACAAGATTGGTGAGACACATGACGGCGCAGCTGTTATGGACTGGATGGAACAGGAACAGGAACGTGGTATTACCATTACTTCTGCTGCGACTACTGCACAGTGGAAGGGAAACAGAATCAATATCATTGATACTCCAGGCCACGTAGACTTTACAGTTGAAGTAGAAAGATCGCTTAGAGTACTTGACGGTGCGGTTACAGTACTCTGCGCTAAGGGTGGTGTTGAACCACAGTCCGAAACAGTTTGGAGACAGGCTGAAAAATACGGAGTTCCAAGAATGATTTTCATCAACAAGATGGATATCCTAGGAGCTAATTTCTACAGGGTAGTAGATATGGTAAAGGATAGACTTAAGGCTAACGCCGTGCCTGTTCAGCTACCAATCGGAGTAGAAGAAACATTCGTAGGTATCATTGACTTGGTAACTATGAAGGCGGAAATTTATAAGGATGATCTCGGAAAAGAATTCGAGATTACAGATATTCCTGAAGATATGATGGAAATAGCTCAGGAGTGGAGAGAAAAGATGATTGAGTCAGTTGCTGAGTGCGACGAAGAACTCATGATGAAGTTCCTCGATGGTGAAGAGCTGACAATCGAAGAAGTGAAGACAACTATCCGTAAGCAGACAATTGATTGCCAGATGGTTCCTGTATTCTGCGGATCAGCTTACAGAAACAAGGGTGTACAGATGATGCTCGATGGAGTTATCGACTATATGCCATCACCAGTTGATATCCCAGCTATCAAGGGTGTTGACCCTGTTACTGGAGAAGAGGCTGAAAGACCTTCATCAGATGAGGCTCCATTCTCAGCACTAGCGTTTAAGATCATGGCTGACCCATTCGTAGGAAAGCTTGCGTTCTTCAGAGTATATTCAGGAACTATTGAATCAGGCTCATATGTTTACAACTCAACAAAGGGCAAGAAGGGAAGACTCGGAAGAATCCTTCAGATGCACGCTAACAAGAGAGAGGAAATCGAGAAGGTTTACTCAGGAGATATCGCTGCAGCTGTAGGTCTAAAGGATGTTACAACAGGTGACACACTCTGCGACGAAAAGGATGAAATTGTTCTTGAGTCAATGGAATTCCCAGATCCAGTAATTGAGATTGCTATCGAGCCTAAGACAAAGGCAGGTCAGGAAAAGATGGGTATCGCTTTGGCAAAGCTTGCTGAAGAAGATCCAACTTTCAAGACATACACAAACGAAGATACAGGACAGACCATCATCGCAGGTATGGGTGAGCTCCACCTAGAAATCATCGTAGATAGACTTCTTCGTGAGTTCAAGGTAGAGGCTAACGTAGGTAAGCCACAGGTTTCATACAAAGAAACAATTACAGAAACTGCAGATGTCGATCACAAGTATGCTAAGCAGTCTGGTGGTCACGGTCAGTACGGTCACGTTAAGATCAAGGTATTCCCACGCGAGCCAGGTGCTGGATTCGAGTTCATCAACTCAATCGTCGGCGGTGCGGTTCCTAAGGAATATATCGGACCTATCGAGGCAGGTATCAAAGAAGCGATGGAGACTGGTCCAGTTGCTGGATATCAGGTAGTCGATGTAGGTGTTGAACTATATGATGGTTCATACCACGAAGTTGACTCATCTGAAATGGCATTTAAGGTAGCAGCATCCATGGCATTTAGAGAAGCAGCAAAGAAGGGTAAGCCAGTTCTCCTTGAGCCTATATTCAAGGTAGAGGTAACCGTTCCGGATGAGTATATGGGCGATGTAATCGGTGATATCTCTTCAAGAAGAGGAAGAATCGAAGGCTCAGATATGAACAACGGCGCTGTAGCAGTTAGAGGTATGGTACCTCTATCAGAAATGTTTGGATATGCAACAGACCTTAGATCTAAGACACAGGGTCGTGGTGTATATGTAATGCAGTTTGACCACTTTGAGAAGCTTCCAGATAACCTTGTTGAAAAGGTTAATGCAAGCAAGTAACCTAATTGGAGGAATATAATAATGGCAAAACAGAAATTTGAAAGAAACAAACCACATATCAATATCGGTACAATCGGACACGTAGACCACGGTAAGACAACACTTACAGCTGCGATCACAACAACACTAAACCAGAGATATGGACTAGGTGAGAAGGTTGAGTTCGACAAGATCGATAAGGCACCAGAAGAGAAGGAAAGAGGAATCACAATCTCAACATCACACGTTGAGTATGAGACACCAAACCGCCACTACGCGCACGTAGACTGCCCAGGCCACGCTGACTATGTAAAGAACATGATCACAGGTGCTGCACAGATGGACGGAGCAATCCTAGTAGTAGCAGCAACAGATGGACCAATGCCACAGACAAGAGAGCACATCCTTCTATCAAGACAGGTAGGCGTACCATACATCATCGTATTCCTAAACAAGTGCGATATGGTAGATGACGAAGAACTTCTAGATCTAGTAGAGATGGAAGTAAGAGAACTACTATCAGAGTATGACTTCCCAGGAGATGACACACCAATCATCAGAGGATCAGCGCTTAAGGCACTAGAAGATCCAGCAAGCGAGTGGGGAGACAAGATTGTAGAGCTATTCGAAGCAGTAGATAGCTACATTCCAGAACCAGAAAGAGATAACGATAAGCCATTCCTAATGCCAGTAGAGGACGTATTCTCAATCACAGGAAGAGGAACAGTAGCAACAGGAAGAGTTGAGAGAGGCGTACTAAAGGTTGGTGAGGAAGTAGAAATCATCGGACTCACAGACGAGAAGAGAAAAGTAGTAGTAACAGGCCTAGAGATGTTCAGAAAGCTTCTAGACGATGCTGAAACTGGAGATAACGTAGGAGCACTACTAAGAGGTGTACAGAGAAACGAAATCGAAAGAGGACAGGTTCTAGCAGCACCAGGAACAATTCACCCACATACAAAGTTCAAGGGACAGGTATACGTACTAAAGAAGGAAGAAGGCGGAAGACATACACCATTCTTTAACGGATACAGACCACAGTTCTACTTCAGAACAACAGACGTAACAGGAGACCTAAAGTTACCAGAAGGAACAGAGATGTGCATGCCTGGAGATAACGTAATCATGGAGATTGATTTGATCACACCAATCGCTATCGAAGAAGGCCTAAGATTCGCTATCAGAGAAGGTGGCAGAACAGTAGGTTCAGGTGTTGTAACAGAGATCATCGAGTAATAGGTCAAATTACAAGTAGACATAAGATGCCGGCACAACAGTGCCGGTATTTTTTTATAAAAATTTAAAAAACGGTGTTGACAGTTTGAATTTTCAATGGTATATTTAACACATTAATACTTTAGCACGATAAATCAATAAAGTGAAGGGAAATAAAATGGCTAAGAATAGAATGTTTATAGGAGAAACAAAAGGAAAGAGAAGTAAGAGATTTATAATCTCAGCGGTTATATTAACTTTGATTATGACATGTGCTTTGACAGCATGCGGAGGCAAGGATGATACGAAGAAGGAATCTAAAGACACCTTGGTTGTGGGGCTTGACGATACCTTTGCTCCTATGGGCTTCCGAGATGCGAAGGGCAAGCTAGTTGGCTTTGATATTGATATGGCAAAGGCTGTCGGAAAGAAGCTAAATATGAAGGTCGACTTCAAGGCAATTGATTGGGATTCAAAGGAGATGGAGTTAAAGTCAGGATCGATTGACTGTGTATGGAATGGAATGTCAGTTACACCTGAAAGAAAAGAAAAGATGGCTCTTTCAGCTAAGTATCTAGATAACAAGATTGTGGTAATGGCACTAAATTCATCAGATATTGATGTGAAGGATTCTAGCGAACTTGCTAATCTAAAGATAGGAACACAGGTTGATTCATCAGCTCTTGCTATGATTAAGGCTGATAAGAACTACAAGAGTTTTGCAGATAATGTATCTGAGTACGACACATATGATGATGCAATCATGGATCTAAAGGCAGGACGTGTAGATGTAATCGTTGTAGACCAAGTGCTTGGTGAGTATGCAAACAAGAATCTTGATGGCATTATGAAGAAATGCGAGTTCTCATTTGGAAACGATTACTATGTAATAGGTTTTGAGAAGAGCAATACAAAGATGCGCGATAAAGTCAATAAGGCGCTCAAGGAACTAATAGATGATGGAACTGCATCAGAGATAAGCAAGAAGTGGTTCGGAGAAGATATAGTTGTTTACGAAGAAGTGAAATAGAAAATGAATACAATTTTAGAATACTTACCATTTTTACTTAGCGGAGCAAAGGTAACAGTTGCTATATTCGTTTTGACACTGGTACTTTCGCTACCGCTAGGGTTACCATTTGCGCTGGGAAGCGAGAGTAAAATCCCACCGATAAGATGGTTTTGCAAAATATACATATGGATTTTTAGAGGAACTCCGCTGATACTTCAGCTTTACTTCTTCTACTATTTCTTCCCAATAAGCCTTGGAGTAAAAATCAATCCATTTCTTGCAGTAATTCTGACATTTGTTTTGAATTACGCAGCGTATTTCGGAGAGATTTATAGGGGCGGAATTGCAAGCGTAGATGAGGGACAGTATGAGGCAGCAGAGGCACTTGGTATATCAAAGTTTGCAACTATGAAGGACATCATCCTTCCGCAGACTATGAAGGCAGTGCTTCCACCAGTTGTAAATGAAGCAATTACGCTTGTAAAAGACACAGCGCTTGCGTCGACAATAGGTACCGTAATCGATTTGATGAGATCAACAAGCACAACGGTAAACAGACTTACAGATATGACACCATTTGTTGTAGCAGCGGTAATATATCTAATTATGACAGGGGCTTTAACCTTTGGTGCAGGTAAGTTAGAAAAGTATTTTAAAAAGTATGATGCAAAGTCAGCATAGAGAATTTTGCAAGAGAGAGTTAAGGGATGAGTTACACACTTAGAGCGGACAATATAAGTAAGCGATTTGGAACAGAAGATGCAGTCAAAGGCGTTAAGCTAAATATCAAAAAAGGAGAGACTGTTGCGATTATCGGACCTTCGGGATCAGGGAAAAGCACATTCCTAAGATGCATAGGTGGACTTGAAAAAGTGACATCGGGAAACCTAGAGCTAGATGGAAAATGCGGGATGGTTTTTCAAAACTTTAACCTTTTTCCACACATGACATGCCTTGAGAATATAAGCTATGCTCCAGTGAAGGTAAAGAAAATAAAGCGCAAGGATGCTGAGGAAAAAGCAAAGAAGCTGCTTGCTATTGTCGGACTAAGCGATAAGGAAGGCGCGTATCCAGCCCAGCTTTCTGGCGGACAAAAACAAAGAGTTGCAATAGCAAGGGCTTTAGCCATGGAGCCTGATTTGATGCTCTTTGATGAGCCGACATCGGCACTCGATCCCGAGACAACAGGAGAGGTGCTTTCCGTGATGAAAGAACTCTCCTGCCAGGATATGACAATGATTGTTGTAACTCACGAGATGAACTTTGCAAGAGAGGTTGCAGACCGCATAATCTTTATGGATGCGGGAACTATTGTTGAGGAAGGAAGCTCTAGGGAAATCTTCGAAAACCCTAAGAGTGAGAGACTATCCAATTTCCTTGGTGCAACGCTCAGGTTTACAGGAGCTCAAAGCTAAGAAGTAATTTTGCGGCGTTTATCTCTGCAGGGAGAAGTTTCTTGATATAAGATTTGTTGAATATCGAGGCTTCTCCATTTTCTTTGAGATTTTTGGCAATCAAAATAACCACTGTTTTCTTATTGAGGCTATTTAGGTATGCTTTGATAGTATTTGGATTTAGTTCCTGCTCCTTCAAAGCATCGCTGCGCTTGTTGAACTCTATAATAATATCAACAAGTCTTGCGATAAAACTTTTTCTCGTATATAGAATCAAAGGATCTAGCTCAAATATTGATGCTAGATCATCTATTTTTTTGAGAGTCTTCTTGTCGAATTCCTTCTTAGCAAAGCTGTAAAGATTGCCGTCGTAAATTCCGAAGACCTTCATTGCATCTAGATACCCAAGCCTCATAATATTCTCTGTGTTATCAGGATTAAATACGAGGAAGGAGCCGAGGTCCCATTTAGGACTTATGAGCTTGATGGTTTCGGAGCTAGACATTTCCTTGTCCTTGTCATATCTACCGACTGCATCAAGATAGATTGCAATGATATTCGTTGCACCGCGCTCGACAGCCATGTGGATTGGCATATTGTTTTCGTAGCCACCATCGATATAGGTTTTACCATCGATTTTATGAGGTTTTAGTGCGGGAAATGCAGAAGAGCTAGCAATTATATAGTCGCCAATCTTACCCTTTGGAATTTCATCCTTCCAAAGATAGTGAGGCTTCATCGCTGGTACTTCTACAGTCAAAAGGCCAAAGTCCATAGAACTATTTCTTATCTTATCCTCATCAAGATAGGTGTCGACAAGTTCCTTAAGGCCGCTGACGCCTGCACCACCCTGTTTGAAAAATTCAGCTGCAAATTCTGCAATCTGGGCATCAGGCTTTACATCAAAGACTTTGTCGGTCTCAAGCCTACGCCAAAGTCCGGAAGCAAGGAAGGGGTCTCCTTGTACTACCATGGCACTGTTCAAAGAACCAACGGAGACACCGACAACCATGTCAACTGGAATTCCAAGCTCAATTAAAGCTCTCCATGCACCGCACTGATAGGCACCGCGAGAACCACCACCGCTCAAAACCAAAGCTGTTTTACCAGAACCGCTCGTACCAGTCTTCTGTCTTCCGTAAGAACTGTCGAGTGTCTTTTTCATGTTAACATACCCCCTCGAATGTGATATAATATACTTAATCTATTTATTTGTATATTATCACACGCAAATGTTTTTTAAAAGGAGCTCAAATGGATCCAAGATTAAAAAGTTTGATAGATAAGAGCAACAAGATTGTATTCTTCGGAGGAGCAGGAGTTTCAACGGAGAGTAATATCCCAGACTTCAGGTCTGAGAGTGGAATATATCATGCGAAAACTGAGTACGGCTATTCTCCGGAGTCTATTGTGTCTGCGGATTTTTATTTTAGCCATAACAAGCTGTTTTATAAATTCTACAAGGAGAATCTAGTTTACACAGAGGCTGAGCCAAATGATGCACACAAGGCGCTTGCTAAGCTAGAGCAAGAAGGCAAGCTCACGGCTGTAGTAACGCAGAACATAGATGGACTGCATCAGAAGGCCGGAAATCGCAATGTCTACGAGCTGCACGGAAGCGTGAACAGAAACTACTGCGAGAAGTGCGGAAAGTTCTATGACCTCGACTATGTTATGGATGAAGCTAACTGTAAAGAAGGCGTTCCATATTGCAGCTGCTCAGGTAGAATCAAGCCAGACGTAGTCCTCTTTGGAGAGATGCTGGATGATGCAACTATAGAGGGTGCGGTCAAGGCTATATCGGAAGCGGATCTTCTCATAGTTGGGGGAACATCGCTTGCGGTGTATCCAGCGGCAGGGCTTATAAACTACTACCGCGGCAAGGAGCTTGTTTTGATAAATAAGACGGAGACTCCGTATGATAGCAGGGCGAGTCTTGTTATCTACGACTCGATAGGAAAGGTAATGAAATATTAATGAATTTTTTACTCGTTAACGATGACGGCATTCATGCCGATGGAATAAAGGCCTTAGCAAAAGCTATGTCAGAAGTCGGTGATGTCTATGTCTGCGCGCCGAGCACACAGCAAAGCGGTAAGAGTCACTCCATAACCTTAGATGAGGAAATCTTCGTAAGACCCATAGAATTTCCTTGCGCCAAAATGGCGTGGATGGTTTCTGGAACTCCGTCAGATTGCACAAAGGTCGGAATTCAAATGTGTGAGACTAATGGCATAGAGCTAGATATTGTATATTCGGGTATAAACATGGGTAGCAATCTAGGAACTGATACCGTATACTCAGGAACCGTCGGAGCTGCTCTAGAAGCTACGATGAGAGGATATAAGGCCGTTGCGGTTTCGGTGAACGACCGCGATTCATCTCATTTTGATGGAGCATGCCGGGCAGCCATTGATTTGATAGATTACGTAAAGAATGAACTTGCGCCAAAGACGATTCTAAATATTAACTCGCCGAACAAACCGGTCGAGGAGCTCAAGGGCATTAAGCTATCAAAGTTGGGACCCGGCTACTTCAACGATGGGTTTGTACATGTCGAGGATGATAGATATAAATTGAAGGGTCACATTCCAGACCATAAGGAAAATAAGGATGACGTTGATGTTTTCTACAACGCTTGTAACTACATCACGATAACTCCGCTGAGGGTAGACCTTACAGACTATGATGAATTAGAGAAACTAAAGGATTGGAGAATTGATATATGAGTATATTTAGCCACACATTTGAGGATCCCGAATCGGGAGACAGGGCTACTTTACTGAGATATTTTAACGGATATGACTATAGGGCAGCTGGCTATACATATATTACAAACTATATATGGAGAAGAAGCTACTGCTTAAGCTGGGACATCATCGAAGGTTATGTCTGTATGGCGGGTGGAAACTGCGCCGGTGACGGAAGTGACTCGGTAATCTCCATGCCTTTGACGGATAATGGGGAGTACGACATCCCAAGACTTCGCAAGGCCATTCTTGAATGCAAGAGAAGATTTGACGATATGGGAATCAAGTTCCGTATCGTGGCTATTCCAGAGAAAATGAAGGGCTTGCTAGAGGAGGCATTCGGAGATGAGATAGAAATCTTTGAAAACCGTGATGCAGATGAATATGTCTACCTTAAGGATAAGCTGATAAATCTTTCGGGAAGAGCCTTGCATAAGAAGAAAAATCACATGAACTACTTCCTCAAGAATTTTGAGTACGAAGTAAAGCCAATCACTTTAGATATGAGAGATGAGGTTTTAGCATTTGCCACTGAGCAAAAGGAACTCAAGGAGCAGGATGAGGAGATAGATTCTCTAGAAACGGAGTTTGACGCTATAGGGCAAATCCTCAAGTTAGTAGAGGAACCAAATGTTTATTCGGCAGCTATTTATATCAATGGAAAGCTCGAGGGCTTCGCAATTGGAGAGACTGTTTCAGATAGCATGGCGATTGAGCATTTCGAAAAAGCAAACGACGATTTTAGAGGTATATACCAGATAGTCTGTCGAGAGTTCTGCAAGCAACTTCCTGAGAGCGTTGAGTATGTAAACAGGGAAGAAGACATGGGATTAGAAAATCTCAGACAGGCCAAAGAGGCCCTTAAACCAGAATATATGGAACGCCTTTTTTACGCCCATTTTAGGAAATAATTTGTTAAAGAATTTCCATTTTGGTATTGACTATTATTTAACAATGTTGTAAAGTGGGAGTATCAGGTTATTGTACTTATATTATATTAGGAAACAAGTAAATTTCGTAGAAAAATACGACATTAGGAGGTACTTACAATGAGAGAAGTTGTAATCGTAAGCGCAGTTAGAACAGCTATTGGTGGCTATGGTGGAACACTTAAGAATGTTTCAGCTAGAGAGCTAGGAGCAGTTGTTATAAAGGGAGCACTAGAAAAGGCTGGAGTTAAGCCAGAGATGGTTGACGAAGTTATCATGGGTAACGTTCTTCAGGCTGGTCTTGGACAGAACGTAGCAAGACAGATGATGCTAGATGCTGGTCTTCCAAAGGAAGTTCCTGCAATGACAATCAACAAGGTTTGCGGAAGCGGACTAAGAGCTGTTGAGCTTGCTGCTCAGATCATCAAGGCAGAAGACGCTGACATCATCGTTGCAGGTGGTGCAGAGAATATGTCACTAGCTCCATATGTAGTTCCATCAGCAAGATGGGGAGCAAGAATGTTCGACACAAAGATGGTTGACGCAATGGTTAACGATGGACTTTGGGACGCATTCAACAACTATCACATGGGTGTAACAGCTGAGAACGTAGCTGAAGAATGGGGTCTAACAAGAGAACAGATGGATCAGTTTGCTCTTGATTCACAGCTAAAGGCTGAAGCTGCTGTTAAGTCAGGCAGATTCAAGGATGAAATCGTTCCAGTAGAAATCCCACAGAAGAAGGGTGATCCTATCGTATTCGATACAGATGAGCACCCTAAGTTCGGTTCAACAATCGAAAAGCTTGGCAAGCTAAAGCCAGCATTCAAGAAGGACGGCAGAGGAGTTACAGCTGGTAATGCATCAGGAATCAACGATTCAGGCGCTGCTGTAGTAGTAATGTCAGCTGACAAGGCTAAGGAGCTTGGCCTAACACCACTAGTAAAGATCGTTTCATACGCATCTGCTGGTGTTGATCCTAAGATCATGGGAATCGGACCTGTTCCATCATCAAGAAAGGCTCTTGAGAAGGCTGGACTATCAATCAATGATATGGATCTTATCGAAGCTAACGAAGCATTTGCAGCTCAGGCTCTAGCAGTTGGTAAGGACCTAGGAATTGATCCTGCTAAGCTAAACGTTAACGGTGGAGCTATCGCACTTGGTCACCCAATCGGAGCATCAGGATGCCGTATCCTAGTTACATTGATTCACGAGATGCTAAAGAGAGAAGATGCTAAGAAGGGTCTTGCTACACTTTGCATCGGTGGCGGAATGGGAACAGCTCTAGTAGTAGAGAAATAGCATTAAGCCATTAAACAAAAATGATTTTTACCCGAACTGAGAATACTCAGTTCGGGTTTTTTGTATCTAATAATATAGTCCTATTTCATTTGACAGAGAACGCAGGTGTGTTATTATAATCGATAGGAAAAGCTAGGAGAATATATGGCAAAGAAAAAGAAGACTGCTAAAACTTCATACTTAATTATGGCACTGATATGCCTTGCAATTAGTGTTGTTTTACCGATGCTTACTGATCAAGTCCCGCGTTTTGGGCAAGGACTTCGCCCTATGCATATTCCGGTTTTGATAGCTGGCTTTGCTTGTGGACCAGTGATTGGATTTATTGTTGGCCTGGCTGCGCCAATGCTAAGCCTTTTAATACATGGAGCGCCAGCTTTGATGCAGGCCGGATTTGCAATGAGTCTTGAGCTTGCGACCTATGGCCTTATAGCGGGCTTGCTATATAGTCAGCTTCCTAGGAAGACGGGGAGTATATATGTCTCCCTGATAACGGCAATGATAGTTGGCCGAATCGTTTGGGGAGCGAGTATGATTGTGCTTTCTGGGCGAGCGCAGACTCAGTTCACATATCAAATGTTTATGAAATATGCTTTTATAGATGCGGTGCCGGCAATACTTTTTCATATAGTTTTGATTCCGGCCGTCGTAATAGCTTTAGAAAAGGCAAACTTAACATATAGAGGGAGGAAATAGGCATGATTTATTTTAGGTCGGATTATAGCCAGGGAGCACACCCTAAGGTCCTAGAGGCTTTGCAGAAAACCAACCTTGAGCATACAGACGGATATGGTCTAGATGTTCACTGTGAGAATGCAGCAAAGATGATAAAGGAACTTATCGGAAGGCAAGACTGTGATGTACACATGATGGTAGGCGGTACTCCTTGCAACGTGACTTTGATATCAGCAAGCCTAAGACCTTACGAGGCGGTTATAGCTGTTAAGGCTGGTCACATATATTCACATGAGACTGGTGGGGTTGAAGCGACAGGTCATAGAATAATTGGCATGCCAGATGAAGACGGAAAACTCACAGTAAAGAATATAAATGCAGCTTGGGATGAATATGAGGATGAGCATACTGTAATCCCTAAGCTAGTGTATATCTCTCAACCAACAGAGTGTGGATCTTTATATAGTAAAGCTGAGCTTGAGGCACTGTATGATTGTTGTAAGGCAAGAGATATGTACCTATATATTGATGGTGCGAGAATGGCCTCGGCACTCACAAGTAAGTACTGTGATGTGAGCCTAAAGGAACTTGCAAAACTATGCGATGCTTTTTATCTAGGTGCAACCAAAAATGGGGCTCTTTTCGGAGAGGCGCTCATAATATCAAATCCTAAGATGAACGAGCATTTCCGCTGGATGATTAAACAAAACTGCGGTCTTCTCGCAAAGGGGAGACTTATAGGTGTCCAGTTTGAAGCTTTGCTCGAAGGGGGAGAAGATAGTATCTACTTCGGAATGGCAAGACATGCAAATGAGCTAGCAGAAAAGCTGAGAAATGGACTAGAGAAGCTTGGATGCGAATTTTGGGGAACATCTCAGACGAACCAGGTATTCCCTTATCTGCCAACTGAGGTTGTAAAGGAACTTGAGAAGGACTTCTTCTTTTATGAATGGACTCCTGAGAGAGATGGCAAAATCGTAGCAAGGTTTGTAACTGCGTGGGGTACGACGGAAGAGGATGTAGATGCTTTGATAAACTCCATCAAAAATCTACTTAAAAATTAGCTCTTTTACAAATCAAAAACATGCTTTGCATTGAAAAAAGTTCATATCTTGTATATAATAGGAGTAACTATTTTGTTGATGGAAAGGAAATTTTATGGCAACTGAAGTTGGAATAGATTTGGGAACAGCCAATGTATTGGTTTATATAAAGAATAAGGGTATCGTACTTGAGGAGCCGTCTGTTGTTGCGGTTAATCAGGATACAGATGAGATTCTTGCAGTAGGTGAAGAGGCAAGACAGATGCTAGGTAGAACACCTGCTAATATAGTTGCAGTTAAGCCACTTAGAGATGGTGTAATCTCAGACTATGATATTACAGAGAAGATGCTTAAGTACTTCATCAAGAAGGCTTGTGGCAGCGGTTTCTTCTTTAAGCCAAGAATCATGGTTTGCGTGCCTAGTGGAGTAACCGAAGTAGAAAAGCGTGCGGTTAGAGAAGCGGCTACACAGGCGGGCGGCAAGAATGTTTATCTAATTGAGGAACCCGTAGCAGCAGCTATCGGTGCTGGTCTTGATATCGCTAGGCCAGACGGAGTTATGGTAATAGACGTCGGTGGTGGTACAACAGACATTGCGGTAATCGCTCTGGGCGGTATCGTTGCTAGTGCTTCTGTTAAGGTTGCCGGAGATAAGTTTGACGAGTACATCGTTAGATATATGAGAAAGAATCACAAGCTCTATATAGGTGAGAGAACAAGTGAGGATCTCAAGAAGAAACTCGGAACAGCATCACCAAGAGAAGAAACCATAACTGCTGAGTGCAGAGGTAGAGACCTTGTAAGTGGACTTCCTAAGGTTGTAGAGATAACATCAGAAGAGATCATGGAAGCTCTTGAGGAGCCTCTATACACAATCTGCGAGGCGGTGCATAGCGTTCTTGAGCAGACACCTCCTGAACTTGCGGCCGACATCACAAGCTCAGGCATAGTTCTAACAGGTGGTGGTGCCTACCTCTACGGACTTGACAAGCGTATCCAGGCAAGAACAGGAATGAACGTAAGAATTGCTGAGAATCCTGAGCAGTGCGTTGCGATAGGAACCGGAAATGCGCTAAACGTTATCGAGTCAATTGAGAGCAACAAACTCAACAGAAGAGAACCTTATCTATAATGTGCATAATACTGGAGAACACATTTTATAAATAAGTCAGATTAGTGGATGCTTCCTTGTGTTTCACATGGGAGGCGTCCATTTTTAAATGGGAGCTAGCCTAAGGCTATACCACAAAGGGATAATTATCTTTGATGTATGAATTCGCGCATCAAAGGAAGATGTTAGAAGATATAGGAGAAGACGATGAGATATGAGCTGATAGCAACAGCGACCTTTGGGCTTGAAGCTGTTGTAAGGCGCGAAATAGAAAGCCTTGATTACAAGGTGCTCAAAACTGAGGACGGAAAGGTTACCTTTGAGGGCGACGAGCGTGCCATAGTAAGGAGTAATCTTTGGCTGAGAACGGCCGATAGAGTTTTGCTAAAGATGGCAGAGTTTGAGGCAAGGACCTTTGAGGAGCTCTTTCAACAGACAAAGGCTTTGATGTGGGAAGCGCTTATACCGCCGGATGGAAAGTTCACAGTTACTGGAACTTCGGTTAAGTCTCAGCTTCATAGCGTTCCTGCGTGTCAGGGAATCTGTAAGAAAGCAATAGCATCTAGGCTCGGCGAGGCATATTTGATGGAGACTCTTCCAGAAACGGGCGCAGAGTACATGGTAAAGGTGACCATACTAAAAGACAGGGTTACTTTGACAGTAGACACAAGCGGATCTGGACTTCATAAGAGAGGTTACAGGGTTAAAACTGTAGCTGCTCCAATCAAAGAGACTCTTGCAGCTGCAATGGTACAGCTTTCGTTTTGGAATAAGGACAGGGTATTACTCGACCCTTGTTGTGGATCTGGAACCATAGCAATAGAGGCTGCGATGATAGGAAGGAATATTGCGCCAGGGCTTTCAAGAAGCTTCGCATGTGAAGAATGGGAAGCCATAGACAAGAAGCTTTGGAAGGAAGAGAAGAAGCGCGCCTACGATTTGATGGATGATGAAGCAAAGCTAGACATCGTCGCAATCGATATAGATAAGATGGCTATCGAAGCGGCAAAGGAAAATGCTATCGAAGCAGGAGTTGACGACTGCATTAGGTTCATAAATGCAGATATGTCTAGGATTAAAGCATCAAAACCTTCAGGAATAATCATAACCAACCCGCCTTATGGCGAGAGAATTGGTGAGCAAAAACAGATAGCAGCAATCTACAGCAAGTACAAGAAGTTCTTTGCCGAAAATCCAAGCTGGTCTATGTTCATGGTAACCACGGACAAGGACATTGAAGCAAAGGTCTTCGGAAGAAAGGCTGATAGAAGGCGCAAACTCTACAACGGTAGACTTGAGGTGTGCTACTATCAATTTCATGGAAAGAAGCTAGGGGATAATGGAAAAGCAAAACGGCCTGAGCAAAAATAGAAACATATGCGAGCTACTTGCCCCTGCCGGAAGCAAAGAGGCTTTTATTGCGGCAGTCGAAAGCGGGGCAGATGCTGTCTATGCAGGAGGCAATCTTTTTAATGCTAGAATCAATGCACATAATTTTGAGCTAGATGAGATAGAAGAGGCGGTGCACTTTGCACATAAAAGAAATGTAAAAGTCTACATAACAATAAATGTCCTTATAAAGGATGAGGAACTGCTCGAAGCACTAGAATACGCAAAGAATCTATATGAGATTGGAGTCGACGCTATAATTGTTCAAGACATAGGCTTTGCTAATCTTGTGAGAAAGCACCTTCCTGGTTTCGAACTTCATATGTCAACACAGGCATCTGTCTTTGATAAGGACGGAGTGTATCAGGCAATGGACCTAGGCTTCAGTCGTGTCGTACCAGCAAGAGAACTATCGCTAGCCGAAATCGAAACTCTATGCAAAGAGACGCCTTGCGAGATCGAGGTCTTCTGTCATGGCGCAATATGTGTCTGCTATTCAGGACAGTGTCAGATGAGCCGCTACATAGGTGGGCGAAGCGGAAACAGAGGAGGCTGTGCCCAGCCGTGCAGACTTCCATATAAAAGTGCGGACAGAAGCGGCGGAACAAAAGAAACTGCTCTTCTAAGTCCTAGCGACATGTCGATGATAGACCATCTTGACAAACTCTGCGAAGCAGGAGTGCGCTCGCTCAAAATCGAAGGCCGAATGAAATCACCGGAATATGTTGCGGTCGTAACATCAATATATCGCAAATACCTCGACATCTATGCAAAGAATGGAAGCTATGAGCTTAGCAAAGAAGATAGACTCGCATTAACGCAGATATTCAATAGGGGCTTCACAAGCGCCTATCTAAATGAACAAAATCCGCAAGACTTCATGTCGGGTGAAATATCAAAGCACAAAGGCGTCGAAATAGGCAAGGTTCTAAACCCAAATGCAGGTAGGAACCTAATCAAAATAAGCTCTAGCAAAGAGCTGCGCCTAGGCGATGGAATCGAAATTCGCGGAAAAAATATCAGGGCAGGCAACGTTATAACGTATCTAAAGGAAGATGGCAAAGGCATATACATAGTTGGCGACATCAAAGATCGTGTCGAGAAGTCGTGCACAGTCTACAGGATAACGAGTAAGGATCAAATCGAGCTAGCTGCAAATAGTTATAAAAACAAAGACTGGAACGATGGCAAGTTCTTACGTAAAGCAAAGATAAATATAGAATGCAATGAGCTAGATGGAAAGATACAGATTCGCATAAGCGATGAAAGTGGAATCATAAGCGTAGTAAATGAGACGGAGCGTTTTGAGCCTGCAGAAATATCTGCAAGAGATAGAATAGCTAAAGCCTTAACCAAATTAGGCGGAAGCCCGTTCAGTGCCGAAAAAATCGATTTTAACGGAGAATTCTGTCTAAAGGTTCAGATGTCCGAACTAAACAAATTAAGGCGTGAGACGCTAAGTTTATTCGAATCAGCCCTATGTGAAGGAAGGAACGGATATATAAAAAACGGAAAGCCGACGATTGAGCTTCCTAGTTCGCTTCCTAAAGCAAAACGAGATGATAGCGCAAGACTAGAAATGTTCTTCTACAGCCTAGATGCATATAAAAAATTCGATAGAACTGAAACCGAAGCAAAGTGCGCAGAATCGGAAGTCGAACTCAGCTATCTAATTCCTGCAGCGGATCTAGTGAAGGAACCCTATGCCGACGAAAGAATCATTCCATATATAAGCAATATATCAAAGGGCAAGGAATATAAGATTCTATCAAAGGGTGAAGAGGCTCTTTGGAAACTGGCCAGTAAGCATGGAATATATATAGGCAACCTCGGTACGCTTGCATTTATTAAGACGCTCGAAAGAAAGTATGGTCATGGAGAGTCTTTGCATCTATATGCTGACTATGGTTTTAACGTATACAATGAAGAGACGATAATCTTGCTTCAAGAGCTAGGATCAGAGAGGGTAATTGATTCACTCGAAACCGATGGAGTGCACTACGGAGCTCTTCCATTAATGGTCAGTGAACATGAATGGGATGAGAGCGAATTCATAGACAGAAAGTCTAAAGAATATAAGATTATCAAAAGAGATATATCTGATCAGGATATAATTGCAGCTACAGACTTTGTTGATATATCTGCATGTATCAGAGAAGCAAAGAAGCAAAATAAGACTGTAAGGATATATGTGAATTAGGGTTTTATTTGCATGGCAAAATAGCTGTTAGATTTATTTAAAATAATTTTTAAAAAGCGATTGACAAGGTATTTAAAGCTGTGGTAATATAATCAAGCTGTCGCGA
>ERZ773196.10-NODE-10-length-160341-cov-22.774965_pt1 | contig 160341 bp, 146 predicted proteins | sample MGYA00581009_ERZ773196 | MGnify/ENA primary metagenome ERZ773196 (study PRJEB29015, sample SAMEA2738162) | human oral metagenome | biome: human oral; feature: human-associated habitat; material: saliva | place: China | collected 2243 ... | reverse complement strand
ACTGGGTTTATCTATCAGCCCAGTTTTTATTCTGATCAACTTGATTTTTGGGCTGCTCTATGGAACCGTGTTTTATTATTCAGCACCCATTATTTTGGTCTACTCTATGATACCAATTTGTGTTATTAGGCTACACTGGGTTTATCTATCAGCCCAGTTTTTATTCTGATCAACTTGATTTTTGGGCTGCTCTATGGAACCGTGTTTTTAGGTGATTTTTGAAAAACGTGCCCTGCTCGCTGCTCTCTGGCTCTATGCCATGGTTATTTTCGCCCACTTCCGCCTCCCCTTTGGGGTTCGTTCGCAGCTCGCTTTTTCTTTTTTATATTTCTTATCTTCCTATTCTTCTTCTTCTTATCATCTTATACAGAAAAATCTACGTGATCACCGTGATGAAGTGAGTGCAAAATGGGATTTTAAACGGAAAAAGAGAGAAATATCAAGAAAAATGAAGAGAAAGTCCTTATATTTTCCTTTCTTTAAAGGGAAAAAAGAAAGAAAGTATCGAGAAAGTTAACTTATTATCAGATTTCAGTATATTTTCTTACCAAATTCCTTTATTTTCAGCTCCTTCTTACTGATTTCTTGCCGATTTCCAATTCTTAAAAAAGGAAAAAAGGAAGAAAAATGTCGTATCTGAATACAAAAATATCAAATTATGTCAAATTTATCCCTATTTTAAGGAAAAAATGCCCATTCTTGTCCGTTCTCTCTTTATTTTCAGGAAGCCGTTGTGTTTTCCCATGTCTTTTCTGTATCGTTTTCTTATGTTTGAAAAGAAATTAACAGGAAAAGGCAGCGGAAGATGTTCGGAAAATACACAAATTACGTTATTTGTATGGATCAGAGTGGAAAAACGAGAGATTAGGTACGAAAAAAAGTGCAGAAAATGTCTATTTTACACCTTCGACCTAGGTTAAAAAGGAAGAATGGGGCTAGATTGTGTCGTTACGTCACAGGAAGCCTTTGTGTTTTCCTGTGTTTTTTCTTTTTATTTTCTCTTGTTTGAAAAGAAGAAGAAAGGAGAAAGGAAATTCAGAGGCAAAAGTGCTGGAATGCACTTTCGCTAAAACTTATATTCTCAAAACTTATGAAGAAAACTAAGAAATAAAGAAGGAAGATACAGGTGTGACCTAGATCTCGGTGGGATTTGAGTTACAGTATCGGAAGAAGAAAAAGAAGGTACTGGAGAAATTAAAGTAGAGATTATGGTTGTGTCGTAGATGGGGTTTATGATTTCCTTTTATTTTCTTTTGTTTGGGGCTTGATTATTCATGGATGCTTCGGCATACAAGGAAGCCACTAGGTTTTCTTGAAGTGATCTCGAATTATTTCTTTCGTTTGAAAAGAATAGAATACGGAAGAAAAAAAGATGTTATTTCGTATCATAGATTTCTTTTGTTTTTGCCTACACTACACGGTGTTGGACGCCTGCAAGCAGTTTGTCAATGTCTGCTTATTAAGATGAAAATAATGTAAAAAGCTAACAATATTTTATGCAAATTTTGCGACAATACATATACTCAATATGTAAATGTCACACATAGTTTTCTTTGCAGTTACCATTTTATATTCTTATGAGAATATATTTTTGAACTATTTTTACATTCTTGATAGAAAGTGTTTTTATATTCTAATTAGCAAATAAAAAAGGAAGATATTTGATATTATCTTCCTGTAAATTCTGATAAAGTTTGTCTATTTTTGCTTTCTTTATCACCATGTTCTTGTCTAAGTTTTTTAGCTCTTTCACGTTCTTCTTGGATAGCTTTATTGATGAAATCCATCTTGCTTAGATGCTCTCGTTTCATTGGAACACGGTCAATCATCAAGCCTAAACTCTGACATATCTCACAGAATTTTTCTCTGATCATAGCTGTATAGGTGATCAGTCTGTTGTTGAATCTTGACTCTGGTTCATCCGCAAATGGAAGTGGAATCCCAGCTTGTTCAAGTGCTTTTTCCTTTCCGATCTCAAGTCTAGTAGTGCCATCAGGATTACGTTCCTTATAAACGAAAATCTTACGTTCGTGAATGTGTGGAGTTGATTCATCAAGATGTAAAGCTGAATTGAGAACGATAACACGACCTTTTGTGATTTCCTTTTCATACTCTGCCAACTGCTTATAGGCTTCAGATAATTTATCTGCATCTGGGAAATCATATAGGTTCCCGATCTGAATAATACTTTCCGTAGGTCTATATCTTGATGACTTACGGAATTGATCCATCGTCATAAGCCTATCCTTTTTTCTAATTTTCCTGACTTTTTCATTTCTAAATTCTAAAGCATCTGCAAAATGTTCTTCATAAAATCGTTTCTCAGCAGCCTCAAAGTCATCTGCCATTTCTGGATAAAAACATTCATATACATTATCAGAAACTCTTTCTTGGATGACATGAGGGGATTCATTTAGATCATAATTTCGACAATTATGGTTTGGATTTCCCTCCCATTTTTGCCCGTTATGGATTGATACTTTCATGTTTAATAACCTCTTTTCTACAAAAGAGAGTATACCATATAAAAAAAGTTGTGACAATACATATATATAATGTCACAACTGAATTTGTATTTATACTGCAAAAGACAAGTCTTTTGGAAGATCAGCGTAAAACTCTTCTCCTGTTTCAAGACAAAGACAGCCAAGTGGTAACTGCCTTGCACATCCACAATCAAGATTGATCAGATGCCCTTTTGCTGCCTTTGAAATCTTTGGTAGTCCTCCAGATCTAGTTTGACCATAAGAACATTTAAACACTGGTGTATGTCCGATCAAAAGCGTAGTATCCTTATATAACGCATATAAAGAATGGAACTTATTATACAGAAGTGTAGGGTTCATGTTGTTAGCATATTCTCTACTCCACAACACACGTTCACGATCATGCGTGTTGGCGTCTTTGTACAATAAGATATCGTTATAGTAATAATCTAAATGGGTTGCATGAGCGATGTAATATTGTTTATCGTTAACGCTCAAATTAGGGATAACGATTGGACACTGAGTAAGATCATAAAGGATTGAATACTGCTCCGTAAATGGAAGCTCTTCGAACTGTTTTAAAGTTTTTTCATTTCCATTTGAACTCCATATATACATCGCATCGTCATCTTTTTCAAGCAAAGCCTGAAGCATAAGATGCTCATGATTCCCAATCAATAAAACGATATTTGGCTTAGATAATATATATTGTAACAACTTGATTGATTGATCGCCTCTATCTATTACATCTCCATTGATATATAAAATATCTTCATTAGAGAATTTTATCTTTTTTAATATATCCAAAAAATAGTCATATTGACCATGAATATCACTCATTACATAATGCATCATTACCGCCTTTCTACATATTCTATTATATCATAACAGTATGATATTTTAAAGATTATGATGCTTTTATTATGCGATTTTAAAAAGAAAAATCTAACCTTTTGGCTAGATTTCTTTTTTGTATATCTGGATATAATCCATATCTTTTTTCTCTTCGTTATATCCTTTAACTTGTACGATTTCCTGAACTGTAAAATCTTGTAGATATACGATTGTGTCAAATGACTTAGTAGAACGTTTCGCTTGTTCATAGGTTACATTTTGCATTCCTCTTAATGTTAGATCAACAAGCTTATCACTTGCATCTCTTGCCGATTGAGAGTGGATCGATAAAGCCGTTCTACATCCAGAGTTTGATAATGTAATAGCAGATACCACTTCAGGACCTTTTACTTCGCCAATAATAAATACATTGGCACCAGCAACTAAAGCCATCTGTCCTAACTGTTCTAGCGTACATGGTTGTTGTCCGTTTTGTGGATTTAATACAACATGTTCAAACATGATTCCTTTTCGATAAGCAAATAATTCATCGTTTTCTTGGATACATAAGATTTCTGCCGAAGATTCATAGGCTTCTTCTAAAAACCAATTAAGCAAAGTTGTTTTACCAGATCCAGGAGGACCAGCAAATACGACTCCCTTACTATACTTTCCACAGTCAAGTAGATAGTTGCGGATCTTTTCATCCATCATTCCAGCTTTGATTAAATCGTCAGCCATTAACTTCTTTCTAGGTAACTTTCGAATATGAATAATAGGATATCCAGAGCATGTAATATATGGTGCTGTGATAGAAAATCTTAACAGGTATTGTTCATCCTGCTCATCTGTAAACGTTTGGGTTGGAACACCTAAGTCGATTCCATTTACAGTCGCTACACCATTAATAAATCTTATATAGTCTGCTTGATCGATAAAGGTGATATTTGAAAGATACGCCTTTCCTTTGATTCTGACTCTTATTGAATAAGGATCCGTAATTTTAATATCACTAATATCTGGATCGTCAATAAGGTCCTGTACAATATATAATTCAAATAATGCTCTATGTAGTTTTTCAATTAGTGCTGGAACATCTTCTCTTTGAAGTCTTAAAGTATCTACAAATGTTCTTTGGATGTATGCCTTTAACATCTCCATAAAAGATTCTTCATCTTTTTGACCTCTTAATACACTATAATAAGAATTCTTTTCTGCTTCTGTAATATAGCCCATTGCTTCTTGGAAGATTGAGACAAAATGCTCGTAATCGCAAATTGTTTTTATTTGCATGTCTTTAGCTTTTAAGTTATAAACAAGTTCTTCTCGACTATCGATTTCTTCAAGCCGTCTTGGAATATAAGTATCCAGCTGATTTAGAAATGGCTTTTGTGTAGACGATGTTTTTAATTTTTTATCTTGTTCCTCTACCATTTGCAGATGGAGTTCTTTTTCTTCTTCTGTATAATTTCTCTTTATATCATTAGGAATGATCAGCTTGCTTTTTTCTTCAGTAGTATTATCTTGCTTTACCCCTATAAAATCATACAATTCACCAAACTTAATTTTCTGCCCATAAAAACGAATTAACACATAAGCCTCAAGATAATCTCCAACTAGTTTTACAGAGATTGACAATGGATCAAAAAGTGTTTCTTTCTTTTTAATATTTAAAAATTCATTTATCTTTTTTTGCAGTTCCGTAATTCCAATAAGAAGACTATGCTTTGATACAAACATATAAACTGGGTTAGACCAAACGCCACCTTTATCTGGAATGATTGTGTTTGCTATCTTTTCAAAAGACTCACCTTTTGAATAAATGATAAATTCATCTCTGTCTTGTAATTTGTATTTCTCTTCTAATTTTGCTAATTGGGAATTGTTTTTTGCGATTCCAACAATCACATTTCCTTTATCTTTTGTCATTTTGCCTTCTCCACATTATAACTATATGTTCTTCCAGAAAGACCTATCACTTGTAACTTATATTCACCTTTAACTAGTTTTATAGTTGTTTCTAATTTGCCAGCTTCTTCCTGTGATAAGAATGTAGCTCCATCATCTCCAATGATACGAGCCTTCGGATCTGCCACCTTGTAATTTCCTTTTTTAATTTCCTTTGTTTCGTAGTTGACACTTACTTTATAATCGCCATCTTCATTGATTACGATTTTTTCTTCTTGGATGTCATCGCTTTCTAGTGATTGCTTCTTTTCGTTTTCTGAGTTATCTGATGATTCATAAGTAGGAGTGTTAGGGACATTTACATCTGTTGATTCATCCCATTCTTTACCTGAAGTTGAATATTTAATAAAGCCATAACCTTCAATCAAATAATAACCACTATTGAGCCATGTAGGCAATGTAATTGAAATTGTCTTGTTTTGCATATATTCAAAATTTTTGATTTCGTATGTTTCAGTTGACATTAAAGCTTTTACATCTGCCTTGATTTTATAGTTCCTCAAAATTGTACCAACATAAACATCGGTCGAATAAGTTTTGCCTTTTTCTAGTCCGATAATAGTTCCTGCTTCAGATATGTTTCCAGAACGTAACTTTGCGTTTCCGATCGACTCAATTACAGCTTGGCTATCTCCTGCTGAGGTTAGTTGGTTGGCATCGGAACTAGGATTCACATTTAATTCTTTTACATCTGTATCAAAAGTGTATCTACCCGCTGTATTAGCCTTCAACCCACAAACGCCTATCGTATATCCAAGATCATAAAATCTCTCAACAGTAACATCGCCTTCAAAGATGCCTTCATTCTGTCTGTATACGATCTTATCTCCTGGATACATCGTTGGGATCTTTGTATCCGTACTTTCATTAAGCCACGCAACACGACTTGAATCACCATTTTTAACAACGCTATTTCTTGTGAAGGTTGCATCTCCTAAAAATGCTTCATAATAAGTGTTATCTCTTTCAATATAGAAAGATCCATTTTTTAATTTATTTACATTTGTTTCTACCGTTGCCTCATTACTATTGTCTTGAGAATCTTCAGATGAACATCCTGTTAATAATGAAAGTGTTAATCCTATTAATAAAACTTTTTTCAAAATCATATAGAAAGTCTCCTTTTTATCATTTATATTATGCTATTTTTTCCTGTTATATCGTAATTTTTATGTGGTTTCACCAATAGAGTATAAAAATGGAAATAGTTCTCGAATATCATACTGTTATATGATATAATATAAGTGAAATAAATAGAAAGGACTACTATGGACAAAAAATATAAAGCAATTCCCTATAAAGTTACAATTCACCATGATGCCATTGAAGATAAAAATGAGCCGTGGAATAGTGAGTCAGCCTACGATACCTCCGAAATACGTTATTGTATTGTGGCGAATGATACAGGAGAAGTATTAGACGATGCACAAGGATATGGTTATAGAACAGCACAAAAGGCTTATGCAGGTTATGCGTATAAGACAAGGGATAAGAGCAAAGATAAAGAAAAAGCTGATAAGAAAAAACATGTTCAGAAATGGATGAAAGAACATAAGGGATTTGTCAAAGCTATGAACGGCATAGCTTTTGAAATTGCAAAAGGTTCTTGGGGACCAGATGACAAATTCGATGCTAAACAAGTGAAAGAAATGCTTGAAGAATGGGGTCTAAAGCCAGATTTTACAGCAGGCGAATTATTAAGGGTGTGGAGAAATTGGTAAACAAAAAAAGAGAGCAATCGGCTCTCTCTTTTTTTTTACTTTGACATGTTTGACAATCCTTTTGTAAAGCTTGTTTGATTTAGATCTTCGATCTCAAAATCTAGGAACTGAATTTGTTGCGTAACTAATAGGGTTCCATCATTCTTCTTAAAGAAGTTGTTTGAAATGTTACCATACAATGTTAATGTTGCTGGTCCATTGATGGAAGATGCTAACTTAGCTAGTCCAAAACCAACGGCTGTAGAAGTGGATGACACAAATTTGATACCGCCACCTCCAATTTCCTTCTTGTAAGATCCATAATTTTGAACGATTTGGAATCCAGTAACCTTAAAGATAAGATCTGGATTACCATTTCCTAATGGTTGGAATTTCTCATTTTCTGTAATAGCCGCTAGTAGATCCTCGTTCTTTATTTCAACATCATACTCTAGGGTATCAGTTGCTTTAGGATCGAATGGTGTTGCGTTTTGTTGCATATTCTTCACCATTGCTTCAAATCCATCTTTTGTAACGGATGCACCAGCTGCTCCAGCATGACCACCATGACCTAAGAAAGAATCAGCACATCTATCAAGATGTTCCTTTATATCGTATCCTTCTGGGGCACGGAATGAACCTTTGAGAATTCCATCTTGACCATTTGTAAATACTGCACATGGCAAGTTGTATTTCTCTAATATCTTTGCTGCTAAAATTCCAATAATACCTGGTTTGATGTCTGGTACATAAACAATGACTGGGTTTTTAATTTCATTAGCTTTTTCTAAGACTTCAAGTTGAGGTAAAATACCCTGTTCATAAGCATTAGCTGTCGCCAACTTTCTTTCATCATTACACTGCTTTAAAATCTTCATAAGTTCTAAACATTCAGAGTAATCGGAAGATGTTAATAGTTCTACAGCATATTTTGCATAACCATCATACATACGCTCTAAGGCATTGATTGCTGGTCCACAAGTGAATCCTGCTGTAACTCCAGTCCAATGGGAGATTCCAAACTCATAAGCCATTGCTTTTAATCCTGGCAGAGCATTTGTAATATCATTGTTTAAAACCTTTAAACCCTGATAGGAGATAACATAATTTTCTTCTGTTAGCACCATCTGATCGCAAAATGTAGCAAGCATTGCAATTGGCTTTAATAGCTCAAGCAATGGATTGCTGCTGCCCAATAATGAACGAGCAATCTTGTAGGCGTTTCCTGCACCGCAGTATCCTGTAAAATCAGCTGAATTTGGAATTGCTTCTGCATCCAATATAAAATCAGCATTTGGTAATATGGCATTACCATTTTCTATTACAGGTTGATGGTGATCAGTAACAATTACCGTGTATCCAAAACCTTTTGCATAAGCAATAGGTTCTAATGCAGCAATACCATTATCGACTGTTAAAATAAGAATTTCGTTTGAATTCAAATTATTATCAGCTGCATATTGGTTTACTTCATCGACCATTGTTTTGTTCAAGCCAAATCCTTCGCATCTACGTGGGATCCGATAGTGAACATTGGTAAAACCAGTCCATCTCATTGCCCATATAAGAATTGAAATCGCACTTGTTCCATCTACATCATAATCACCGAAAATAAAAATTGTTTTATTTTTATATTCATTGATCTTTGCAGTAATTTTTGGTAAGTCCTTCATGCTGTATTGATCAGCGATAGAACGCTTAAACCAATTGTTGATTTCTTGTACTGAATTTAGCCCAAGATTTTTCAAATGGGCTTCTGCGATAGAGTTTACTCCATCTCTTTTTTTGAATTTATATTTCATTTTATTTTCTTCCTCTTTTCTATATTCTTCTCCATAATTATCAAATATGTCAATCTTATTATGTTATATCCGAGAAAAAGAAAAAAAAGCCGTGAATAATCACGACTCTTTTTTTAGAATGGCAAATCATCTGACGTAATGTCAAAATTATTTGCGTAATAATCTCCACCTGTAATAGCATTAAACTGAGCTTCACTCATCTGATCGGCAACTGGTTGCTGAACAGGAGCCTGTACCTGTGGCTGATATGCTTGTGCCATTTGCTGAGCCTGTGGCTGAGCTGTTGGTTGTTGGTACATCTGCTGAGCTACTGGTTGCTGATATGGCTGTTGCATATTCATCTGAACCTGTGGCTGGTAAGTCTGCTGCTGTACTGGCTGCTGATATTGTGGCTGAGCCTGTAGTTGAGGTTGATATGCCTGTTGCTGCATCTGTTGAGCAGGGACCTGAACTTGAGGCTGATAACCTTGTTGCATTGGCTGCTGAATAGGAGCCTGTACCTGTGGCTGATATGCCTGTGCCATCTGCTGAACATGCGGTTGAGCCGTTGGCTGCTGGTACATCTGTTGAGCTACTGGTTGCTGATTTGCTTGGACAGGCTGTTGTCCCTTCTTTCTAACAATTACTGGAGTAGTAGCAATAACGATACCTAAGTTATTGAATGCTTTGCCGTCTTCTTTAGTTGTCTTGTAAACGGATAAATATCCACTCACTGCAATTAAATCACCCACTTGATAGATTGTTCTATCCAAATTTTCGAGCAATTTCTTACTAAAAGAAGCAAACATAAATATCGTCTTTGGGTTTTCTTTACTACCATAATTTAAAGCAAATGAAAAACCAGTTGGGAACAATCTTGCAACTGTTCCAACAAAGAATCCTGCCGCTTTATCATCTCCTCCTGGAACTAATGTGACGCTGTTGGCATTAACCCTGTAATATGTTAAGCCATCTTTACCTTCATCAGATGATAAATAACCTGCTACGGCAACAGGAGTACCTTTTTTTGCAAATCGTTCAAGATCTGACGCAGATCTACCATCAAATACTGAAACATTAAAAAATGATGCATTTCCAGTTTCATTTTGGTCATTTGATTTGTTGACAGCCATACTAAAGTGAGCACACTTTTTGCCATCCTTTGTTGTTGATACTTTGATCTCTGAAGCTACGTTTCCTGATACTAAAATACTATTTGACATTTTATTTTCCTCCTTTGCCCTCTTTTTGGGGCTATCATAACAAATGTCTAATTTATTTGATATTTTCCCATGTCATCAAATAAATACAATTCAATTATGTAATAAAAATAAAAATAAAAAAATGAATTTGTGGCAAATCTTATTAGATATAGCATAATATATACGAAAGGATGTATAAATTGTTTATGTTAGATAACCATGCTATTGAAGTATATGAAAATTATTTATTAGGGAAAACAAAAGTCCTTAGTTTAAAAGAGCTTATTAAAAAGGATAAAATTGATGATATTGTAGAGGACGAACAAGAAAAGATCAACCAAAGAATTGAAGAAGCAAATAGTGTTATTCAAGAGAAAAAAGCAATCGCAATTATCGCTTATGCTATTACAAAAATATTGAGATGGACACCTGTATATGCTGCCGATAATTTAACTAGTGATATTGTTGATCAACTAAAAATCAGGGGACTTTTTAAATATATCGATACTCCAATGACAATCGTTGCATCAGGGGACTACAAATGGATTATCAAGAAAGTATTTCCATTAGAAGTGCCATATAATATGTGCGATCAAGCCGTTGATATCTATAAGAAGATTTTGAACGGACAAATGAAGTCATTCCCACATGAATACTTTAAGGATGAACATGGAGAAGAAAAGCTTGCCGCAATATTAAAATATTACATTGCTACAAATTTTGCCATTTCTTCAGTTGAAGATCTTTATATAGCATTTGGTAGAGATAAAAATAGGGTCAGCAAGCTTGACAAAGCCTGTTTGTACTATGCGTATTCGGGTATTTATGAATCTCCATTAGAACTTTTACACTACTCCATAGGAAAAGATAAGGATGATTTTTTATACGAATTTTATAGTTATATGAACGTTTTTGACGAAGTTGCGAAAGAATTTTGAAAAAATTGTGGATAAAACGTGAAGAAACTAGCATAATTAGTAGTGAACTATACGTTCACTTCTTTTATTTGTATAAGAAGAATAGAAAGGGAAAAATGAAGAAGAAAATTATTAAAACGGCTGCATTTGGAGTTGTAGCCACAGGTATTGCATCTGCTTTATTACCTGTTTCCGCAGAAGGAGTCACTCCACCATCAGCTACAACAAAGGCAACTATTACAGTTCAGAATGTTGACGCAGCTGATGCGAACGCTGAAGTAAAGGCTTATCGTATTGTCAAGCCAGAATTCAACGACCACGGTTTACTTGGCTATAAGGCTGTAGATGGCATTACAATTGCCGACTTAGCTAAGCCAACATCAGAGGAAGTACAGGCTGCTGTATCCTACATTCTAGCTCATCAGACAGAGTTTGAACCTATTTCCTTAACTCGTAATGGTACAGATTTTACAGCAGAAGCACCAGCAGGCGAATACGTTGTATTAGTTTCTAAGTCAAATACAACTGTTTATAACCCTGCAATCGTATCTGTAAACATTCCAAACGCAAACGTAGATGCTGCGGATGGTGGTACAGTCAACCTAAACAATGCCTTTGCAAATGGTAAGGTAGCATTCTTAAAGAGAAGCACACCAACTATGGAAAAGAACATCATTGTAGATGGTCAGAAGAAGAAGGGCGACCTAGTATCTGCTGACGGCGTTGGGTCAACAGTTGCTGATGAAATCACTTTCCAGATTGACACACAATTACCATCCTATCAAGTTGGTGAAAACGGATCAGTTTACAAGAATCCACGTTTCGAAATCTCAGATAAGTTACAGGACGTATTTGAAAACATTTCAGAAATTAAGGTTCAGAATGCTGCTGGCGATGACTTAGTAGCAAACACAGACTACGAGTTAGTAAACGGTGTGGGCAGCAAGGACTTTACAGTTAAGTTCAAGAGCGAATACTTAATGGCTCATGGTAACGAAGCAGTTAAGATTGTTTATAAGACAAAACTTACTTCTACTGAAACAAACCAGAACTTCGCAGACAACAAGAACGTTGCTACATTGAAGTATTCTAACGATCCAACAAATGAACAGTCCGTTAAGATTGTAAAGGATAAGACATACCATTACACATTCTCTATTGACGGTAACATTGATGGGACATGGGAAGAATCAGGTAGTACAATTGATGGCAAGCAAGGCAAGCATCAAACACATGAATTAAACAAGGTTACAGAACGTACAGAATCTACAACTTGGGAAGAAAAGGAAGATGAAGCACATACATTTACAAAGCATTCAACAAAGGCTTTAGAAGGTGCTAAGTTCGGACTCTACAGCGACGAAGATGCTCAGACAAAGGTTGCAGAAACAACTTCTACTGATAAGGGCTTCATGAGCTTCCATGGTTTAGATGCTGGTACTTACTACTTAAAGGAAATTTCTGCTCCAGCAGGTTACTCTTTAAATGATACAGTATACAAGATCAACATCGTTGCAAACCTTGACGAAGAAGGCGTATTAACAGATTACTCTATTACAACAGAAACTAAGGCTGGTACCGCTTGGAATAAGGTTGGCGAAATGAAGTATACAAATACTAAGGAAGTTGATAATAAGGCTTTATTAGATACTGGTGATGAAAACCCTAACTATGGTAAGGTTAAGAATACAATTGTTACAGCAATTGATAACCCTACACAGATCGAAAATACTAAGTTAGCAGCATTACCATCAACTGGTGGTGTTGGTACAGTAATGTTTACTGTAGCAGGTATCGGCTTATTCTGCGGATTTGGCTATGCATTTATGAAGGCACGTAAGGAAACAGAAGAATTAGCTAAGTAAAAACAAGAGGAAGTGTAAAAACTTCCTTTTTTCATGTGTTTTGGAAAATATATAGCATAATATAAATATGAAAAAGAAAAGAAAAAAGTTTGTGATCCAGTTGTTATGTCTTTTAGGTATGACGATTGGACTTGGGATTATGGGATATCCGATTGTTAGTGACTTATGGAATAAATATCGAAATGATCAAATTGCTGATGAATACGAAAACAATGTAAAAGAACTTGATAAAGAGCAGATTGATAAAATGTGGGCTGAGGCAAAGGCTTATAATGATCAACATACAGTCAACTTCGTAAAGGATGTTTTCCATGATAATGAGGATTATGTGTTATCACACCCTTATGATCAATTGTTAAATCCGACAAATGATAACGTTATGGGATATATAGAAATTCCGAAAATCAATGTCCGTTTAGCTATTTATCATGGTATCAGTGAAGATGTATTATCAAAAGGAGTCGGGCATGTAGAAGGAACAAGCTTACCTATCGGTGGCACTGGAACCCACACGGTATTAAGTGGACATAGAGGGCTTCCGTCGGCAAAATTGTTTACCGATCTTGATCAGATGAAAGAAGGGGACCTAATTTACTTGCACGTTTTGGATAAAACAATGGCTTATAGGGTAGATAAAATCGACACAGTTCTTCCTGAAGATACAAGTGGGCTTGCAATAGAACCAGATAGCGACCTTATTACACTGATAACTTGTACACCTTATGGTGTAAACTCTCATAGATTACTTGTTAGAGGAAGAAGAATTGACCCAGTTCCGATCGAACAAAAGAAGATTACTCCAATTGAACAAGTTTCTAGTATGCCAATCAAAGAAAAGGCTTTGGCAATTGGACTAGTTGTTTCTCCGATCTTATTAATTGTTTTAGTGGTAAGTGACAAGAGAAAAGAAAAAAAGAAAAAGCAGGGCAAATAAGCCTTGCTTTTATTTTTTTGGAGGGATATATCCATTCGATATCAGAGAATAGAAACTTGGAATATTTACATCAAAGTTTTCTTCTTTGTTGTATCTCTCGCATGCCATGGCATACTTTGTAGTCATGCCGCCTTTACGTCGAAACTCCTCTTTGTTTAATGTTCCCTTTGGTCTTTTGCTTCCTTCTATTGAAACCATGTTCCCGATATCTTTTAATCCGATCGATAATTCACGATAATTGTATCTTTTGTTGACCTTTTTGGATTCATAATAGAATACCTTTGCTGTAAATCTAACTGTATCGCCAATAAAGAATTTATTGTCAAACAAAGTCTTGTTAAACATTGCATCTGTTACTAGGACATTGACATGTTGGCGAAAAGGCAATCCAGAACCAAGTTCTTTTACATCGTGAAAGCAGATCGTGGGAAAGCATTTTAAACGTTTTCCGCCAGATATTTCTTTAATGATCGGCGTCATAGAATAAAGTGTTCCTTCAAATTGAAGATTCTGTCCTACTACTTCATGGAAGTATGGATCGATAGGTTTTCTTTTCATAAATAGCACTCCTTTCTTTTACTCTTAAATTATATCATATAACAGTATAAAATTCTAGTAATGCATAACAGTATATGATATAATAAATATGAATAAGAAAGGAGCATGTATGCTGAAATTTTATGATATGCCAGTTGGGCTTGGAAAAGATAGAGAAAAGAGTCTACTATTTTATTTGAACGATATGGCACAGAAAACAAGTGGGTTTGTTTTTGAATATTGCCCACAACTAGTGACATTGGATAATGTCCCAGATGATATTGTACGGGTTAGGCAGATGTTAACACCAGCAACTATAACCGATTTAACGGAACAAGATAACCTGATTACATCTGTTGTCAGAAGAATTCATTCTATTGAATATTATGATTTTGAATATCCTGATAATTATGTTGCTTTTAATATATTAGAAGCTGCGTTTATTACAGAGGTCTCTTTTATGGTTGCCATGATCAAAGATGGGAAGGAAAAGGAACTAAAGGCTTTTATTGAAAAGCACTACAAGATCAATGATGAAGATTTAAGAAGATACTTAAAAGTTAGGAAGTACGTTCCAGAGGTCAAAGGAAAACTCGATTTGAATAAAATTGAAGAGTTCGAAGGGTTTTATTGTGATTTAGAGGTTACAAAAGATACTGAATATCATGGGATTGAAATTTTAAAGAAATTCTACAAGAAAAACAAACTAAACCTCTTTGAAAGCCCAATGATAATGTTAGCTTGTTTCATGAGCAGAGAACAGATTATCAAAATGTTATTCCAGTTAAAAGAAGAAAAGAAAGAAGAAAAATAAATGAAAAAACAATATGTGTTAGATACAAATGTGCTATTGCTCGATGAAGATGCAATGCATAAATTTGAAGAAAATGATGTTTATATTCCAGTTGCAGTATTGGATGAGTTAAACATTCTAAAAGAGGATTATAGAAATCCAGAACGAGCTGAAGCTGCAAGAGCTGCTAACAAGGAAATTCGGAAACTGCTAGGAGAACAAAAGAGTATCAAAAGAGATGAGAAGCGATTAAAAGATGAGATCGTTTGCACTTCTGAAGGTGGTGGAAACATATTCTTTACTAATTACTTCAATCGTTCAGATTTAGAAGCCAGTATGAATAAAGATATCTCAGATTGGGAAATCATATTAACGGCAAAAGCTCTACGAGATTATAGCGATAATCAGGCTTCTAAGGAAAAGAAGAGAAAAGTAATTCTTGTAACAAATGATAATGGCATGGCAAATAGAGCTATGGGCAGATACGGTTTAACAGTAGAAGAATATAAGAATCCTATGGAAGAAGAAGTCTATAGTGGAAGAACCTCTATTATCGAAGCTAAAGTATCAGCCGTGAAGATGCTACAAAAGGGCGGCTCTGTTTCAATCAAAGATGCAATATTAGCAAAAGAGCTAGAAAATGGAAATAACCTACATGAAAATCAATTTGTTGAATTATATGCAAAAGAAAAGACAGGAGGCATTCAAACGGTTGGGAAGGTAGTTGGTGAAGAGATCGTTCCTCTTTATACGGACAGATCAAAGTTTAGTGGGATCAAGCCACAGAATAACGCACAATATTTTGCAAAAGAATGTGTAGTCAGTCCTGTTGATAAGGTTCCACTAGCGATCATCTCTGGTCCTGCTGGAACAGGAAAAACACTTCTTGCTGTAGCTGGTGGACTAGATGCTTTAGATCGTGGTGAAGTTAAGCAAGTTTTATTATTAAGACCGAATGTAATGATTGATAAAAATGATGCAGCACTTCCAGGTAGTGAGCAAGAAAAGATTGATCCACTTATGAGACCATATTGGGATAACCTCAAGACGATCATGCTGGCAAAGGGCGTAAAACCAGATAAGGTAAAATCACAAATCAATCAGTTGATCGGAGATGAAAAGATCCGAGTAGAATCGTTTTCTTATATCAGAGGAAGAAGTATTTCTGACACATATATTATTTGTGACGAATCCCAAAACCTATTAAGAAAGCATGTAATTGGCATTCTTACAAGACCAGGGGAACATTCTAAACTCGTTTTACTTGGGGATCCGACTGATGAGCAGATCGATAACCCATACGTAAACAAGTATAACAATGGGCTTGTATTTGCCATGAATCTAATGAAAGATAGCCCACTTTGTTATCAAACGACATTTTATGAAAATGAAAGCAAACGTGGGGCACTCGTAAAAGATGTTATTAGTAGATTAAAAGAAAATAAGAAATAAGGAAGGAAATAGAATGGTATTTATCAAAGCAATTTTGTCATTTATGCTTTTGATTACGATTGCATTGATATATTTCGTAATCAAAAAGTTATTAAGAAAAGTTTTTAGAAAAACAAAGAGAACTTTTAGAGGAGTTTTATCTGGAACAATTCTATTAGTCGTTGCTATATTTCTGTCGTTTGTTTCTGTTTTGACTGTTGGGACAGATGTTCCATACATCAAAATAAACACAGATAGCACAGATATTCCAGTTACGCTATCCGATGGGGATCTTGTTCTTAGATATAACGAACAAAAGGTATTTACAACTAGAGAATATAAGGAACATTTAAAGAAACAAGACAAATATGAAGATTATCAGATCGTTTACTTACACGATGGAATAGAGGAATATGCTAAAATCTCTGCAAATGGAGAGGATGCCTATTCGATCGGTATTGTTTGTGGAGATGATAATAAGCTATCCAAAGTATATGGAATCGCTGAAAAAACTGGCTTAAAGGTTGGTGATGAGATCCTTTCCATTTCTGGTATTCCTGTAACAAAAGAATATACAGCAAAAAAGATTTTGGAAGATTATAGAATCGATTCTAGCCCTGTTTTATTAGCATATAAGCGTGATGGGAAAGAATCTAGGGTAAATATCATCCCAGTTAAAGAAGGCATTAAAACAACGCAATTTAGAGTCAGTGGTACATATACAAAGGAAGTTCCTAGTCTAAATAACTCTGCATTGAATGAAGTAAGAGTTGATGCTCAAGCTGTGTTAGGTTTAAACCTTGCAATGCTATTATCTGAACCTATCCATGTATTTATTTTCCATATTTTAATTGCTTGGATGGTATTCGTATTTGCGTTAGCGTTATTATTCACATTTATTTTTTCAATCTTAAATGTAATGCGAAAGATTATGAAGATTAATAACAGAGCGATAAAGAATATTAAGACAGTTCTCTATATTGTTATCGTTCCATTGTATATACTGATCATACATGTATTAGGAGTTATTCAGGCGTTATGAGTAAAGATACAGTAGGAACAAAAGTTTTAAGCGACGGAAGTATCAAAGTAATTATTCCCATTTGTCCAAGAACAAAGAAGAATTCTCAAAATATTTATCATAAGAATATTGTTTCAAAGGCAACTGGAAAAATAAAAAAAGTTCCATTTGTAGCTCCATCAAGTCCATTTAAAAAATATGGGAAAGATGCATCTTTGTTTGTAAGACCTTTAGGTATTGATTATCCGATCAATATCAAAGCGTTATATTACATGGATACATACAGAACAGTAGACCTAACCAATCTAAATGAAGCATTACACGATATTCTCGTTGTGAATGGGTTGCTAGTGGACGACAATGCTAAAATAGTTGTCTCTACAGATGGTAGCCGAGTGTTCTATGATAAAAATAATCCAAGAACAGAAGTCTATATAACAAAAGCTGAATCAACGTTCTCAAAATAAAAAGAGGTAGAAACGCTACCTCTTTTTTTTAGTTGATTTCTTTGTAGATAATGGTATCTTTCCGCTTCCCTCTTGCAATTTTTGAAGTCCTCGAATTAACCGCAGTATCAAAGAATTTCTTTGCGAAAGCTTTGATTTCTTCATCATCTAAAGTAAGGCTCTTGTGAGCGTATCTGATGTTAACTAGATCATCGAAACACAATGATAAATCATCTATATATACACTATATATAAAATCTTCCATCTTATCATAATTCACTATGTTCGCCTTCATAAAGTAAGTGTCTAACGGTACATTAGGTCCAGTCTGTAGATAATAGTAACACCCATCTAACGCAAATTCGATGTATATCCCATAATTACAGTTGAAATTTGTTATCAACATTTTACGTTCTGTTTCATTTTCGATAACAAGTTGTTTTATTTCCTTAAAATTATCGGATTGGTGACGCCGCTTTTTAGCAAGGCAACCACCATGCTGCTTGACTAACTGGATAACCTCGTTGAAAACTTGTACTATAGCAAATTCTCCCTTAGTTAAATAAACTTTTTTGATCTTTTCTTCCATTTTAATTTTCCTCCTATTCTTCGATTTCCTTGTAGACAACAGTAAACATTCTTTTCTCTGCAACGCCAGAGCATTTTGAATCGATCATCTCGTTAAGTAGATCCTGAGCGATCTTTCTAACATCTGCATAAAATGGTTTGCCACCATTGTATCGAAGAGCTATCAGCGTTGGACTACAAACATCGTCAAGATCATCTAAGTAAACAGATTGAATCCAATCCTTACCATCTTTGTGAATGATTTTTGTCTTCATAAAAGCATTGTCGATCAATGGGTTACTACCACTTTGTAAGTAGTAATAATATCCGTTTAGTTCAAATGCAATATAAGAACCAAAACTCCATGTGAAGCCTTTAACCGTCATTTCAGCTTGGTCTTCGTTTCTGATGATAAGCTGTTCACCAGCAAAATGATAGTCTTGTTGGTAGTATTGCTTGTTGGCAAGCTTTCCACCATTCTCTTTTACGAGATTTAATACTTCTTTAAATACCCACATCATGGCATATTCGCCATTTCTTAAATAAACTTTGTCCAACATTTAATTTTCCTCCTTCTTTGGATCCCAGTTAAAATAGATCGGATCGCTTAAAAGCATTCCGAATTGAACCTTGATACCCTGCTCTGCATAATATTCAGATAACTTTTTAAAAATGATATCAGAATAAACAGTAATATCCATTGCCTTTTCCCCAAGCTTGATCGTTCCTTCAGAAAAACCATTTTTTGCTTTTTCTAACATTTCATTTTTTAAATGGAACTTTGTAAACTCAATAATATCTGTCAACATCGTCTTATGAAATGGTAGGTCTAATCGATCCGTTGGAAAGAATTGCTTAACTACACAGATTACCTGTGTTGAATCAACTGTAACAAAAGTATTGCCTCCACAGGCTTCATTTGTTGTTGATGTTAATGTCTTGATTGCTAGTTCAGTATTTTCTAATAAGCAATCGAACTCTTTGTCTAACTTGATAGACATTTTCACCTGCTCTTGACAATGGGAATAAACGATATATTGTCCATTCTCCAATGCTTTTTTCACCTGGCTCTTGATAGCCTCTAAATCATTCATCACTGTTTCCAACTTGTTGTATTCTGCTCTTAATTCATCTATTAATAACATAATTTTCCTCCTTTGGCTCTTTAGCCTTATCCATGTTATCAAATGATACAAAAATATTATGTGATATAGGAAGAAATAAAAAAGGACAATGTATTTTTGCCCTTTTCAAATATTTCTATTTCCAAGTAAATTCCATACTTGGCTCTTGAACATTTAGTTTTAGAGAGATTCCTCGTGACTCATAGAACTTTTCAATCGTTTCTTTTAGCCATTTGCTATGTCTATCATACAGTGGGAATAAGCTACATCCACAATAATCCATTAAAGATTTTCTACCATTATTAATACCATCTGCTGCTGCTTCTAGTAGTTTTTCTTGAATCAATAAATCTGTATCGTGAAGCATCTTTGTTGTAATTGCGGTCTCGAACAATTCACTTCCTTCTTTTAACATATTGATCTTGAAATAAGCGGCACTGCTACTTCCAACATCCATTAGGTATAAGTCTTTGATTCCAGTAACATCTTTCATTACCTGAACCAACTTATCACAAATTAACGGAGTGAGTTCGCTTCTTGATAAATCTAATAGATCAATAGAAATCTTAAACATAATATTGTTTCGATAACACTTGTTCTCATACCTTTCCATTGCTTCACTGATTGAGAATTCTTGATTTTTGATACATTTTTCTAATAACGGTTTAAGTCTTGATGTTTTTCTTGCTACTTTTCCTTCTGCTTCTTCTTTTGTTTTTCTTAATTCTTCTAAAAGATTTAACGCCATTTTTATATCCTCCTTTGCGTTTTAGTCTAGCTGCATCTTTGCAACGGAAATCTTCATGTGCTTATTGTTTGTCTTGACTTCTTCAATAATAGGTTCTTTTTCTTCTTGCTTTGGTTCTGGTGCAGGAACGAATACCTGAATATTGTACATTGTCTTGACTGTTTGAGCAATGATATTCATCATCATTTCATTAAAGAGCTGATAGCCCAAACGCTTGTATTCTAACTTAGGATCCTTCTGACCATAAGCCTTGATACCAATCCATTGCTTTAGCTGCTCCATATCGTCTAAATGGATCTTCCAGTTTGTATCAATGATACGTAATAAAACCTGACGTTCTAATTGACGCATCTGCTCTGGATCTACAAAGAGTGCTTCCTTCTCTGCATAAACGCTCATTGCACGTTCTACAACTGCATTCAATACAGTTTCCTTGTTTGCTCCGATTAACTCTTCATTGCGTACACATAGATTTGGATAGATTGCATATAACTGGTTGTTTAAAGAATCGAACTCTTCTTTTGTTAGTTTCTTGCCATTCATGCTCTTTGAAACGATGCCATCAAGATGATCCTTGACCATGCCTGTAATCGTTGCATACATGTTACCCTTGTCTAAAACCTTGTTACGCTCTGCATAAATGATTTCACGCTGATGGTTGTTGACGATATCGTACTCTAAAAGATTCTTACGGATACCGTAGTTGTTATCTTCAATACGACGCTGAGCATCTGTAATAGCTGCCAACAAGATCTTGTTTGTGATCTCTTCTCCCATTGTATGATTCTTTTCATAGATAGAGAAATAGTCAGCAGAACCGAAACGCTTTACAAGATTATCTTCTAAAGATAGGTAGAAACGAGATTCACCTGGATCGCCTTGACGACCAGAACGACCACGTAACTGATTATCAATACGACGAGATTCATGACGTTCTGTACCAATAATCTTTAAGCCACCATTCGCCTTTGCTTCGTCATCTAACTTGATATCTGTACCACGACCAGCCATGTTTGTTGCAATCGTTACTGCTCCAGCAATACCTGCCTTAGCTACGATTTCAGCTTCCTTGGAGTCATTCTTTGCATTTAATACTGTATGTGGAATACCACGCTTAGATAATGCACGGTCTAAAAGTTCAGAAACATCAATACTAGCTGTACCAACTAATACTGGCTGACGCTTCTTATAGGCTTTTTCTACTTCATTGCAGATTGCTTCATACTTTTCCTTCTTCGTTAAGAAAACAACGTCAGTTAGATCCTTACGGATAACTGGCTGATGAGTAGGAACTGCAACTACATCCATACCATAGATGTCTTGGAATTCCTTTTCTTCTGTAATCGCTGTACCTGTCATACCAGCCTTCTTTTCATACTTGTTGAAGAAATTCTGGAATGTTACAGTTGCTAAAGTCTGGTTTTCCTCCTTGATTTCAACGCCTTCCTTTGCTTCGATAGCTTGGTGTAAGCCATCAGAGAAACGACGACCGTCCATTACACGTCCTGTAAATTCATCAACGATCATAACTTCGCCATCACGCACGATGTAGTGTTCATCCTTGTGCATGAGGTAGTTTGCACGTAATGCAGTGTTGATGCAGTGCTGTAATTCAATATTTGTTGAATCAGAAAGATTCTCGATTGCAAAGACCTTTTCAGCCTTCTTGATTCCATTTTCTGTTAAAGTGATGACTTGGTCCTTTTCATCCTTGATGTAGTCACCTGTTTCTTCATACTTTTCGCCCATTAAGGAATCGATCTTGCTGAATTCCTTAGCCTTACCGCAAACCAAAGACTTAACGAACATGTCGGCATGCTTGTATAACTCTGTTGACTTTCCACTGCCACCAGAAATAATAAGTGGAGTACGTGCTTCATCGATTAAAACGGAGTCAACTTCGTCCATGATAACATAGTGTAAACCACGCTGAACTCTATCAGCTGCTTCAGTAGCCATGTTGTCACGTAAATAGTCGAAACCTAATTCGTTATTTGTAATATAAGTAATGTCGGATCCGTATGCGATCTGACGTTCCAATGGAGAGGAATCGTTTAAAACTACGCCCACAGTTAAACCGAGGAACTCATGTACTTTGCCCATCTGTTCTGCATCACGAGCTGCTAAGTAGTCATTTACTGTTACTACATGTACGCCCTTTCCTGTTAAAGCATTTAAGTAGGCTGGCATCGTTGAAACGAGTGTCTTACCTTGTCCAGTAGCAAGCTCACCGATTCTTCCTTGGTGTAATAAGATACCGCACATTACCTGCTCATCGTATGGGAACATGCCTAAAACACGACGATCAGCTTCACGTACCACAGCAAATGCCTCTGGTAAGATCCTGTCTAACTTCTCGCCATTTTCAATTCTCTTTTTGAATTCGTTTGTCTTCTGCTTTAGTTCTTCATCTGATAATAATGCAATCTTCTTTCCAAACTTCTCAATCTTCTTTAAGATTGGCTTTAACTTCTTGATTTCTTTTTCACTTTTTGTCTTGAATAATTTCATGTGTAATCTCCTTTTCTTGTATACTGTTTAGGAATCTTTTTGTCCTAAATCTCTTCTTTCTTTATATACTTATTATAGCATAACAGTATGATTTTTACAAGTCTTTCTCATTCTTTTTAGCAAATAAAAAGAGCCGAAATTATATCGGCTCTAACGAAAGTGTGCTTTATAGCACTGTAGAAAAAAGAGTGGTACTGAGAAAACAAGAACACTTTGAAGTGTTTTGCAAAATGGGATATATTCCCCTTTGCTTAATTATATTTTATTCTTTTTACCTTTGTAAATCAATAAAAAAAGCCAAGAAATCATCTTGGCTATTTTTTTAGTGGCAATTGATACATCGCTGCTAATACATTCGAAAGGTCATGGTTGAACTTCGCTCTTGTATCAGGTGACATCTTATTATAAGAATCAACATGATATAGATCCAGCAACATACTAAAACGTTCTTCATAGATAGCTTTAAACTCATCAAACTTTATGGATTTTAATAAAGCTCTATAGTTTCTATTCTGAAGCATTAGATCATCAAAGCCTTTTCCGTATTCTTCACGCCACGTGAGAACAAATGGGTCCAACCCTAATTCTTTTAGAGCTTCTGATAAAGCACTTAATTGTCTGTAAACAGAACTATTTTGTAGTACATCTGCGTCAAACATTAAGAATGCCTTATTTCGAGAGCCTTTTATAGACTTCAGCATTGGAATAATGGAATTCCAAGAACTTACTCCAGAAACATAAATTGCAATGTTTCCAGCCTTGGCAATTGCTTCAGCCTTGAATCGACCTTCTGTAATACAAATGGATGATTTATCCGTCATGGATTTTGGATAAATGATTCCACCTGGAGATCCAGAACTAGCTCCACCATAAATACCAGCTTCTCCATTTAAGGAGGCTGATGAAAACCATGTGTAGCGAGGAGCATTATCGCTCTTTTTATATGCTCTTATCTGGATTCCTACACATTTTCCGTTTTCGTCTTTTGCCATGATTCCGATTCCAGCTCTACCCGTGAATTTCACTCGTCTTGAATTGATATCAAGGTAGAACCCTGGAACCAAAGGCATTTGCTTTACGATCTTATTTAGAAGCTCATGTTTCTTGAAAGCTTCTTTTTCTTCTCTTGTAAGTTCCTCAAACTTCTTCTTAAAAGATTCATAAGCAAATCTATCTCTGATCAGCTTGAACATACGTCTTACAAAAGTGCTACTGTGATCACTTCCCTCTGTTACTGGGAATGTAAAGTAGTTTTTTAGATCTTCTTCACATAGACCTCTTGTGGTAATCAGATGTTCACGGTCTTTTGGTGAAAGCCCCGATACGAGTGCCATAGCTGAATATACAATGTGGATCACATCGGGATCAGCCTTTGGAGCCTCGGTTTGGTTGATTGCAACATTTTCCTGAGACTTAACTGCATCGAAGTTTACCTTGATGGCATTTTTATTCTTATATTCTTCTTTGGATATATAGCCCATTCGATAACATAAGTGATAAACTGCATCATTAAATTTTGTAATACCGTAAAATCTCATTTCGAAATCAATTGTTGACTTTCCAAAACCATCTGTAAAGCAATACCACATCGCTTTGCTTGGTGTGATTACAAAAGAACCAGGGACCTGATCGCCATGGAACGGACATAACGCATAAGCATTCTGTCCTTTCTTTGGTGATACTGCCAAAATAGCTTCTTTTGAAAATGGAACCATTTTCTTATTGTGATCATAAATTGGGGTTAGCCCGAATTTCATCACAGCCGTAGTATATGGATCGCTTGAAGTTGAAACTTCATTATAGATCTCATCTGCTGTTGCATCTGGATAATTTTTACTAGCTGTTGCTATTACCCATTGAACAGGGGCTTTTTTGGCGAGTGTCATTAGTTCGCCAATTTTTCCTTTCTCCCATTTCTTCATCATTTTCCTCCTTTTTTTTTATACAAATATATATACTATCATTTGATCTCCATGTCATCAAACAATTCACATATATAATGCAATAAAACAAGAAATAAAAAAAAGGCTATATTGTTATATAGCTTTTCTTTATTTAGATTACTTTTGGAAACACTTGTTCTGTCTTTGCAGTAATGATACGCCACACTTTTTCAGCATTCTTCTCAAATGCTTGTAAGAATCTAGCCTCATTGTGTACTGCCTTCTTATTTTTAGACTCACACAATAAGACGTATTTCCCTGTGTTTTTGTTGTAGCTGTAGAGACCGTACTTCATTTTATTTTCCTCCATTTGTTCTTTCTTTTAATTCTTTTTCGATTTCTTGAATTGCTTCTAAGAACTCGATCTTTGACGTTACTTTTCTTTGTGTTGCAAACGCTTCTACTTCAGAACGAAGTACAACGTGGCGTAATACACAAGCATTAATAAAGCAAACATCTGCATACTTCTTTTGAGTTGCGGAAAGACGGATCATCAAATCATATCCAATTTCTTTTGAACCCCATACAACAATGGTATTGTTGCTTTCCGTAACTGTCTTAACAGCCTTGTAACCTTCATCACGAAGGTATCCCTCTGTCATTGTTACTTTCATTTTTAATTTTCCTCCTTTTCGTATAATTCTTTTGTTTCTTCCGTCATGTAATAACGGTTCTTTTTTGAACAGTTTGATTCCAGAATAATTGCGTCATCTAATATCTCTACTACATGACATTTAAGCTTTAGATCTTCCGCATGGAAATAACCATGTTTCGATAATAGCTTGCCTGCATGATAAATGAACTTGTCGCCGATTTTACAATTGATAAGCATTTGCCACCCCTTCGATCGGTAAGATCTTATTCTTGTATTTAGCGACATTTACGCCTTTTACGGTCGTAAGCAATCCATAGTCATTAGAATTTTCAATGATTTCAGCATCCTTTTCTGACACTTCGCAGAATGTAAAACCAAAAGTATCAATAATTTCGATATCTGACGCATCTTCATACTCGCACTCTTCATCTTCCGTGATAATGTTGCAAATATGATCAACCATCATATCGATCATATTTTTCGGATCTGTCCCTGTCATTCCAGCCTTAAAGCCATCTATTTGTAGGTCGTAAACTGCAAAAAACCTTTTCATATAATTTTCCTCCTATGTCTGTTTTCTCCATGTTATCAGACTATTTATACATATATCTTGTAATAAACATGAAAATAAAAAAAGAGGACTTATGTTAATCCTCTTTTAGTTTTTCTTTAAAATGGTAAGTCGTCTGCACCTAAGTTAAGACCATATTCTGGCATTGGCTGTGGTTGACTAGGTTGAGCCATTGGTACAGGCTGTTGATATGGTTGCTGCATTGGTTGTGGAGCAACTTGTGGTTGTGGCTGATACATTGGCTGTGCAGGTTGCTGATACTGTGGCTGTGGTACAGCCTGAACCTGTGGTTGAGGAATTGGCTGTTGATACTGTTGCTGAGCAACATAAGGATCATACTGTGGTGCCTGTTGAGCTACTGGTTGAGCCTGTTTGTACTTCTGGTTTGCTTCCTTGCTTTCTACAAACTCCTGGGATTCAACAATAACTTCTGTTACATACACATTCTTTTGTGTATTCTTGTCGATGTATGTACGTGTGCTTAATCGACCTACAACTGCTAACTTGATTCCCTTTGCAAATGCTTGAGCGGCAAATTCTGCCATCTTGTCAAAGCATACACAACTAATAAAGTCTGCGGCTGTACCTTCTTGATCCTTTTGTCGAGGACGGTCTACTGCGATCGTATAATTACAGATCTTCTTCTGGTTTTGTGTAACGTGTAACTGTGGATCACGAGATAGTCGTCCGATTAAAATAACCTTGTTCATATTCTTTTCTCCTTTATAGGTCTTCCTATTGATACATATATACTATCATAACAGTATACATGTGTCAAGAAGAAAAGAAAAAGCGTACCGCTTGGCACGCTCTTTTTTTAATTTTCTAACCAACTATCACCACTATTGTAGTCGATCGTTACTCCTGGCTGCACATTGTAACAGAAGATGTTAAACATAACAGATTCTCCCTTATCCTCTAAAGACATTGCTTCCATTAAAACTCCTCTAGCCACAAGTTCATCTCCTATAAAAATAGGTGTCACTCTGTATGCTATATGAGAGTTTGGATTTGCCTTTAGATATCCTGCGATCAGATTTTCAAATGGTAACATTCCATCTACATTCAGATATCTTGTTCCAGTAATCAGGTTTTTTGGATTTGCATTTTCACCCGTCAATTGATAACCAATAAGGTGACAACGATTATATAAATACTTTCCGTTTACAAAATCGTACTTTGCAATCTTCCAACCTGTTGGCTTGACTTCCTTGATAGAGCCACGAGGTTCTGTAGGCATGATATCTTTACCGATAATGGCAAATGTCTCTGTACATCTTCCAAGTTGATCAAGTTCTCCATAGGTAGCATAGCTTGTATACTCCTTTGGAACCATGTAATCATCGTAGAAGTATGGTTTGTTATCATTGACAACGGTATAAGGCTCTCCAGAAAATTCTGGTAGAGAACTATAGTCGAATGTCGATGGTTCAGAAGATGTCTTTTCTTCCGTCTGCTTTTCAACCTGCTTTTCTTCTACGGTATTTTCACTTTCTTTTTCTTGGATCGGTGTTATTCTTTCTTTTTTATCTTCCTTATCTAGCACGTATGTTTTTGTGATATATGCTAACAATAAAGAAATAATAAGAAAGAAAATCTTGGAAATAAATCTGTTTCTTCTATACTTTCTCATTTTTAATTTTCCTCTCTTTTGAACACTAATTTCTTAACAACGCAATCGAAGCTGTGATCTTCTACGACCTCTTCTTCATAGAAACAAAACTTGTTGCTAGGCAAAACTACACGCTTATCTGATGGTAGTTTTTGATCAACGCAATATAGTATTACATCAGAACAATCTTCGATATATCTCTTGTAATCTTCTGTTAGATCAATCAGAAATACGTCGTCTTTTCCTAACTCATCTGATGTGCTTACGATAAGCTTTGTTTTTTGTTTAGGGTTGATTTCTAAGATTGTAAAGAATAATTTGCTTTTCGCTGCAAAACATAAAGTTTCATTTACGTTTAAATCATCTAACATTCTTTTAATCAACTTTTTATCAAAAATGATTTCTCTGTTGTTAAACGTATAGCCACCGACTTTATCACATAAGGCAATCATTTTCATAAGTTGCCATCCTTTATGATTTTGTTGATAAACTCCGCTGCCTGCTTAGGAGATAATACTTCCAAAATAGTAATATCTGCTAGTTCTTCTGCTTCAGCAAAATCGTTTCGATCTGCCATAAGTCTTCTTGTTACTTCGGCTGGGTCATCACCACGCTTTTTAAGGCGTTCTAGTAGCGTTTCTTCGCCTACTTTAATATAGACGATACAGATATCCTTTTTATTATTTGTCGCCGCCAGAACGCTTCTGACGCCGTTTGGAGTAAGGACGATGCACTCATCTCCCTCTCTTTCGTAAGCTTCTTTTCTGCTTCCATAGTACCAACGACCATAGATAGTATCGAAATAATCGTATTCTGCATACTCTCTCTTTCTGATATTATCTATAAAATCCTTTGGTTCGATGAAGTTGTAGTCGATTCCATTCTGCTCGCCTTCACGCATTGGGCGTGTGGTGTCTGTGATGATGCGGGAATATCCTAGCTTTTCTAGTTCCTTGGCAACACTAGTTTTTCCCGCACCCGTTTTTCCGATCAAAATTACTTTCATTTTATTTTCCTCCTTTACCATTCTGCATTTTTGATCAAGAGCTTTTCACGTCTACGTGAATACTCCTTTTTGCTATGAAACACAGCAGAACGAGTCGTTCTGACTCTTGGTCTTGTGTGTTTGATAGCATCAAGCATCATTTGTTTTGATGCTTCAACATATTTTCTTTTCATATAATTTTCCTCCTTTGGCTTTCTTGCCCCATGTCATCATATTTAAAGAACAATATTATTTTGCTATAAAGATGGGAAAAAGAAAAGCTGCTATATAAGCAGCTGATCTTTTCTTTAGAAATCTTCCATTGGAATATCCACTGGGTAATAAGCATCCATTGGGATATCCTGATAATTTGCAGGAGTCGGAACCTGTTGATACATCGGCTGCTGTACTGGAGCATACGGCATAGCTGATTGCATCATTGGTTGCTGATACTGTGGTTGTGGTGCAACCTGAGTCTGTGGTTGTTGATAAGCCTGCTGAATTGACTGTTGGTATGGCTGTTGCATTGGCTGCTGATATACTGGAGCAGCTGTCTGCTTAGCAGATTGTTCCTTTTGTAGCTTTGCTTCCATACGATTCTGACGATCTAAATCATCAGCGATCTGGAACTGTTTTGCTGCGAGCATATCTTCAAAACGACGCATGTGCGTCTCCATATTATGCAGGCATTCAAACCAAGAAGCAGCAGAGAGCTTGAATCTGTTTTCACATTCATCTCGCTTATCAGAACGCATTACATTTAGTGTACCAGCATTAGTTCTAACGACCTTAGCCTTATAGCTTTGGACTCTGATCTCAACAGGATAACGGTTTCCAATTGTCCATGTAATATCTAATTCGTTTACAGGGCAATATTCCTGAGCATTATCCCCATGAATTAATGGTCTTGGACCAGATGAGAAAATCGTTGTTACACCTAATTGTAATTCTTCTGGAGCAACTTCAACGGCTGCATCTAAAAGATTGTTTTGAGCCATGAAAATAGCTTCGTCAATTGCCGCAATGAGTTCTCTGTTGGCAGGGAATTTTTCAAGGTTCTTAGCTAAGAATTCTCTTTGCTTTACAAGAGTATTCATTCCACCTTCTTCTTTGATTACTTCTAAAGGTGTCTTTCCCTTTAAATTTCCAATTTGGAAAGTTTTCCCACTTGCTAGTTTCCCAACTTGGGTAGCCGCCTTTTTTTGTGGCATTGGCTTTCCCAGCATCATAGCTGTGATACATCTTGTTCCAAATAATACATTATCAATCACGGTAGCAGTTGCCTTCTGCAATTGATACATCTGCTTTGCAAATGGTAATGCAAGCATTGTTTCTGCATTCATTGCTGAACGTGAAGCCTCAATAACACCAAACACTTCCTTTACACGAAGATTGGCTTTAGAGTTATGAGATACTCCATTTTGACTTCCGATGATCGCAAAAATAAAGCGAGAGAACTTCTCGTCGTAGATCTTGTAAGGTGATCCCACCTTTTCTGTATCGATCGGTGTCAAATGCCCTTCTACGGACAATGTTTGAGAGGATGTCTTTGCAGCAAAGACCTCTCGTGGGTAGTTATTCTTCTTCTTTTCTGTCATTTTTTATTTTCCTCCTGACATATAATTTTCTTCCTCTATCTAGTTATGCTCCATATAATCAGATAAAGACACTGTTATTATGCAAGAAAAATCAGAAAGAAAAAAGGCAAATCGATACGTCTGCCTTTCGTCTATTTTTGTCTAATTCTAGTCTAAAAGATCTTCATCATTTTTATGCATCTCAAAATATCCTTTTAGCAAATACAATGCAAATGCTCCTAATAGGATATATTTTACAAACCAGGGAATAATGTTTGCATAGGATAAAATGGCAAGAACGAAGAATAAAGCGACCATAACAATATAGGTCTTTATTCCGTTTCCTTTCTTCATATTGCCAAGTACCTTTTTACTTAATTTCTTCATAAATTTCTCCTTTTCTATATTATGCTATTTTTTGTCGAAATGATGAAAAAGAAAAAAGACTGCATAAGCAGTCCTCTTCCTTTAACCTGTGATCCTTTAGTCTGTGACAAATTCGTTAATGTAACCACGATCTTCTGTTCTGACGCAACGAACTTCAACAACTTCACGATTACTATTTGCAAACTTAAATGATGTGATGTTGTAGTCAACTTCTGCTGATAATAGATAATCGTAGCCGTCTAGCTTCTCGTCTAAACCATCAATGTAGATGGTACGAGGTGCATGACTAGCACGGCAATAGATTAGTCCCTTCTTACCAACAAGAACGACTTCACATGTATTTTCACGCTTGATAGAACGTGTAACATCCATGTCTGTTGCCTGTGTAAATGCATTACAACGAACTCGATCATCACCATGCTTTACTGTGACGACTGTAATTAGTTCGCCATTTCCAGCTGTTGGGATACGGTATCCGCTATCCAACATTTCGCCTTCGCCATCACGAACGCCCTTGAAAACAAGCTTAAAGATGTTGTCTACGCCATCTTCTGTTCTAAAGTCCTCTGTTGAAACAAGAGAAATTAACTGATGGTCATTTACACGAACGTAGTCGAAGTTGTATTCGCCAGTTTCATATAAAGCCACTACTGCAACGTCAGAAAGAGTAAATGTAACATCTTCTGTCTTCTCGTCCTTTGTAATAGTATCGTGGATCTCAACCGTGAGCTTTAATAGATTCAATGAAGAATTAATATCTTCGATATCTGATTGAAGCTTCTCAACCTTAACGATCTTACTATCGTAACCAATGTTGTCAAAATGATCTCTTGTTAGATCATAATTGTACAGATTACCATTTGTAGATAGTAAGAATAAGGATGTTGAGCCAAAAGCAACGATTTCACTAAAGCGTAGTGAACCAATAATCTTTTCACCTAATACTACCAAAGAACCATCTTCATCAAGATATGCATCATCTGATGTTAATAATGGTGCACGTAAATATGGGTTGTTTGTGTTGTTGTAATGTTCATAGGAAATTGTTGGATTTCCATAATTTGTTACAACGATTGCTCCCGCTTCATTAGAAAGATGCATTACATCTCCCTCTACCTTGTCTAATGTTAGGTAGTCACGGCTTAACTGGTCAAACCATTCTGTGCCGATGCGTAGTTGTAAACGTTTGTTGATTTTTTCTTGAATTGCTGTTGTAGTTGTTGTCATAATTAAATTTTCCTCCTATGTCCTCTTTTTTAGGACTCGCCATACTGGCGTCTAATTGTCTTCCTTATTTTTTGAGTAATGTTTTGTATTCACCACTCTTTCTTTCTCCATTTCTCATCAAATAATTAGACACAAATATTATGCAAGAAGAAAAGAAATAAAAAAAGACGGAATAACCGTCTTTCTTTTTACAACTGGGCTAACGCCTCTTCGATTTCCTGTAGGAAACGGTTGTATGTTGGATTTTCAATCGTTCCAAAAGCGATTTCTTGTCCATATAAAGATAGGCTATCACGAGCACGAGTGATCATTACGAATAATAAACGTCGTAGCTCTTCAGCTTTTCTTGTGGATAACTTCTCTTTTTCGAAACCTGAAACAGAACCAAATACATGTTTCCATTCTAAACCTTTTGATGAGTGTACCGTAATCAACATTACACCATGACCTAAGACGGAACGCTTGAACATCATGTTATCTCCAAACGATAAGAAGTTTGAAACATAATACATGATTTCGTCAGCATCCATATCATTGAACTTTTCAGAAAAATTCAACACTGCTTCATCGCCATGTGAAATCTCCTGGATAAATTCCATGATCATAAGTTTCTTCGCAGCTGGATCTACAGCTTTGATTGTGTTTACCTTATTTACCACTTCATTTACATAAGTTGACATGATTTCTGGTCCAGCCTCAATAATGTCTCCATCAAATAATGCATTTGCTACTTCTAGCATATCCATATTTGCATCGGCTGCATCTGGTTTAGAAATTTCTCGAATAAATTTCAACATCGCTATGACACGGTGATTTTCAATTAATAACTCTGGGAAACCAAACTTAGATGGAATTCCAAAAGCTGTTAAGCGATCTGCAACGCTCTTTAACTCTCCCTTTGAAAAAGCTAAGAAAGCAATGTTGTCAGGATCTTCACCTGCATCAATAAGAGCCTTGATGTCACGAGCAATCGTATCGATTTCTCCTTTTTCAAGATTCTTACCCATATTTAATTTCGATGGCTTCTGATCGTATTTTCTCTTAAATTTCTGTACCGTTGGCATCATGCCTGGTTCACGAGATGCGATAAGAGTTTTGTCGATCTTGTTCTTATTTCTATCAATAATGATGTTTGCTAACTTAATTACGTTTTCAATACATCTGTAATTGATATCCATAAATACATCGTGGATGTCGAGTGTAAGCTTATTTCCATCTTCGTCTTTCTTATATAAATAATCTCCTAAATTGATTAAGAAATCTGGAGAAGTATTCATTAACGATTCATAGATCGCTTGCGAATCATCTCCTACAACAAGTAAAGACTTAAATGACTTCATATTGATCAAATGATTTAATAACTTCATCTGATCTTCTGAAGTATCCTGTGCTTCATCAACAATAATGTGAGCAAAGTAGAAATTATCATCTAAGAATGTTGGATTATCATCCAAAATCTTTAACGCTAATACAATCATTTCGTCGAAAGTGATTACTGGAGCTTGGAACTCGTTGTCGAATCCCTTCTTCATAGAATCATATTCTGGATACATCGCAATGATCTTCAAGGCAATATTTGATGGTAAATCCACTTTTCTGTCTGTTAAGAGTTCCGATACGTCATTATAGGCAATATCAGACAACGCTCTTCCTTCCACAACCAGTCTTGAAACTCGATGTAGAATCATAGACATGATATCTAATGCTCCAGTCGTACCGTAACCTGAGCTTGTATAGTTCTGGAAATGAACTCCAGTCCACTCTACGATCTCATGACGGCGAATCAGAGCATCACACATTGCTCTATCTTGTACTTCATCAATAACAGATGGAATATGTCGATATCCTAATGTGTGCCACATTTTCTTAATGATTTCAAACTCGAAAGCATGGAAAGTTGTAGCAGTTAGACCACATACAGGCTTTCCAACCATCTTGTTTACACGAGCTGCCATCTCAGAAGCACCATTCTTAGAGAATGTACTTAGGAAGATTTCTTCAGGTTTAGCACCGACATCTTCTAAAAGATGCTTAACTCTAGCACTAATGACCTGTGTCTTTCCTGTTCCTGCACCCGCTACAACTCTGTTGTAAGGATACGTTGTATTGATGGCTGCTAATTGCCCATCATTAAACTTGATTTCCATTTTCATTTTCCTCCTATAGCCTTTTTCGGCTTTTATTCTTCTTCATCTATAACTGTGATAGGAGCTTTCTTATATTTGCAAATATTGAAGAACTCGCAAAATTTACAATTTTCTTCTAATTGCTCTTCTTCTCCTACTCCATTAATAAACTTTTGAATGATCGGACTCATATAGGTATCGATTTCAGCAGTGTTTCCCATGTAATCTCCTTCGAGACTTACGATGTTCCCACTTCCGAAGAATGATTGCTCATTCAAATTCCATGTTTGGGTATCGGTATCCTTCTTTAGAAAATAGAAAGATGCTGTGATATTTTTGAACCCCATTTGACGACCATACAAAATTGTTGCGTACAATTGAAGATCTCTCTTCATTGCGTTCTTATTGCCTTTTTGTGTTACATTTGGTTTACCAGTCTTATAGTAAACAAATTCCACACGATCTTCGCCATCTATACCTTTAGAGACGAACGCTGCATGTGGAGCCACCATAATCGGCTTGAGCTGATCTGATACTGAAACAAGTCGTTTTGCGAAGAAAGATGGAACACGATGTTCATCTCTTAAATATCGCATGACTCTTCTCCAGTCTGCTAATAAAACCTGCATTTTCTGCTGTGGGTTTAAAAAGCCAGCTTCAATATAACGGGAATTCATGTATTCCATGATGTTCCGATCTTCCCGCTCATTGTAACGAAGTGCTTGCTGGATCGTATCTGCACAAATTTCAGCACGCTTATAAAAGGTGCCAGTTGGGACGGATGATTTAATAGAATCACCGAGAACCCCTTTGAACGTTCTACGTTTTTTACAAGCTCCGTATTCTGATAGAGAGCTTAGTCGATCATAATCGATTTTTGTTGTATCACACATTTTTTATTTTCCTCCTAATTACTTGAACACGATCAACTTCTTTAGGCATGATGCACTTTCGTTGTAGACAATGATTTCATCATTTCTAAATCCTACACCGCCGCCTGCATGATACCATGTTGAGTCGTATCCTTTTTCTTTGAACATCTGTAGTAATTCTGTTGTCTTTTCTGGAGCACCACCGATGCATCCATTTGGTTCGTATGTATTACCTGTGGCAACACGATAAACGCCCATAATGGAAATCTTGCCATCAATGCCTCTATCTCTTGAATATGTGCTTGAGCAATATCCAGCAGACTTGAGAGGATTGTTAGCAAAATATGAACCATTACCAAATGCCTTACCACAAATACGTGCATTCGGATTTAATAATAGTCCCATCTTGATGATACTAACCCAGTTGCAGTTTGCAGAACCATGGAATAAATCATGCTCAACGCTGTTGAACATTCCATTCTTGAGGTATTCTTCATAACGAGCAACCTGATCATGTGGCGTGATGTCATATACTTCAACGACATCAATCTTTCCAGAAAGCTTATACTCCTTAATGGTTCCTTCCATCTCTTCAGGTGTTTCCTTTCGTACAGAGACATTTCCAAATGGACTCTCAAATTTTTCTGTCTTGCTATGTGTTTGTGAAACTAACGCTTCCATAGAAGACACAATTTTGTTTACCCAATCTAGTTTTGCCTCCATCTGTTTGAACAACTCTTCTTCTGTAAGAGGAATCGTTGGAACATGGAAATCCTTGATCTGGAAATTCTTTCCAACCTTTGGTGCTGCAATAGCAATGAAATCGTCAATACATCCGTTGAACAGTGTTGCATCTGTTAAATTGCACATTTTATTGTACAACTTACGTGCAGATGTTACTTGTCGGCGTGTATATGGTGATGATGAAGAATAGAAATTCATTTCAAAACCACTTTCCGATAACGTCTCTTTCGCAACTTGAATTAGCCATCTGTAAAGAGTGACAGCTTCATCGTCAGATGTTTCTTCGACTGTTGGCTTTTTGAAGAATGCAGAAATCTTTGATTCATCTTCATCCTGCTTTAACTCTTCCGTATAGTCCTTAAATCCAGCGGCAAGCTTTTGGTAATATCTTAACCAATAAAGTTGCGATGGCTGAGCTTTATGAACTGTACCATCCTCAAGTCGATCCATTCCTTTTTTACCAATAATACCAGATACGGCACCAATATTTAGTGTACGTGGTCCCATATTATTTGGGTTGAGATTGTAACGAGAACGCAAATTCGTTTCAGCATCAACGTGCCTTAGTAATTTTTGTTCATATAAGCTCTTTGCTAATCTAAAAGTATCAGCAGTGATACGAATAACGATGTTATCGTCTTCTTCATTTTTGACTCTTTCATAGATTTCTACATGAGCTTCTTTTGTTCCATCTTCATCTTTAAGATGAATTGAGTTTGGAACTGGAAAGTTATCTGCGAATAATGTTTCCGCAACTTTTTTCCATAATTCTCCTTCTTCGTTGATACCAGCTGGGAAATCCAACTGATACACTTTTCCTGTTGTTTCCATCGTAACTTTCATTTTATTTTCCTCCTTAATTTACGATATCTTATATATAAAATTTATTCGATGTTTTTTTATTTTCCTCTTTTTTAATATTCTCCATGCTCATCAAATAAATACATATATATATTGCGATATGAACTACTCAAAAAAAATGAGTTTCCTGCTTCAACTACCACTGCATCTAGCCTACATGGTATAGGTTGGATGTCTTACACGATATCCACAGGCGTTAAGTTTGGGCTATTCCATCCCTACTTGATGCCTTTTATATTTATTGTGCTGCTAAGATACGTAATCCTTCATTTAAGATGTTAATTGCTGCATTTTGATCTCGTCCGATCACAAGACCACAATCACATCTCATAGTGCGGATTTTCAAGTCCTTCATCTCAGGATGTAAAGTTCCACAAGCATGGCATATCTGTGAGGAAGGATACCACTTATCAACCTTAATAAGATACTTGTTTCGATCCGACAACTTATACCCAAGCATTGAAACAAATGAGCCGTATCCGTTATCCATGGTCGCTTTACCATTACCAAAACCCTTATTGGACATTGCTCTCATATTCAGATCTTCTACACATACGACATCGTACCGATTGGCTATCTCAGTAGATAGTTTGTGTAGATTGTCTTTTCTCTGATTTGCAATGTGGCGATGGATCTTATTTACTTTGCAAAGCTGCTTCATATAATTGGATGACTTCTTTTCATGTTTTTTAGAACCTTTCATCCTGGATAACTTACGTTGTGCTTTTGCGAGTTTAGCATGGCTTTGGCGATAATACTTATGGTTTGTTCCTATATTGCCGTTGTTATCAACATACAACCCATCTGAGGCATAGTCCAAGCCAATGGCGTTGTGAGTATCCGCAATATAAGTATTCGCAGGCTCATCAAACTCAAAAAGGATAGAAACATAAAACTTGCCATCTGAATCCCTAGACACAGTTGCAGATTTAATCATCCAATTTAGATCAGGTAATTTATGTATCTTAGCCTTTACATATCCAAGTTTTGGTAGCTTTACATATTTACTACCCAAAGCAATATTGTTTGACCCATGGATCTTTTTAGATGTGTATGACTCATTAATTTGTTTTTTATGAAATGCTGGGAACTTAGCTCGTTTTGCAAAGAAATTGTTAAAGGCTGCGGCAAGAGCGTCAGTCGCTGATGTTAAAGCTGTAGAATCTACATCACAAAGCCACACAAATTCTTCTTTCAGAGCTGTAAGACGATAATTGAAGTCGTTTCTGGAAACAAACCTTTCACCTCTATCACAAGCATCCTTAGATAGACGCAACATTTTATTGTATACGAAACGAGAATGACCAAAAGTTTCATTGATCAATATCTGCTGTTCGGATGTTGGATACAACCTATATCGAATACCTCTATGTATTTTAGTCGTCATATTTGTGTTCCTTACTACGCTGCTCGTCAATATATTTAGCAACTGCATCTGAATTTGTCGTTCCGATAGACTCGACAAAATAACTTGGCGACCAGATGTGTCTGTCTTTATCATTCCAATAGAATCGCTTGAGTTCAGGATGAAGCCTAAATAAGCGGAACGAACTTGTTCCCTTTAGACATTTTACCATCGCTGTAACCGATAACTTTGGTGGTGCTGAGATAAGTAGGTGTACATGATCATCCAAGCCGATCTCAAGATGTTCGATACAAAATCCATTTTCAGATGCAATATCATGTAGGATCTGTTTGATTTCATCCTCAAGAGCAACAGTCATCCATTTGTTTCGATACTTTGTACTCCAAATGATATGATAATTGATATTGTAGACACAAGTTCTACCATGTGTATATTTAGCTTGTTCTTTATTCATAAGTATATATTAACACAATTAGTTACCTTATGCAAATAAAAAGAGCGTTCATCTCGGCTTTTAAAAACCGAGTTTTCTTGCCCAATTTTCAAAAAGGCAATAAAAAAAGAAGGAAATTACTCCTTCTTCCTTTTTTACTACCATCTCGGTAGGCTATCTCTTCTCTGCTATTGCGGCGATAAAAATCACTGCAAGGAAAAGCAGGACAGCTGGCTTCATGTTCATTTTTGAACTAAACCAGTTCAATACAAAGAGAAATACAACTATACATATTAGAATTAATATGATAGAAGCTAATGCTCTTCTTCCCATGGAGAGATTTACCTCCTTTCTTAATAAATGCCATCTATCTTAGTAAAAGCTAGATGGAGTCTTAGCGTAATAACGGCTTGCCACATACGCTGATGCTGCAATCAAAGCCATGAAACATAAGAATGTTGTCATTGTTTCTCCGAGTGCCACAAAAACGCATGCCGCAAACAGAATTACGACACCAACTAACACGAACTGCAACAATACCGTTACAGCATTCAAAATGATTCTCATCTAATTTCCTCTTTCTTTACTCAACACTGTAAGTGGCAATAACGTAATATGTTTCGCCTTCAGTCGTTTTTCTGATGAAATCTGGAAAGGATAATGCCTCATATTCTTCTGTTAGAACCAAATCCATAGATTCATCTAAAATGAATCTCAATTCTCTTCTTGCATTCTCATATTCTACGAAACCATCGCTAGAATATGCTGGTAAAGAGATTTTTTTCATCTCTTCTAGCTTTTTAAGAAAGCGGTTGTAACTATCTGCAAAATATGCTTCTTTATTAACTATCTTGAAGCTATTCTTCCCTGTTACAATAATTCCTTTTGACTTTGCAATATTTGCCATTAGATAATCAACGCTGTCCTCATTTTCTAAAAACGCATCAGCGTCATGAAATGGAACAAAATTGTCTACCACTTCTTCATCTAATGGACATGCATTTGCAGATGTTGAAATTTGAATCATTGATAGTGTTGCTGACATTTTAATTTTCCTCCTTTTAGCCTTACTGGCTCTTTAAAATGTATAACTTTAATATTTGTTCTCCATAACATCAAATTAAAGTCATATTAATTATGTTAGAAACAGAAAAAGAAAAAAGGGAAGAATCTTCCCTCTCTTCCTTTAATTCATTTCAAGAATGTTTGCTAAACTAAACTTCCATTGTGAAGTATTTTGATGCAACATAAGCTGCGAAAACTAACACTACTACAAAACATAAGAATGTTGTAGTGTTTTCACCGATTACAACAAATGCAATTGCTCCAAGCAACACGAATACTGCCGCCAAGATAAAGTTGTAAGCATATTTTAATAAATTTAACATTTTAATTTTCCTCCTGGGCTTTCGAAGCCTCTTTTTTATAGCAAATTTTGTAGAGGATATTTCCCTTGCGGTCACGTCCTCCACTTACTACTGTAGCATTCTCTTCAAAGAATGCCTTCTCCTGCTTGTACAATTCGCTAATACGCTTTATGCCAAGCTTTTTAGCAAAGTGTGCAGCTGTATTAAGTGCCATGCCTTCTTCATGGTTCTCATTTGTAAAAGCACCGAAGAAATTCGTAGACTTCCCTGGACCCAACATAGCAACTGCTAGATGTGCATGGATTTCAAAAATACAAGCAATTTCATTTGCTTCTCTTTCTTCTTCCACTGTTAATTTTTGCCCTTTAAAAAAGGCTTTCGAAAATAGCTCTTTCGAGCGTCTTTGTAAATCTCCCATTCTACTCATCTTTATTTTCCTCCTTTTAAATATCGTAAGATGTAGAGTTGTACGAACAACCTTCTGAATCTGTGAAAACGTCTTTAGTAACTGTAGCGTGCTTGTCGAAGAATTCTACTTCTTTAGCGTAGATCTCCTTAACCTTTTCTTCTCCTAATGTTTTTACATAATTTTCAGCATAGTTTTTGTAGCCGTTAAAGAAATCTGTGCCATAGATCAAACAGGCATGTATCATAGAAATACATCTTATTTCCTCTAGTTCTAATTCCTCTTCTGCTGTTAATTTGCGTTCATTAGTGAAACTAATTTTAAGTAGTTCACGTTCACGCTGTTCTAATCGTTCCATTCTTTTCATTTTATTTTCATTTCCCTCCTTAGCCTATTGGCTCTATTATTTTCCGCCTTATTTAATGCTTTTCTCCATGATCATCAAATAAAGTCACATTTATTATGCGATACGGAAGAAAATAAAAAAGAGGCTTATTACCTCTTCTTTTAATACAAATCTACGAGTTCTGCATAAACTTCGTTTCCATCAATGTCTATAACTTTTATTCTTGTTTTATCGCAGTGCTTTTCTAGTATTTTAAGAAGCAAGTTTGCAAGCTTAATTCCATCATCAAAGCTTTTATCGTTTCCATCGATAAATTCATAACGAAGTTCGTACCCTAATTCGTCTTTTACAGCGTATTTTGTCACGAGTGTTTTTTCGAGTTTGATTCTTGGGCGAGCATAGTTATTATATGAAACCTCCGATATTCTGTTGATTCCATAGCTTTGTTCTAACAAAAAACGCTGGTCCCTGTAACTTACTTCTATCTCTTTTATTCTTCCTAAAATTTCGCCTTTTCCTATTTCAAATATTAGCATTACATCTGTCATTTTTTCTCCTTATTTTCTTATTTTTAATTTTGTCCTAACTGATTTTATTATCTCCCCCTTCTCCACAACATCAAATAAGAACTATAAATATCTTGTTAGAAAATAAGAAAGAAAAAAAGAGGTTTAAAAAACCTCTCTCTTTCTTTACTTCAATCCTAATTCAGTCAGAATTTCTTCTGGGATAGGACGGTAAGTCCAGCTATGACCATACTTGTAGCCACAAACAGGGCATTCCTTTCCAAGTAAACCGAATTCGCATTCTGATATAGACTCGTGTCCTCGTAAGGTCTTTTCAACCTCATTAAGCTTATATCCTTCTGGAATGTTCTCTCTTGCTTCGTCAATGTTCAAGAAGAATTTTTTGATAGAATACTTCATCTTGTACAAGTCTTGTTGTTCTTGTGATAAGGTTACTGTTCCGTTTTGAATCAATTCCTCTTTAATGAAGTCTTCTACCTTTCTTTGCTTTACGATGGTGTCATGTGTCATCGTATATTCAGCCTTGTAAAGTGGTTGACTTGCAAGCTCACGGATACCAGCTTCTTCCTGGTGGATACATTCTGCATGCATGTCGTTTAAATGATACTCCTTCCAAATATCTAAAATTCTCTTTAGATCATCAGAAGCTGCTTCATAATCGATATCCATATCGACCTGTCCACAAGCAATTGGATCCTTTCTGTAGCCATTTACGTACTTATATGTATCGTACAATGCACCAGAAATCGAAAGAACAAGTTCTCCCTTATTGTTGTCTCTAGTTTCAATCTCCAGAACAACTTTTACAGTTTTGCCAAAACGGGTTTTAACATCGTAGAACTTCTTTGTTGTTTTGTTTAGTGTTTTCATATTTGATTTTCCTCCTATTGGCTTTTAGCCTTCTCCATGTTATCAAATAATACAAAAATATTATGTAATATAAGAAAGAATAAAAAAAAGACAGGATAATTCCCGTCTTTATTTTTTAACAATCTTCTCAATGAAATCAGCTTCCATAATTTCTTCATCTGTATTTAGATCACAAACAGTGAACACCTGTCCATTTTCAATGGCGGTAGCAAATAACTCTTTGTGTTTCTTTACAAAGTCATGAATTTCATACAAATGAGAAAATGACATCGCATCTTCCTTGTCTTGTACGAATAATACATCTGGCTGATTTTCTTTTCCTGATCTAGCACTGAGGACAGTGTTAGATGATGATTTAATATAATTTGTCATTTTAATTTTTCTCCTTTTCACCAACGAATATACTTTCCTTTTTTTAACCTTCCATAATCTTGTAAACTTCTTCCATAATGGATGGAATCATTTTTTTGTTGATTCGTTCATATTCTGTTTCATCCTGGATTACTTCTTTCACTGGGTTTTCTGTATAATTTGCTCCACCTATGTGTATCATGCTGGAGTATTCTTCAGCAATATAAAATGCTTTCATAAGTTCTAACAGCTTCCAGATTTCGGAATCCGTGAATGGTGTTTCACTAAAGAAGTCTTTAAATAACGTATATGCACTCACATACTTGTTAAAAAATAAACCGTCAAAATGTTGGTGACTTCTGATATGTTTTGCTTTTTCTGGGTGTCTATTATTGGTATAGGTCTTAATATAACCGCCGCCCCAATACCAATCACATTCCCATCTAGCGGATTCCAACCAATAAGTGGTACCATCGCTATCTTTACCTAATAAATAGATATCTTTACCGAAAGCGTGGCTTTTTTGTTTTTTCATTTCATTTTCCTCCTTTTTTTACCAATGAATGATAAAATTTTTGTTTTTCTTATCGCAATCAACCTTAAATCCTTTATCTAAATAATATAACAATAAGCGATTTGTGTCGAAAGCGTCTAGTGATGTGTCACCCCAGACTAATCGTTGATAGTTTCCTTTACCACAAGTGTATGGTAAGACAATATGTGTATGATTATATGAAGCCTCTTCAATGAGTTCATTAACCATTACAACAATACGCCACAAGCTTGGGCAAACCTTCTTTGATCCAAGGTTATTTCTGGCAGTCTTCGCAGTAATCATCTCAGAAACCTCTCTTAATGATCATTGCAGCAGTAGAGCCTACGTCGCTCCATTTGCATTGATGATTTGGACCGCCAGTCCAATCTTTAGCGTGATCCATTGAACGAATTAGAACGCTTTTGCTCCAAGCAAAATATCTAACGTCTGATATTGAAACATAAACAAATTTTTCACCATCTGTTAATACGGCAGAGAAACAATAATGGTTTTTGTTAAAAGTATGTAACTCTAGCCCATTTTCCTTTGCCATCTTCTTTAAATCTGAACGACAATCTCTTTGGAATTGTAGATAATCTTCGCCTGTACCGCATCCAGTTGAGAACTGGTGTTGGAACCATTTGTTACTTGTTGCTTTTAATGTTGTCATTTTTAATTTTCCTCCTAATTTTGTTTAAAAAATGATTTGTTTTTCAAAATGGTCGTAAATGATAGCGTCAATATTATCCCAATATGTACAGTTGCAATCATAATCGCCTTCAAAGGCATATCGCTTAGCACATTCTTCAATATCGTTATCACTATATTCCAACCATGAGAAATTATCCTTGATTCTGCTGATGATATCTTCTTTTAGATGATTAACCCACAACTTTCTATAGATATAATCCAAAGTTGAATAGCTTAATTCTGTAAGAAGCTTATCGAGTTTTGCTCTGTTTGTACGATCAAGTTTGTCAATTTCTTTTGCTACTTCTGTGATTTCCATTTTAATTTTCCTCCTAATATGCAATTGAATCCATAATGTTTCTTACAAAAGAAACACATTTTGATAATCCTTTATGATCACAAGTGAAACTCTTCTTTTTGTATTCATCATCATATTCTGCTTCTACAGTCATAATACCTGTATCAATACAATAATCTAATGAGATCTCACCATCACCATAAAGATTGGAGAATTTATATTCTCCATACTCATCATTTTCGTCCATTAGTTCTAATAGACCATCTAATGAGTCTTTTAATTCTTCCAAAAACATTCTTATTTTCCTCCTAATTCTGTGTAATGTTTCCGTTCTTACATGTTCGATATCCAGCCTTTTCAAGCATGGCATCATCTAACCAGAGAAAATCTTCTGGTTTTGCACAAGAAATTTCACGAGTCATGAATTGAATCGCTTCTTCTGTACTTCTTTCTTCATTATACGAATCTGTTTCAAGAATGAAACTGTCCATATAAAGATAGTAAGATAACGTTGTTAGATCCCATTCAAACCAAATGTAATGCTTACCATCTGGTGTTGTTTTGGATGCTAATACAACATGTGATGCATCTGGATAAATAGTAGAAAAATCTTCAGCAGTTTCAGAACTTGAACTTGTAAGAGAATTTCTCTTTCTATATTCCATAATTTCTTCCAGCATCTTTTGATACTGGGGGATCAAAGTGATATCCTTTTTCTCCATAACTATCCCTCCAAGATATCCTGTAAGAAATAGTAATCAAGAACATCAAGCGTTACTAGCTTACTAGCAGCCTTTGTCTTGATTAAAAGATGATCGTTTTCTCTCACCCAAGTATCGAAGCGATCTGCTTCCTTTTTGATGTACAAATGGACATCGTTTTCGTGGTTGAAGATTAAGGCTTCTTCCACATTTTTTGTAAATGAGTGATCCTTGGTTAAAAAACCTCGGTCTTCTGGCAGTGTAACAACAAATTTAATCATTTTAATTTTCCTCCTTATGTTGTTTTTATATGTCACCTTTAATTTATTAGATTCTCCATAATCATCAAATTAAAGTACAATTATATTCTGCTATAAAAACAATAATAAAAAACGATGTACTATATAACATCGTTTTCTTGTTTTATTCGATAGAAGTTTAAAATGATATCGTCTTCCATCTCTAATAAGTTCTGTATTACTTGATATGCTTTAGTATACAAACATGGATAATGAAATTCTAAGTTATCGCTTCTAACGCAGGTGTAATACCTGTCTTGGTAATAAATTCTATAGCTATATTTTTTTAGAATCAACCTTATAAATGGAAGCTTTTCTGGATCCTCGTACAAAAGCCCTAAAATCTTTATACACTCTAACACTGTCAACTTCTCTAGTTCTTTTTCTGTATCGGTATCTAATGGCTTATATCCTAGAATTGCCAACACAAAATTACAGTCGTCTGACAGCTTGATCCGTCTTGATATCTTTCTTATGTTACTTATCTTGCTTGCCTCAAGATAAAATTTATTGCTTTTGATAAAGCTAGTTACATTTTTGAATTTGTTCATTGTCCAAAATATATCTAGCCTGCATAGAAGATGTATGGGCAAGCACAAGTAATGGGGAACTTTCCATAGCATTGTAATATGCTGCAACTTCAGATCCAGCCTGTGGGACAACATTCATCCAACGAATAGCCAGCATTTCATCATCTGTTAATACGACACCATTCTTTGCAAGAATCATTAACGCTTTGACTCCAGTTCCAAGAGGGACCCCATTATCTTCGATCTTATAGAATGTTTCTGACTTCCAGACAAACTGTCCTTTGTTATCTGATTTAACGTTATCATTCATTGCAAGTGCTGCCTGAATATCCATCTGGTCATAGCTTTTAACATTCTTTGTATCTTCGATATAAAAGTTGATATAGTCTACCCATGGTAATAGTGAGACGATAGCAATGGTTGACATATTTACTGTTGCGTTTCTTACACTGCCATTTTCTAATGTTGTGTTATAGTTTGTGTAGTTTTTAAAAGAACCTCCAAAGGTCTTTGCCATCACCTTGAAAGTGTTGATTGCATGTTGGCATAACCCACCTTTTTCACTTAGGATTCCATCTCTTGTTAATGGGGCTGTGAAAAAATCTGTTGATAATAAGTACCCTAATAATTGCTGTCCAATTCTTGGAGCAATATATTTATTGTATAAGTCAATGAATACTTGTTTGTTCTTCTCTATAAGTTCTGCATTTAACATAATTGTCTCCCTTCTATTTCTTTGATCATTTCTAAATTTTTATTCATTGCATCTTGTAAAGCGATTGGCAGTTGATGTATCTCAAAATCTTCCTGTCCAACAATCCCATCTGGAGTTGCAACAAATAATGTAGCAAAGTTTTTGTTGTTTGGCTCTAATCTGTGATCAACAACACTTGGAATTACACCCTTTTTAGGAGCAATAACTGGTATTGATTCGATTTCGTCGAGTGGTGTATAAATAACTTTTATAACGTCATGATTGATAAATGTAACTACGGTGTTACTGTTTATTTTTTGGAGTGACCTAATTTCTACTGACATTAGTTTTCCGTTGCCCCCTTCACTTCTTTTGTAATAACGGCATAACTTAGAAGTTCTACCTTATCTAATTCATCACATGTGCTAGGTACGCATAAAATATATCCAGTTTCTGCAAATGGAGACTCCTGCAACTGAGCTACATCATAATAGACATCATCTCCACTTTTGTATGCAACTAACAACATCTCATTCTCATCAACCAGATCGTCAATAATCTGTTGTACGTTATCTTGATAGTTTTTACTGTTTAATTTATTCCATTTCATATTTCTTTTCCTCTTTCTTTCTGTATAAAACTCTTATTTTCTTCCTCTTCTTTTACACTCTTATTATAGCATATAACAGTATATATCACAAGAAAAAGAATAGAGTATTTCTATTCTTTTGGTAGATATTTTCTGATGTCCATATAATCTTCTACAACCTTTTCTTTTTCTACAATTTCGGATCTAAGAGCATCCATTTCTTCATTGATTTCCGTAAGTTGCTTCTTAATCTTTTCTTTTTCAATAGATTCAGTTTGTAGTTCTTCAATTCTTCTTTGCAACATCTTTATTTTTGGTTCGAGATTGATCATCCAGATATTTTTATCAGATAACATTTGGCTGAAATCACTAATCTCTTTTTGGATCTTCTCGATTTCTTCTGATCCTTTTGCGGCAAGCTTATATTCAGGAGACTCCGTTATTTCTTCTAGTGTTTTTCTTTTTAGCACAATTGTGGCTTTGCATTCAGTGACGTGACAGCTCCTTTCTTCAACGGTATCAAGAACGAAATTAAAATCTGTATAAATGTTTTCAAGTGCAATCTTAAACTCAATAACATCTTTTAATTGTGCATAAAAAAGTATTTTTGCTCCATCAAATATCTTTTGTTCGTAATGCTTATCTTCTAAGTAGTTGTGACCTACGATATTTTCGTAATGTGAATGATCGACAATGAGCGGGCAAACTCCTCGCTCTTTTGCTCTTTTTAAAAAATTTATATCTATGTTCATTTGTTTGTCTCTTCTTTCTTTTTCTTCTTTTTATCTTTATAAAGTTCTTCTAATTCTTCATGTTCTTTATACTCGGCAACTAAGAAATTTCCAATGTTATTCTTGATGCACTTTTCTGCTAATAGCTCTGCTTGTTTAAATAATTCTGGATTATCTAACATTTCTTCCACGTACTTATTGATTCCAGATTGGCTTTGACCGATCAAGTCACCAGTTCCACGTTGATGAAGATCTGCTTCGGCGATTTTAAAGCCATCATTGGTGCTGACCATTGTTTGTAGTCTTTCATTTGTAACATCCTCAGCAATCATATAACAATAAGATTGATATGATGATCTGCCTACACGTCCTCTTAACTGGTGTAAAGTTGCTAAACCAAATCTATTTGCTTGTTCGATGACCATAACAGTTGCAGATGGAACATTTACACCAACTTCTATTACAGTTGTAGAAATTAGAATATCACAAGTGTGGTCGTTGTTATTTGCAAACGCTGATATTGTTTTGACAACATCTGCTGACTTCATTTTCCCATTTACGACTCCTACACCAATTCCTCTAGGAGCGAAAAAATCTCTGTATAATTTACTCATCTGCTCAATGCTGACGATATCTGTATTATCATTCTCTTCAATTGCTGGACAGACTACATAACATTGATGACCAGCTTGTATTTGCTCTAGTACAAGATTAAATACCTCATTATGTTCATCTGAAACCTTTGTGATGATCGGGAGTCTTCCCGCTGGTTTCTGTGTGATCAGCTTGATTTCTTTTCCTTGTCCGTATAGAACATTTGCCATTGTACGTGGAATCGGAGTGGCAGACATAGAGATACTATGTACTCCATCATTCGCCTTCTTTATAAGGGCTTCTTTTTGCTCTACGCCAAACAGATGCTCTTCGTCTGTAATAACCGATCCAAGATTATGGTATACTACATCACTAGAAATACAAGAGTGAGTTCCTACAATAAAATGGATTTCTCCAGACTGGATTCTTTTTAAGATCTCATTTCTTTCTTTTTTTAGAAGCTTACTATGTAAAAATACACAATTTAAACCAAAACGTTTTGCATATTCAGAGATTTCTTCATAGTGTTGTCTTGCTAAGATTTCTTTTGGAGCCATCAATACAGACTGGTACCCATTCTCAGCCGAATAGAACATCATTGCAGCGGCAACAATCGTCTTTCCACATCCTACATCGCCTTGTAGCAAGATATTGTTTCTAATGCCATTTCTAGCGTTTAAAAATATCTCATTTAAGATTGCCGCTTGTCCACCTTGTCCTTGTGTCAAAGCAAATGGTAAAGATCTTATAAAACTCTGTGTTAAAGACCAGCTCTTATATTTCAAAGATGTGTTCTTAGGAGTTTCTACCCTGTTTCTCTTTAAGGACAAATTAAAGTAAAGAAGATCATTGAAAAGAATTCTTCTTTTTGCATCTTCTTCTATTTGCTTGTTTTGTGGATCATGAAGAACTTGTAATGCCTGCTTATATGGCATAAAACCAGCAACAAGATGTGGTTCAACAATTTCTTGTTGCATTAACATAAAGTTTTCTCTAATTTTAACAATCTCTTTTTCATCTGCATCCTTTAATGATGGATACACTGTATGAGTGTGAGGCTGATATTGGCTTGCTAAATAGATACCTGTTACATCCACAATAGAATATCCATATTCATCGTATTTTGGCTCTCCACATACAACGACATCCTTACCAGAGAAGCTGGCATACATGTTTAATAGGAATACATTATTAAATAGCACAACTTTATAATCCATACTGCCTTTAAAATAAAAAACAAGATAAGTCTTTCCAGTTGCCATTCTCTTCTTTTGTACACTTATCTGTTTTCCAATGATTGCACAAGGACCATTTGCCTGCTGAATATCTAATGGCTTACCGTATCGGATCGCTTTACGTGGAAAGAACTCTAAAAAATCTCTTACTGTAAAGAGGTGTTTTTTATTGAGTGCTGCCAGTGTTTTTTCTGAGATATTTAATCTTTTTAGATCCACAATATATTCCTTTCTACAGTATATATTATATCATATAACAGTATATATGGAAAGAAAAAAGAGAGGCTCAACCCCTCTGTAATAAATGTGCGAGTCCTGTCGTTCTCATGATACATTTGTTTGAAACGATACCTTTTTCCAAAGCATTTCCTTCTGAAATAATGATATTCTTTTGCTTTGCTCTTGTGGTTCCGACGTAAACAAGACTTCTTTCTAACATCCCTTTCGGCTTTTGAGGCAATAGAATTAGTGAGGTATCGCATTCTGAACCTTGTGATTTGTGGATCGTAATCGCATACGCTAGAGCTATATCTTCCAGATTTTCTCCATATACCTGAAAGATCGTTCCATCATATAATTGGATTTCTACAACTGGAGTTATATAGTTTTCAAAATGGAAAATATTCACGATTTTTCCTTCGTCTCCATTCAGATACCCAACCTTATAGTTATTTGATAACATAATGACTTTATCACCTTTTGAAAAAGTGGTTTTATTAAACACAATAGATTCTTCTTGCCTAAAGTTCAGCATATTATGTATCTGGTTATTAAGATTAAAGGTACTAACGGGGAATTTTTCTTTTTTGATCGGTGAGTAAAGCTTTATATTGTACTTACTAGCATCTGTAGACTTCATTAGATCAATTGTTATCTGATTCATTTCATCTTGATTTCTGGCTCTAATGATTCTAAATGTATCATCTTCTAATAGATCACATCTTCCTTGTCTGATTCGTATACTATTCTCAATAATGGCGGATCCTTCTTGTTGGCGATAGACATTTGTTAAACGAACAAAAGGTATTTTTTGGGACTTCATAAAATCATGTAATACATTTCCTGCCCCCACTGAACCCAACTGGTTTTCATCTCCAACGATTAGTAACATCGAACCCTGTTTAATTCCTGTTAATAACATTGAACAAAGTTCATTGTCTACCATAGAAAATTCGTCAGCAATAATCAAATCGTAATCTAATTGATTATGTTCGTTATTGTACTGGATAATTTCATTTTCTCCGAATGGTCTAATATCAAGTAGTTTATGAATCGTCTTAGCATCATTCCCTGTTACTTGTCGAATACGTTTTGCAGCTGTTCCTGTTGGAGCAGTCAATGCAATTTTCGCATTAGGGAACATCTTTCGATAGTAATGTAATAAACCGTTAATAACAGTGGACTTTCCTGTTCCTGGACCGCCTGTTAAAATAGCGATCCCTTCTTTTTGCATGAGCGTAAATGCACGCTTCTGTTGTTCGTCGTATTTGATTCCGCATTCTTTCTCTATCTCTTCAATAATCGCTTCTTTTGGTTTTATAAAACGTCTATTGCTGATCAAACGAGTTACATTTTCCTGAATTTTCTTTTCAAATTCATAAACTTTTCTATGATAAACATAGATCTGATTATCAAATACTTCAAACTTAAATTTATCTGGTCTATTTAAGATGATTGCTAATATATGTAGTGGGCTTGTTCTGTATCCTATCTTTGTACTTTCTTCGATATATTCTGCCATTGAAAAAAGATTCGTTAATGTGATACAGGTATCTCCACGTCTATCTAATGTGGTAAATACTTCTCGGATCAAAGCATATACCCGAATCGGATCACTGGCTATAAATCCCTGTTTTTTGGCTAAAGATTCTCTTTGTGCAAAAGTTAATCCTGCCTTAAAAAGTATGTAAGGGTTCTTTTTTACAATAGACAAGGACCTATTTCCATATTTGCTATATATTGATTTAGCTCCAAGATAACTTCCTCCAGCAGATGTAATGAAATCAACAAGTTCTTGCATATCCGAATATTGATTGATTTTATTTACAAAACTTTTGGCAATACTATCGTTTATTCGTGGAATTTTTGTGAGCTGTTCTACTGCATCTGGTGATTTGCAAAAAGAAAAAATATCGCCATTACTTAGGTTTATGATTGCAGAAGCAGCTGCGGATCCAATATTAGAAAACTTCCCACTGCTTAAAAATGATAATGTTGTAGTATCGTTTTTGCTTAGTGGCTTACACTTGCTTGATATAAAGATATTTCTGCCATTTATAACTTCGATATTGCCTTCAAGAAAGATCGGCGTGCCAGTGTCTAGGTCGGAAGCAATCCCTTTGCATAATACCGTGTTGTATTGAGGATCCAATGGAATCGTTTTATCTTCTGTTGAAACAGAAAAATATGTCATTCCTGATAATTCATCTTTTCTAATGACCTTTTGCAGAACGCCGTAAAACTCCATCCAAACCCTCTCTTTCGTATTATTATATTAGCATATACTGTTATGTATTTCAATAAGAAAAACAGGACTAATCGATATCATCCTGTTCTTCTTCTGTTTCTTCTTTTTTACTTCCCGATTCTAACAAATGTTCTGAAAATAAGTCTACTAATCGAGTATTTCTGATTCGATCTGGATTTTCTAAAGCAAGCTTCAAAGCCTCTTCATTTCCGTATAAACGGATCTTCTGTTTAGCTCTTGTAATTCCTGTGTATACTAGATTTCTACTCAAGAATGAACCCATGTGAATCAGATTTGGCGGAAGTGCCAATAGGATATTCTTGTACTCAGAACCTTGCGATTTGTGAATCGTTAATGCATACGCAAGTTGAAGATGTTGTGCCTTTTCTGGATCCAACCAGAAGCGTCGTCCATCATCTGTTTCAAAGCCAATATATTTATCTTCATAATTAATATCGAACACGTATCCAACGTCACCATTATAGATTCCTTTTCCATTCTTTTTGTTGAGGTGATCATGTCTTGTTCCATAACCATTAACACAATAATATCCGTTATCGTATGTGTGGTAAGAAAACTCTTCTGTATTGAAGTTGACAGTCATCATAACTCTATCGTACAGATATATTTTTTGACCAGACTCTGTTTTTGTTGGAGTTGCCTTGCCTTTATTATCTCCATTATATTTCTCTTGTAATAGCTTATTCATTTCTTTAACAAAAGCATTTGTAGGAGCAAGAATAATCGTCTTTTTTGGATCAAAACCAACCTGATACTTGATATCTTCTGCGTCAACTGGATCGATCCCCTCCATAATAAAATTGTGATAATCACTTTCTATCTGATTTATTAATGCAGTATTATCATTTGTCTTTGCTCCCCACATGAAAGAGTTATCTACAAATAAAAGCTTGTTGATATCGCCTTCATTAACAATATCCCAGTTGTTTGCAAGAGATGGAATATCTTTCGCTCTGAAGTTTGTTGTTAATTTGGAACACTTGATATTTGTTTGTAGTATATCCTTTAATATCTGCCCAGCTCCGATTGCTGGCAACTGATCAGGATCGCCAACAAATACAACTTGCATGTTGAATATTCCATCTTCATCAGTTATGACCTTAAAGAACTTTGCAAGCGTTACGATATCAATCATTGATAATTCATCGATAATCAGCATGTTATCATACACGGATTCGCTTAAAAATTCTTCTCCACGTCTAATTTTATTTGTCATAGAAAGCATGGTTGCAGCGTGGTAAGGGAAGAATTCTTTATCGGTAGGATCTGTCTCATCATATAACTCGTCTACATAATAACCACCCTTCTCTTCAATCGCTTCCTTGATTCTGCCAGTTGCTTTACCAGTGAAAGAAGTCAAAATGCTAGGATGATTAAAATACTGCTGGGCAATATATGCAATACATGCAACTACAGTAGTCTTTCCTCTTCCTGGACCACCTGTAATTACAGACACTCTATTCTTGAATGCCTCATGGATTGCGGATCGTTGCTCTTCACTGAAATTTCCACTATGGGTTTTTTCTGCCCATTCATCTATGAATGTATTGACTTCATCTTCATTGTAAACAGTTAATGGTTCCGAATTTTTTAAATTGGCTAGAGTCTTTGCTACAAAATTTTCGGCTTCTGTTAATCTTTTAAATTCTACAATTCCACGACTAACGCCATCTTTAAGGATCTTCTTTAATTCTACATGCTCATGTTTGCCAAGAGTTTTAAAGGATTCTTTTATTGAAGCTGCATCCATTCCAGATAAATATTTTGCAGCTACCTGTTGCCAATTGTGTAGATTGCGAGGATCGCTCAAATCAAGATATGTATCTCCATTACAGAATGAAAGTAACGTTTCCTTTGCTGCAAGCCATATCAAACCTTCAACACGAATCTTATCTTCTGGTTTTCCTCCTAAACGACTCCAGATCTGATCTGCCATTGCTGGAGTTAAAGAGGTCTGGAAAGACACTTCAAAAGGATCTTGCTGTAATCTTGATATTACTGTTTCTCCATAAACGTCAATCAGATCTTCAATCAATTTCTTTTTTCCAGATAAAACAGGGAAAGTTGCGGAAATGCTGCTAGTAATATCTATAGAATAAAAATATTCTTTAATAGCCTGTTTTTGTTTTTCTCCAATTCCCTTGATTTTTTCGATTTCTTCTGGATCCAATAAAAGTGTTTTGATTGCTGTTCTTCCTAAGTGTTTAAAGATCTTTTCGGCTGTAACTTCTCCAATACCATCAAAATCTTCACCTGAGAAGAACTTTATAATATCGTCTTTAGTGTTTGCATTAGGAAAAATACCAATAATAGAATATACGTCAGATTTTCCTGCTTCACTTTTGATTTGATACGCACCTAAAAAAGAACTACCACTTTTTAAATGGTGTCCACTTGTTCCATTGACCATTACCTTTTGCGGAAATCTTAGTTTGGTATCTGTCATATTTGCAATACAACCAAACCAACCATCTGGTTTTGGACAGTCTTTATACATTTTTAGAACTTTAAATTCTGCGATATTCAACATGGTTTTTCCTTTCTACCATATCCATTATATCACATAACAGTATATATTAAAAGGAAAGAAAATAAAAAAAGAGGGTTTATCCCTCTTCTTTTTTAAAGATCGTCTGATCCAAAGATATCTCCAATTTCATCAATTGCTAATCCTGATGCTTCGGCTACAGCTTGCACTGTTTCAGAAACTTCTGGTTGCACATCGAATGATTCTGGAAGTGGATCACTAACAATAGTTGGCTCACTAGCCAATGGTTCTTGAGCTACAGTAACATTACTTGCCAAGTCTTCCGTATTCTTTTCTTTCTTCTTTGCAGTTGATTTTCTCTTCTTCTTTTCCAAAACAAGAGCAGCTAAACGATTAAGTTCTGTAATACTGATTCCTTCTTCATTGAGGAGTTCAACAATATCACTATGATTAACGCATGCGATCATGCACATATCAAACTCGTTTTTGTTCAACTTGATCAACCTGATAAGCTTTTCGAAGATTTCCTTATCAAGAACACTTAACTCATCCATAATCAAGATGTTATATCCTGAAAGCTGACTTAGCATGCTTAATAATACAAAGGTTACACAAGCTTTTTCACCACCAGATAATGAATCAAAAGAAATGTATTGGTTTGTACCATCTACATCGACCATTACCTTGATACCATTTTCAAATACGAATTTAATGTCCATATTTGGGAAAATTGTACGAGCCTTTTCATTACATGGTGCAGAGAATTCCTGAACATAGAATGAAATAATTGCTTCCTTTACCTTACCCTTTGGAGCAAACGCAATACAGAGTGATTCATAAGTCATAAGCTTATTATTATAAGTTGTCAACTTATTCTCTAGTTCTGCCTTCTGTGCCAAAATGTTCCAAGTGTTAATCATTGCATTTAATTCTGCAATCTTGGTATTGATCTGGTTGAGATCAACATTGATTTGGGCTGGTTCTGGGAGCATCCCAGGAGTATTAGCTGATAATCTATTGAAATTATCGTTTAATATTCTTAACTGATTTTCCAGTGCCTTATCGTTATTGATCTTGTTCAAGATGCCTTCTGTTTCCGTTACCTTTGCTTCAGCCATTTTTAATGAAGCTTCTAACTTCATATAGTTTTGACGTAAAACATTACGCTCTGCTTCCATTTCAAAAAGAATTGGAGTCTTGTCAGTATGACAAACCAATTTCTTTGATAATGGACAGATCGGTTGAGAAACATTCTTGATTGCTTCTGTAATCATAACCCCATTTTGCTTTGTGATTGCCAGTTGTTGTGATGTTTGAGATAGCATCTGCTTTGCTGTAGCCAATTCTCTATTTACAGCTGCAACTTCCTCTTCTGTATGTGGTGTCAATACGCCATACTGGCTTCGGAAATTTTGCATTGCAAGTTTTGCATCTGCCAACATCTTCTGATGATTTTCCACAGTTTGCTTTGAACGCATGAAGGCATTTAATTTCGCATTATATTCAATAACGCTCTTTTTTGCTTGTTCCAATTGTTCAAGTTCGGCAGGAACCTTCTCAGCTGGTACAACTGGAACTGTTAACTCTCCAAAGCCTTTTAGAATTCCTTGCGTCTCTTTAAGCTTCTGCTTGATCATCTTTCTTCTGTCTACAAGTGTATCATATACAGAGTTAAGCATCTCAATACCAAATTCTCCATCTGGTAATATGGAAGAAAGAACTTCTTTTTCTTCTTCTGTTGCTTCTGAAAACTTAGAAAGAACAATATTCTTATCTAACTGTTCTGGTAAGTATTTCAATAATACTTCGCCAAATTGTTGGGATGTTAATCCATTAAATACCTCGCTGCTTGTAGCGATCTTTCCAGTTTCAATATTGATCCCTGGAAATGACGTTTCTAACATCTGGTTGATTGCTGTTAATGAAGCTGCCTTTCCATCTAAATAATAAACAGATTGTCTTTTATCTGCATAACAACGACGACCAAATGTTCTCCCATCCTCTAAGGTCACTGTCACTTCAGCATGATCTTCGCCTGCATGGACAATATCACCAGCAGGTTCGACCCCAGTTAAACCATAAATTAATGCATTACGAACGGAAGTCTTTCCTGAACCGTTTGCTTGACAAAATGCTACGATTTTGCCTAGATCAAAAGAGTGTGTTCCCTTTAATCCTTGGAAGTTTGTTACTAATAAATTTTTGATTTTCATATAATTTTCCTCCTGTTGTGGCTTTTAGCCTTATCCATGATCATCAAATATGATACAAAAATATTATGTGATATAAAAGAAAACAAAAAACAGTAGACATAATCTACTGTTAATTGCTTTCTATTCCATTTCGTCAGCTTCTTCTGGAGCTAATTCATTAGCTTCTAAGCTCAAGTCGTCTTCTTCTACAATTGCAATCTTTTCATTTTCTGTTGCAACTTCGTGTTCGCTCTTATCTTCAACTTCCATATAGCCGACAATTTCCATATCGTCGATCATGAAGTTTTCATAGTGGAACTTTGAACCGTTGACTTCTTTTTCCTTGGAAGTCATTCCACAAATAAGATTTAAGATCGTTCCATTCTTGATGTCTTTCAATAGATCGTTTACACGAGTCTTTGTAGAGAACTGTGGATAGAAGAAGAACTTCTTGTTTCGATAGGATTCATCGCCATCTTCTAAACTAATACTGAGACGAACATAGCGACCATCCTTTGATGGACGTACATTACGTACAACACCACTTGCGTATACATGTAAGAAAGAATCACCGTGGTAACGGATGCCACCATCAGTTCCAAAGACTTCCTTCATAAGTGTCTTTGCCTTCTTGATCTTGTCTACTTGAATGTATTGTACATGTCGTGTTAATGATTCTGAACTTTCGTTTGAGAATACAACACGTCTACGCTGTACTAAGCCAACGATGTGACCTTCAATATCAACTGTATCTCCTACGACAGTTCCTTCTGGAAGTCCATTTACAACAAATGAGATTACATTATCGAAGCGTCTCTCCTTACCTCTGATGTAAACCAGAATTGATCTGTATCCGTATGCATTATGACCAACGCTGATTACTCTACCTCTTGCTACTACCTTATTTACTTTCTTAAATTCTGACATTTTATTTTTTCCTCTTTCTTTCTAATTGTCTTCGTCAAAGATCATTTCAATATTTCTTCGATGCGGTACAGTGTCGAATCCATTTAACACTGAAATGTGCTTGATGATATGATCATCCTTTAATTCGATGTTCTGACTGCCTGTTGCTGATGCGTCACTCAAATAGATTGATCCATTTTCATCGTTTTTTACACAAGCTGTAATAAAGAATGGAATCTTTTCTGAGCGACACTCTTCAATAAAATCTTCTAACTTAAATTTCTTGCAAAGCTCTTTGTACTCTTTTTCTTTATCGAAATTCATTTCTATTTTCGAACTCCTCTCTTGTTAGATATATTTTCTCCAACTTTCTATGCTTCTCTAACCACTTCTCGATTGTAGCAAACGGATATTTTCTTCTGATTTTCGCACACTTCGTTCTATAATGCTTAATTAACTTCACTTCTTCTACAAAAGTTTTAAAATCATTCATGTTAACTTTTAACTCTTTTTTTAGTTTTGGGTCCAGCCTTTGCAATGAAATATGTAATGCTTCGATTAGCCACAACAACATCTCTGGTCTAGCAATACTGTTGTACATCAGCAAGGCATCTTTGTTTGGCTCGTGGCAATACTTCCCAACGCCATAGCTATCTTCATGTGTTGCCCAACTCACAAAATGTTCTCTTTGACATAACCACCACCGATTTTTCTTCTGTCCAAACTTTTCATCAAAAGGATTTGTAATCGGGACATCATTCGTGAGCATGAACAATGATCTTGCAAAATCTGTTGTATCCATCTTATTAACCTCTCATGTTGTTAAACTGAGAGAAGAAATCATACTCTTCTCCATCTGTTAACGTTGGATCTGGTGCATTTGCGATATCATCTTCTGAGATTACATCGCTCGTTTCTTCTGCTGTTTTGACTGGAGCGACTGGGACTACCATTGGTTCTTGCTTTACAACAGGCTTTTCAACAATTGGCTGTTTAGCTTCATCTTTATCTTCTGTGCCGTAATCTGGCAATTTTTCAACTCTAACAGGAGCTTTCTTCTTTGGCTTCAAGATGTCGTCGATCGTAATACGCTTACTCTTCTTTGGTTCGAGTAATACAACGTTCTCTAAGCCTTCCAGACGTATCAATTTAATACGTTCTGTCTCTTTCTTGATAGTTGTATCATTTCTTAAAAACACAGCTATCTGTGGCGTTAAAAGACATGATCTGACAAGAGTTTTAAAGAATGCTGTACGCCAACCTTCTTTAATTTCTCTTTTAAGAAAATCAACGCTTGGTTTATCCTTGATTTCAAATAACAGGTGATAGGTACGCTTTTTCTCTTTTAATGTAAATGGAATGGCGTTAGGAACAACAAAGGTGATTTGTTGTCCTCTAACATAATATTCCAATGCCTTCTTCATTAGCATTGTAACGGATATTCCGTTTGCATTTAATGAAATAAGATCTGCGTCATAATTCTTGTAAAGTTTTAATTCGACTCTCATGGAACATCACCTTACTGAGCCTGTTGTCTTAATGAGCGACTCACCTTTTCATATAAATACATGTAATAGCCTCTTGCATTTGAGTAATCAAAGCTTAGAGACTTATCATTTTGGTTTCCATCGATTACAACCAAGCCTTCAATACCTGATAATGTCTGTCTGATCGTATCAGCCCATGCTGCACTTGTTCCACCTGTGATAACAAAGTAATTAAACTCATATAGCTCATACATTCTACCGATTCTATCTAATGCTGCATGGCATACCTTTTCGCTTTCACGCTGTAGAATTTCCTTAATAGGAATGTGTCCACTGCTGAATCGACTATGCTTAATAACAGTTCCTGTTTCTAAGCACTTCTGAATTGCAATCGGGGATACCTCGACGCCGTGGTTTCTCTGGATCTCAGCACGTACATTTGCTAACACCTGTTTCATTGCAAATTCTGGGAACGTCTGCTTATCAACAACACGATTGTTCTTGATAATAAACATATCTAAAGTCCCATGTCCGCCATCAAAGATAATTAGGTTTCTGTTGAAGTAAAAACCAGATTCAGGAATTGCCTTATGGTTATTTCCCATTGCAATTGACATCAGTGTTCCCATTGGCTGTTCCATGACATCGACGTTTTCTTTTCCGATCACGATATCATATTCAACTGGCTCATCTGCACCGATCTTCAATGCAAAGTGATGTCTTCCTGCAAAAGCATTTTTTAAGAATGGACTATCTTGTTCTAAATACGCTGATGGTAGACCAGTTTCGATCCAAATCTTTTTTCCAATGTAATTTCCATATTGGTTTTGACTGCACGCAATACCGATTGCCACATCAACTAATACTAAGAACATCGGATCATCATAACGTTCACGTCCATACAATGTATTGTCTGAATGTGAAGTATCACCCTGCTTGATATTGTTTAATGCCGATTCGCCAACGATCCAACGCTCTCCTGTTTCTAAATTCTTATAAATAATAGAATAAGGAGCTGGTGTACCGATTGTCTTGGAATCATCCATCTCAGCAAAAGCTGGGAAAATGGCATTCTTGTTTGGGGAAACTACTTTAACAGCAGAATATCCGATATCAATTCCACAAACCCAATTACCACTAGGACTACCATTTGGCTTGTCGGCAAAATTTGTCTTAATTTTATAATCTCTTGTTTCCATCTTTTTTCCTTTCTTATTTTAGAATGGTAATGCAAACACTACCTTTTCTTCGATTTCATCTATTGTAATTGGTCCGATCTTTCTACTGTCATAAGAGTTATTTCGGTTATCTCCAAGAACGAAATATTCATTTTCTTTTAAGGTGTAACCATCTTCATATTCTCCCATATCAAGCATTGCTTCTAAGCTTCTGTTTTCTCGGTTGTTGTTTCTGTAAGCATATCCATTTTGAAGTTTGATTTCTTCTTCTGGTAATGCCACAACTCGCTTGATAATTTTGTGGGATTTTCCATCCTTCTCTTCGAAAGAATGGTCTTTCATCTTGTCGGCTGGAACCCTGAATACCACAACATCGTTTTCACCAATATCTTTTTCTGAAGTGACGACTCTTGTAATAAGTATCGTTCCATTTTTATAGGTAGGCGACATTGAATCTCCCACCACACGGACCGTTCTAAATCCAGCTAACCGAAAGCCAAATGCAATAGCTAAGCCAACTAGAATACTTGTTAAATATGGATGCTTCTTCATTACGCCATCATTCCCCCATCTTCAGAGTCTTTAGGGGAGACTACTTTTCCTTTTCTGATTTTGTTAAGCATCTCGAATGTTGCCTGCTCGTAGTGGCTTGCGTAGACACCTAGAAGGACATTGTTGATAGAAGATAGATATTGAATCATATTGGCAAAACCACCTTCAAATACAAGGTCTATTTCCTGCGTTTCCTCATCATCCATGTCGTAAACGCTATAATCCGTTGGAGAATCTTTAATAATGATGATTTGTCTCATTAATGTATCTTCTCCATCAAGATCTTCTACCCAAAGACTCAGCGTAAGAGAATTTCCTTCTGCTTCTTCTATGTTTTCTTCAACTTCAAGCATTGATAAAGCACGTAAAATTAACGCTTCTTCAAGATCACTAAATTTTTCCATGATTACCTCCGTTACTAGGGATGTTGACATTACCAAATGGTCGGATGTTCAGTTCCTTTTCAATAGATTCACGAACAGAATCCGAATCACTCTTCTTTGTTTTACGAAGATATTCGCCTTCGTTCTTTTCGTTGAGAAGTGCTACATATTTCTTCTTCAGTTCTTCGACGGTTTGAATATATTCTACTAGATCTCCGATTTCGCATTCGATTACAACTCTGTCATTTGGACAGTATCGTTTCATATCGTAATCATCTAGCTTCTTACCATCTTGTTCACTTCTTTCTTTTCTTGTTTCCATAAAACCAATAATTTCTAAATTCTTTTCTGACATTTTTTATTTTCTCCTTATTTTCTATAAATTCCAATAACAATCTTAAATGGTGTATGCTCTAAAATTTTGCAATGGTAAATATCTCCAAATCTCATTCGTGAGTTTGTAAGGTTTGACTCTACACCTTCTTTAAAATCTGACTCCAAGATAAATGCAATCACTTTTTTGATTTCACTTGCATACTTCTGGGGAAATGTTAGCTCTGGGCAAACATAGTCCCCATTTGTATCTTCTTTCATCTTAGAAATCGACTTACCTTGTGAATCCATGCTGTGAAACTTGATTTTTTGATCCAAATTGGTTATCGACATTCTCTCACACTTTCTTCATGTCTTCTTCAACTAAATCAACAAAGTATCCATTCAACGACTTGTTTCTCTTTTCCTTTGCAAATTTCTTAATCTTATCACGTTGCCCCTTTTTTACCGTTAGACAAATACGATCGTATGTCTTCTTATTGTATTCACGGGCAATTTCTGTTTTATTACTTCTTTTCATATTTTTTCTCCTGTACTTCTAATCATTATTATACCATAACAGTATATATTTTAAAAGAGGTTTAGTCTTCAATATATTCCTCTATTACAGACTCATCTTCATCTTCTTCATCTTCTAAATCATAATCAACTGTTAATCGTGTTTTTTGATTTGCTAGATCTGTAATTGATTGATTACGAATTTGTCTCTTATACTCTTCTGCCTCTTCGTCACTTCGGTAGTTTCCAATGTATTCTGTTGCGTATGGAACGATTTCAGAAGTTCTTTCCTGTGTCTCATAACGCTTTCCACAACCTAGTGGTTCTCCGTTTTCATCTGTTGCTATAATTGGATTACCGAAGCAATCTTTCATTGGTTTACCTTTATCATCTAATTTTTGACCGCAAACAACATGCTTCATGACAGATCTTGATTGTAAGAAACCATCAACATAGATTTCTGATTTCAAAAATAATCTTTCTCTATCTCTTTTCCCAATGATTCCATACGATTTTACCCATGGATAGTCGGCATGGTTGCTTGGATCCTGATCAAAGGATACACGTAATTTTCGGTTAACTGCCAACTGATATTGTGTAAACCCAAATTTATTATTAATGTGGATTCTACCTGGATCTCGTACAAGTAAGCCAAAAACCCTTACGATATTAGAAATATCTCGATGCTCTGCAAGATACTGGCTTGCTTCTTCATTGGTATCAACATGTCCTAGCATCTCTACAAAGGTTGGGGCTACAAATAGAACCTGCCCAATATAGCTTGTTGGTCTTCCACAATCTGGACACACTGTACGTTTTGTTTGTCGCAACGTTCCGATTACACCCTTTAAGCCCACAATGTCACCACGCTTGGCATCTTTGATTTTATTGATAATATTAGCGTCTCTTGATGCAATACGGACTTCGCTTAGTGATAAGTTTTCCTTATCTTGATTTGAACGAACGCTTCTTTCTTGCTTGGCAACCATAATAGTTCCCGTGCAATATATAGGTGTTTGATCGCTATCGTTTCGATAAACCATGATATCATTCACCATGATTCCTCTTAGCATAACTAAATTTTCTTTAGCCATATATATTTCTCCTTCTGTTACATAATATATTATGCTATATACGGTATAAAATATAGCAGTATTTTAAAGAAAATAATAAAAAAAGAGCATATTTTATGCTCTTTCTTTTTACGACATTTTCGTTATCCCGCAAATCTCATTTACTTTTGAAGAAACTGTGAATCCTAACTTTTCAGTCTGCTTTGTTTCTACATTGTAGATATAAACAGTATTACCAAAGTCTTCTTTCATATTTTCTAATTCTTGCATACTGATTGCATTTGAATGGACTAAATACGTTCCATTCTTCTTCTTAGCTTCAAAGCACTTTTGTAATGTGAATTTATATTCAGCATCTAATGCTTCTCCATCTTCATCTGAAGAATTGAAGTCATCTAAATCTGTTTTACCAGAAAAGAGTAACACGTTTCCTTCTTTAATGAATTGCTTGTTTTGCTCGTATGCCTTTTGGAATACATTAACGTTTGCAGTTCCAGTTTGATCCTGAACAATAATAAATGCCATATCATTTCCAGTTTTTTTACTCTGTCTAATTTCAACATTTGTAATCAAACCGAAAATCATCGTTGTGTTTGCATCCATGTCGCTGATCGGAGTAGCAGATAGTTCTTCTGGTCTACCATAATTGTCTAATGGGCTTCCTGAAACATAATATCCAAGAACCTCTTTTTCATCTGCCAACCTCTCTTCTGTTGTTTCAATTACAGGAGTAATTGTCAATGACTCAAAGGCTGTTCTCAATTCGATAACTGCTTCTTTCGCTCTTTCTAAAGACTTTTGCAACTTATCTTCTGTTGTTAATTTCTTTAGTTCAACATGTAGCCCAAGTTCCTTTTGCTTTTCAACTAACTCTTCATCACTGCCACATAAACAAAGTTTAGGTAAAATCTCTGTTACTGTCTGAATGTAGATTTCCTTTTTCGCAAGCTTTGCATAGGCTGTCTTGAAAGCATCATAACTATCCAACATTGCCTTACGGCTTACGTTGAAATCGTCTAATGCTCCTGCTTTGATCAAGTTGATTACCGAAGTCTTATCTGCCTTGCTACGAGCTATAAAGTCGTGGAAAGAAGTATAAGGGGCATTTTCAACAATTGCTTTAGCAGCTGACGCAACTTCTTTTACAGAAGCTAGACCAAATAGGATCTTGCCATCATGGACTGTAAATTTGCTCTTGGAGTAGTTTACATTTGGTGGTAAGACCTTTACACCAACTTCATGAGCCTCAATTAGAAGTTCTGGAAGTGGGTCCTTGGCTTGCGTTTTTTCAGCCCAGTTCATTGCTCCAGCTAAAAATTCGGCTGGATACAATTCTTTCAGATAACCAGAAACATAGCTGTTATAAGCGTATGCTGCGGCGTGTGACTTATTAAACGCATACTTAGCGAAGTTAGTCATTTCATCAAACAACTTACTTGCTGCATCATAGTTGATTCCATTTGCAACACATCCACGGATACCTCTATCTGGATCACCTTCGATAAAAGCATGGCGTTCTAGTTCTAGCTTTTCCATCTTCTTCTTGGACATGTATCGGCGAACCATATCGGCTCCGCCAAGTGTATATCCAGCTAACTTCTGGAAGATCTGCATAACCTGCTCTTGATAAGCAATGGCTCCATACGTTTTTCCCAAAATAGGTTCTAGCTCTGGAGTTAGATATTGCACTGGTTTTCTTCCATGTTTAACATCCATTACGCTATCCAAATATTGCATAGGTCCTGGTCTAAACATTGAAACAAGAATAATCAGATCCTCGAAAGATGATGGTTCAAATCTCTTCAGCATCTTCTTCATTCCCTTACTTTCAAACTGGAATACAGAATTGGTATGAGCTTGTGCAAATACCTTCTCAAACGTTTCCTTATTATCTAGTGGGATTCTATATGGTTCTGGATTGATTCCACGTTCCTTTAACTTCCATTTGCAATCTGTAACAATGTCCAACGTTTTTAATCCTAAGAAATCGAACTTTAACATTCCGTTTTCTTCAACTTCGATCATGTTACATTGGGTTGTGTAGATTCCTAATTTACTGTTATAACGTAAAGGTACGATCTCTTTTACTGGAGTCCCATCTGTGATAACAACACCAGCTGCGTGAGAACCATACGCTGTACAACAGTTTTCAAAAACCTTAGCCCATTTAATGATCGTATTTGCAGTTTTATCATCTGCAAATTTCTGAATCAGATCAGCATACAATGTGATTTCTGCTCCGTTAGGATCTTGCTTTTCAAGTTTCGTGTTAAATCCTAATCCTGGCTTTGATGGGATTGCCTTGGCAATCTTGTCGGCTAGTGATAAGAATCTTCCTCGATAACTTTCATCATTGTTCTTGTAAGCTAAAAAGAAGCCATAAGAACGTGCTGCTGCACGGATTGCTCCTCTAGGAGCTTGTGCATTTTGTGTCATGATTCCAACGACACAATCTTCACCATACTTCTGTTTAACATATTCGATCGTTCTAGGACGGATCGTATTACTGATGTCAGAATCAATATCTGGAAGTGATACACGCTCTGGGTTTAAGAAACGCTCAAACAAGAGTTCAAATCTGATTGGATCCAAATGAGTAATGCCTAATAATTGGCAAACTAGTGATCCTACAGCAGAACCACGTCCAGTTCCATTTGCGATACCTACAGGAGTAGTAAATCCTCTTTCAAGTTTCCAAGCTCGTAATGCCTCTTTTTCGATCGGAGCGTTTTCGATTTCTTCTGGTGGAATACTGTCGTATTCGGCTGCGTAGCGATTAAAATCTTGAACTACCAAATGATAGTCAACATACCCCATCTTTTTGATGATTTCAATTTCACGATTCAATCTTTCCTGATATTCTGCTGGTAATCCAGCTGGATATAAGCGGTTGATTCCATCCTGAAGTTCCTTCATGAATACATCATTTGTATACTCTTCTGATTTTCCTTTAAATACCTTTGGAAAGTGATTTGTAATCTTGAAGTCTACATTGCATATACCTGCAATATATAAAGTATTATCAAATGCTTCTTCAATGACATCATCTTCAAAAACATGTGAGAACATAGCTCTCATTTCTGGTGTTGTCTTAATGTAGAGTTCTCTGTCTGCATCTTGTAGTGGTTCCCACTTTTCAAATCGTAAACTCTTCATAATCATTCTCTTTAATAGTTCCTCGTTGGAGTTTGTTACCGTGTGTACATCGTTTGCGGCAACAAGAGGAATATTCATAGAACGTGCTAGATTTACGATCTTATTGTAGATAACTTTTTCTTCTTGCATTCCATGGTATTGGATCTCAGCAAAGAAATTGTCTTGACCAAAGATATTGTTAAAAAATTCCATCTCTTTACGAGCTTCTTCCAACATTTCTTCTTCTGTCTTTTTCTTCTTTTCTAATTCCAATATTTTTTCATTGAATACAGAAGATTTCTCTGCATCTACAGATTTTTGCTTTAATTCTTTCTTTAAAATAGAGATTCTCGTTCTAAGCTTCTTGATCTCTTCCGTTAATACAGGGATCTTTGCTTTAGCATCTTCTACTTCAGCCTTATCACTTTCGATACGTTGACGTTCTGCTTCCGCCATAAGCTCATCCATGGAAACTAAAATCTTTTCTCGTGCAGAGAACTTGATTTTTGATAATTTCTTCATCTTTTCTAATTCAGACTTCTTTTCTTCTAGTTGCTGATTTAGATTGTTGAATTTATCTTCAACGAGAGATAAATTACTTACATTTGAAGAAATGCCTCCTTTTTCCATGGCTCTTCTGATTTTAGCGATTTCTCTTTCTACAAATTCATTTGATCGAAAAACCGTTGCGATGACACCACTAATACAAGCTGATGTAGCGACAACATTGTTGTTTCCCAAAAAATACTTGTTGAGAATTTCGTCATTCATCAGACAGTATCCGTTTTCACGTTGACCATCTGAAATAGCCATGCTGATCGCCTTCCAACCTTCATCATTTTTAGCATGTAAGATCAGATGCTTTTCTGGCTCAAGATTATTTCTCTGCATTAACCCATTCTCTTTGTAGGCTGTATGCTGGAAATAGGTCTCAATTCCAGGCACGAACTTTAGTCCGTACTTCTTTGCGGCATTTTTAAAATCCCACGTCATAGCAGCTACGCCATGCTGTGTTAAAAATACCGTTTTTCTTCCGATCTCACTTAATCTTTTGCAAACATCTTCGGCTGGATTATCGCAATCAAAAATATCTTTTGAATGCAAATGTGTTTCTTCATAATCTGAGATTTTTTTCATCTCTTCTATTACTTTCATTTTTTCGCTCATATTTATATTTTCCTCCTTTTTTATTTATTCGTTCTCCAACTCATCAAATAAATCAATACTATTATGTTATATGTCAGAGAAAGAAAAAGTGCCCACGGAAGAACGTTAATTCTCTCGTAAGCATATTTTATCACATATACTGTTATATTTCTACATGAGATTTTCTACATCTAATAATGAAATATCGTTAGCAAATGCATCTGCAAAGCCTTCATCATCGGACTTGGTATAGAAATGATTGTCCATGTTGATTGCTTCAATTGGCATGCTTTGCCGAACTGTATTGATTTCCCTGGAGTTTAGTAATATTGACTTAAATTCATTCTTTGCGGCTCTAAATGCTACAGAAAAAGTTGACTTTGAACCCTCATATCCATGAGCCTTAGCGTAATTGTATAGGGCTGCATCTTTAATGGTCTTATCTGGATATTTCGCTGCAAATTCTAAGAAGAATGTCAGAATCTTTTTTGATTTCGGTCTTAACTTATTTAACATCTCCTGAAATTCAATTGTTTCTTCTTTTTCTCTTAGTTGTTTGGCTGGATCAGCTGCATTTGGATCTTGAATCTCAAGTGTTTGTGTCTGCTCTGAACTATCCTTACGCCAATCCAATTGGACAACAACGAATTTTAGTTCAAGACACTTTCTTACTGTAATCAATGATACCTTTTTATCAAAATGTGTTTGGATATATTTTGTAAGTATTTCTGGGGTATACGTATTGATTCCTTCTGACTGTAATTCTTGGATCGCCTTATTTACAAGTGTCATTGATCTAGCGTAATGAATAGATAATTGGACAGAGCCATCAATGATCGTCGAAACTTTGGCTGAGAAGAACTTGCTTACAAATGGAGTGATAAAAGTTGTGATGTTATATTCTGGATTATATTCCTCTAAATGTTCTGCAAGAATCACAAATACTTCCTGCATGGCTTCTTCGATGTTTTCAATCGAAGGGAACGTATGTCGAATATAATAATGCAGCTGTTTATATGAAACTGCAAAAGCTAACCCTCTTGCTAAACTCTTGATTTCTGGTTCCTCATACTTGATTGCCTTTGCGATTACCTTTTCATCTGTCTTGTTCATACGATCAAAGCCAAGATTGAATCCATTTAATCTTTCTCTAAAATAGGCGATCAGATCGGGATATTTTTCTTCTAGCTCTTTTGGGATATGAACAAAATCATCAATATGCAATTTTAACCCTTTATCAATATACATTTTTGCATCGTTTTCAATTTTGTTTCGCATATATCTCTCCTACTACCTTTCTAAAAAAAGCATCTTTTCCATTTTTTCTCAATGTATATATAGCTTGGAACGTATTGTTAATGTCTTCTGGCTTTACAACGGATGCAATCATCGAGTGATTAAACGCATCGATTTCATTGTAGCCATTACCAAGGTCACTTAATAGTTGCATTTCTTCTTTTAAAATTCCCATATATTTCTTTTTCCTTTTATACATAACAGTATATCTTCTTTCACTACAATTGTAAAGGGTAAGAAAAGAAAAAGAACAGATTCTTGTCTGTTCTTATTTACTTCGAAAGTGGAGAAATTTCTTTTTCCGAAATCTTTTTAACCCTTCCGTTTGACTTCTGGATCAGTTGAATCAACAAATCTCTTTGGTCATTATTCAAAGTTGGATACGTCTTTATCATCTGTTCCATTGCACTACATGTTAGTTTTTGTGGAAGCTTTTTCTTATAATTTTTCTTAACATACTTGATTGCTTCTTTTTTATTTTCTTCTGAAAAATAAACAAAAGCAGGAGATTTGTTGCTTCTCAATTGGAAAGCAGAACCAGAATCAAATAGTGGAGCAAATCCAATGATTTCTGCCGTGTTTGCATCTCTAATGAATCCAAAGTTTCCAAGATGCCTGTCGGTATTTCCAATTACATAATCGCAATAGATCATTTTCTTGATGTAATCCTCTGCTCCTTTGATTTTAAGCTCATTACACGAACGTATAAAGAAGTTCATCAGATCTTCTCCCTCGTTTTGTTTAAACAACCTCATAACGTGTGAAGCAGGGACAAATTCCGTATCTCTTGTTATAAAATTTCTACATTTTGAACAAAGCTGCATGCTCTCAATTACTAATGAATACTCAACAAAATCTAACAAATTTAGTTGTTTTAATACCATTGATGCCAATACTTCTGAAATTGGCTCTTGGTCAATCTTAATGCCAGCCCCCTTATAAAGATAGGAAATCCCATCTTCCTTCTTCCACTTTTTAATTAAGATTCCATTTGTTGTTAGATCAGGAGAAAAGGAAATTAAAGATGATGTGTCAAGACTTCCATCAAGTTCGCCTTTTTCTGCATGAGTTCTTATCTTTTCTTTATTGACCTCCCATATTCCAAAGAAAGCTTTTCCAACCTCTTCGCAATAGGAGTTATCAAAGAAATTCAATTTTCCCCATGTTTCTCTCTTGTCATATTTCAACCAATATTGATCAGAAAGAGAAAAGAAATTTCTGTATGTATTCAATAAGTCTTTGGAACTTTCCATTACATACCCTCTATTTTCTCTCTCACTTGGAATCATACGTTTTCTAAACCATGTTTGTAGATTTTCTAGTGATAGATTCCCATTTTGTAAAAACATTGGCAGATACTTCTGGTTATCTTTGTGCCGTCCTATGATTTTAATGATCTTATCTTTATCGATTACTATCTTTAATACTTTTTTATCCTTATTACAAAGCCATACTTCAAATCCGCTATTGTTTTCTGCCATAATCGAACATCTCAACTTCTGCAACATTTTCACTTGGGTTATCTGTTTCATCCCATTTACAAGCAAACTTTAGCATTTCCCCATTATTGTTGACCAAAATAGGTTCACCAGTTGAATAACCGATATCTACTAACTGATCGTGTTTAGATACGCAATACGCAAATTTTGCATGCCCGTTGGCTTCGTTTTTCTTTCCACTTGGGAACATACGAACAGAAATTCCAGTTGCAGGATCATAAGTTTCTAAGTGTCCTTTTCCAGATAATCCTTCATCTTTGATTGCAGCAATTACAAATTCGGAGCCATTAATACCTTCTACCATTGGCTGTAATACGCCTTCTTCTGATATAGAACAAGTTACTTTTAAAGAATTTCCTTTGCCATCACTGATGATTGCCTCTGGTGATTCTCCAAGAGCATCTGCCATCAACTGCTTGTCGGCATTGCGATCAATGACATATCGGACAATAAATTCAGGCTTACGTCTCTTTGTAGCTAGTGGAGTAACAAACATATCGACTCTACTTAAAGGTTCACCATTTTCATCCGTGAAGTTACCCTTTACGTATGCATACATAATATCTTTTTGCTTGATTGTTATATTCATTCTTTCGGGATGTAACAAAACATTCTTTGAAACTTCTTCATTTTGAACTGGTGTATCCTTTGTTTCATTCGTGTTGATTGAACTTGGATCATTGTAGTTTGTTGGTTCATCAAAATTTAAGCCATCAGATAATAGTGGCGTATTAACGAAGCTATCAGAAGAAAATGGATCATTATCTTCAGACATAAATGTTGGCATATCTGGTTCATATCCCGTTTCTTCTGGATTGAATGTCTCATTGTTTACTTCACTTTCAGCTTCATTCGTCTCATCTTGACTTAATGGATGTTCACTAACTGCCTGCTGTGGAATATTTACCTCTTCATCTTGTTTGGGTTCGTCAGAAGTTTCTTCTTGTCTATCTTCTTTTTCCTCTGTTGCTTCTTGCGTGCCATGTTCTTGACTTTGTGTAGTATCTACAGGTTTTTCTTCTTGTTTTTCTTCTTGATCGACAGATAACAGTTGGTCCATTGCTCTCATCGTTTCTTCATCGAATACGTAACTCTTTCCATCCGTCTGGATTACGATGTTTTCTGCATATTTTCTAAGTTCAAATGGCTTGTTTTGTGATATCAATCTACTTGCGATCATAGACTTTGCCATTGTGGCTAATACAACGTCTTTTTCATCAGCATCTTCTGTATTGATAATGCTTTCTAAAAGATCCATAATTTCAAAATATGTTCTTACGAATTTCATTTTATGATTCCTCCTAATACTTTTTGCAGTAATGTCTTTCTTTTATGCGTCTTGGCGAACTCAGCAAAGCGTTCTGGGGTTCTTCTGGCACTCTTCTCTTCTTCGATTCTCTCTTTTGAAATGAGCTTCCCAGTAACATCGTAATGCCATTCGTGTCCACAAGATTCACAATAACAATTGTTATATGGTACTTCTTCTGCAAATCTGATCAATTCTCCAGCTTTTAAAGACTCTCTTTCTGTATATATCTGATCATTTTCACTTCTCGGCATTTTAATATATCGACCAGTTAATCTACTGCCACATTCTGGACATCTTTGTACATAATAATATATTTTCTTCACTCTAAGTCATCCTCACTTTCCTTTGTATCTTCTGATTCTTTTGTCTCTGTTTCGGTTTGTTGATTTATATCTAAGAAGTATTGACATTCCTCTGGAGTCAATACCAACTGCCAACTGCATGCATTGACTAATATTCCGTGGTTCATCGATATTCTCGTAATATCTTGTGATGAGAGCAACAATGGACGCCACTCCCATTCTTCTTTATTGGTTTTTGCGTTTGCTCTTTCCCATTTTTCATATTCTAGCCCATCTGTAAAGACAAAATAATAGGCTTCTTTCGTTTTCGTCATATATGCTTGGGCGTATATGAATACAAATGTATCCTTTCCACTCTTCGTTTTTGCTGGTCTGATCTTGCAAGGGATAATGAACTTTAAATTTCTTATTCTTTTTAAGCATACAAAGTTTTTCGTCTGAACATATTCCGATATATTTCTTGATAATTCCTGATTGTAATAATACGCTGGGACATTTTCATACTTGATTTCTCTTTTGTCTTCTTTTCCATCATTGTATGTACATTCAATATATCGTCCGCCTGCCGAATACACTTTGGATACATACTTATTCCAATTTTCTTTATTAAACTTAATTGGAATAAAATATATATTTTCTTTCCATGTTTCTCCTTTTTTTTCAGCTTTGGCATTGATATAATCTTGTGCCATTTTTGAATTTTCAAAAAGTCTATTCGTAAAATCTTTGTCAATGTATGGGATCATTGCAAATTTGTTTGCTAGAAAATATAAGGTTATGTTCTTTTTAATAAATTCGTTCAACTTTTCTTCGCTCATTTTCGCCTCTCGTATATATTATGCTATATATAGAAAAAAGTAGAGAAAAATTTCTCTACTCTGTAGGATTGTAGCCTGCTGGTGGATGGAAACCGTATGTCCAGCCGCTCCAATCTGTAGGACCTTCACTGATTTCTTCACCAGTTTGGTCTCCACCGATCGCACCTTGTACGCTACCTACTTCATCAATATGGGCACCAACTGTTCTGCCGCCACCAATATAGATTTCTGTATGTTCTTGTCGCCACAAAATGTCTCCTGGTCTTAGATCATCTGGAGATGTGATTTCGTACTGGACGAAACCTGCTTCTGTCATTAGATTAACCTGACTGTAAGTCGAGAACGCTGGCGGTCCAACGTTAAACCCAGCTTGTGTAAGGGCATAATAAACTAATGATGAACAGTCATAGTCTGGGTTTCCTAAGCGATGAACCCAAGAATATCCATGTGAATCATCTGCGGCAATTTCTCTTGCCCATTTTACATAAGGTAAATTAGAAATACCTCCAAAACCATCTGCCCATTCTGGGTTTGCATTTCCGCCAACGTAACCAAATGAAAGAGCCTTAATTTTGACATTAAACACCTTTTCGAAGTCACTAGAACGTAATGCGATGTAACTTTGGACTAGCTTATCACCATAAGTCTTGTTCGATAGATCCCAAGAATAATTAAACATCTTGTCATTTTCTTCTAATTTTGCAAGATCACATAGAACTGGAATTTTGACCGTTGCGACGATCTTCTTCCCATTGACTTCTACTTTGTTTCCTTCTTCATCTGTCCAGCTTTCCTTTTGCCCACTGGCAGTTGTTCTGAGTTCTACTGTGATACCCTGACCATGACCTGCAATCGCATAATCTGCTAATGTGACACAATATTTTTGGAAATGATAGTTGTCCTTTGGATCACCACTGTATCCAGCCACGGCACCCATACTTAGAATTTCTTTTACAAATAATAGTTGTCCAGCTCCAGAACTACTTGATGTTCCTGATGTTCCTGCTTGTACGACATCGATTGTTCCAGCACCTGTTACTTCAACGTTGGCTAGATCAACTTCCATATTTTCTGGAATTTTTTCGTCGATCCACTCTTTATATTTTGCATGTCTTGAATTGTATAAGGAAGCACCGATTTGGCTACCCTCATTACGCTTTTTCAAATTCTTCAAAATATTTTCTGTACTGTAATCTCCATTACAAGCTTGGAATACTGCATCGACTGGACTAGAAGGATAATCGCCTCCCCCAAGTTCTGCTAGTTGTGTGTACCAAAATACAGCTCTCAAATTGGTTGTATAAGTATTGGCACAATAATTCCAATGCTTTACCACACGTTCTGCTGCAATTCTATCTTGTAATTTCTTACCTTCGCTGCTTGTTAAAATTTTCTTTACAACTTCTGTTTGTTCGGCATTTAATTCTATTCGATCTGCTTCCCAATCCTTTTCAAGAAGAGGAGCAATAATCCCATTGCTATCGAGTTCAGAGAATTTACTTTGGTTTTCGCTTCTGAATCTTGTTAAATAATTTCTTGCGTTATTTCCATATAAAGAACTCCATCCGATCGTAGAGGCTACTTCTCCACCTGCTTCGGCATTGATTACATTGCTATAATCTCTTTGTCCATAAACCTGTCCACCAGTTTCCATAGCACCAAGCATATTTAACATGATATCCATTTGTGTTTCGGAACCGAGTTTGGCAGAAGAGTCGCCAGATGTATTCTGGATCGTTGTATTTGTTTTCGCCGCCTTACCAGCTGTGCCATTTGGAAATACAATATCGCTTTCTGGACTTAATAAGAATTTATCGTTTCCGATCGTATTTCCTTCGCCATCTACGAAATCGTAGGTAGGAATTACAGCAGATACGCCAATATTCTTTTTAAATAATCCAGAGAAAATGCTTCCATTTTTATCGGTTTTGTTGCCTGATAGATTGTATTCGGCTGAGAAGTTCTTCAAGTTTGACATTGTGATACTTCCAGCATCGATCTCTGCCCCATCTAAGGTAGCCTTTGTAATTGTAATATCTTGTAGTGGAACGTAATCGGATCCAGCCTTCTTCTTTTCTTCTTCTGTAAGGGTTTCTCCCTTTAAGATCTTGTAATAAGCCTTCAAGCGTTCCTGTAACATGTTTGCCATTTCTTGCACCATGTTCTCATCTTTATCTGCTGACGACTTATTTACAGCTTGTACAGGTTGGACGATATGGGTATTGTTACTTCTGATTCTGCCCTGATACAAAGCTGTACCACCAAAGATTCCACCCATCGTCACGGATGTTGCAAGACCTGCTGTAAGAGCCTTTTTACCAATACTCTGTACAATAGCTTTTCCGCCATTCGCAATGCCTTGTGGGCTGAATATGTTTTGACTAGGTGTAACATTTCCTCTTCTTGCAAGGAACTGTTTCATCTTGCTGGCTTCTTTGTCGGCTCTTGCAAGGGAGCCTTCTCTTTGTACCCCAATTAGGCTGTCTTTACCTGTAAGAACCTTATCTTTATCACCGATAGCTCCTGTTGATATTTTATCTTTTGTTAATGCTCTTTTTTCTGTTGAAAGTTGTTGACCTGCATCTACATTGACTTCTCCTCCACCGATTTTAACAAGTTTCTTCTTTTCTGGTTGGAGGACGGATTTTTCTTGTAATGGTTTTAGTTTCTTGGCAATGCCTGCATCGTATTCTTTCTGAGAGATATATCGCATGGTGCCATCAGCACGCTTTTCAATGAATCGTCCTGATGATTTCAGATACTCGACATTTTCTTTTGGACCTGGTGCATTTATAATGCCAGAACTTTGTCCAATGGAATTCTTCTCACTTATCGAAGAAATACCTGGCATGTTGTTTCTTGTGATGTTTGAGATTGCATCTTTTAACTTCTTCGCCTTTTGTTCATCAATTGATTTCTGCTGTTCTAAAAATGAATTTTTTACAATCTGTTTATTAGGTTGAGCAATTTGACGCTGGTTATTTACAACTTGCTTATTATCTGTAGGTACATTTACCTTTTTCATTAATCCACTGCGGTCAAAATTTTGTTGTTGTGTAATTGCTCCGCTATCGCCTTGACTAAAAGCTCCACTTGAGAAATCATTCTTACTTGATATTCCACTATTTATATTTGGTTTGTTATCTGTAATATTTGGATGATTGTTTGGAATATCTCCAATTTGTTTCTTCGCTATATTTTCAGGAGTAATATTTCTTTTAATATTCGCAATGTTTTTATTTATTTTATTTAATAACTCTTGTTCTTTTTCCGCTACATGTTGGATAGCTTCGCTACTATATTTTTGTTTATTGGCAACTTTGTTTACGTCTGTCTTTAATCCACTAAAGTTGCTCTCTAGTTTATTTTCGGTAAATGTTTCTTTTTGGGAGAATGCTTCATTACTAAAGTTTTGGTGAGAATCAATACCAGTTCTACCAATATTCGTATTTTGTGCTTGTTGGTTTTTTAAACCAGTATTTCCCTGAATAATATTCTTATCTGCATTCTTAACTACTTGCTTATTTCCTGTATGGGTATTCGATAATCTTTCATTGATCTTATCCGATAGTCTTTGACGCTCATAACTAAGTGCATCTGATGGCTGCTCTTTTGTAGCCGTAGAGAAAGCGTCATTACTTAATTCTTTGTTTAAATTTGAAAAGGCTTCTTGTTGAGCCTGTGGGAAGGTTCTTTCCCTTACTCTTTCCTCATTTAAAAACTTATGGTCAGCCTTTGCTGCATGCTCTTGCTTAGCAGCTTTCTTATCAATATCATTGTTGATCCGTTTTGCTAGTTGTTGTCTTTCATATTCGATCGGATCAGAAGCTGTTGCTGTATCAATCTCTGAAAAGGCATCCCTATTGAGTTCTGTTGGGGACTCAATATTCTGTTTGAACTCTCTTGACGGCTGGTCAAAAAGATTGTTGTTCAAACGTTGCTCTCTAAATCCTTCTCTTCCGTTAGGGTTCTTTTTAATTTCTTTATTTAATTTTTCTGATAATCTTCTTTGTTCGTATTCAATTGGATTAGATGCCTCTGGGACATCTTCAACATTATCTTCTAATAGATTTTCAACGCTATCGCCATGAGGCTTATTTAAAGGGCTAAATTGAGCCGATTGTGACTCTAATGGAGTACGTTCCAATCTGTTCTCAAACGGCTCTGTACCGCTATTTAACATCGCATCTTGCTTATTTAATAACTCTTGTTCTCTGTATTGTTGTTTAATTAATTCTTTACGGTGTTCTTCTTGTTGTTTTTTGAAAAAATCTTCTTTAGCTTTTCTTTCTTTTTCACCTGAGAATCTTGCGTGATCCTTTTCTACATCAATTTCTTTTGGTTCATCAACTTTGTCTGTGTTTTCTTCTAAATCCTTATCATCTTCATTTATTTCTTCTTCTAAATCTTCATTACTATCATCTTGATCCTGATCACGCTCTAATTCATCCTTGTCAGCATCTTCTGATTTTTCTTCTTCGTTTTCTTCTTTTTCAGTATCTTCTTCAGGAGCTTCTTCATCGTCCATGCTTAAAGCATCTCCTAGATCTGGAGACTGTTCTTCTTTTTCTTCACTGCCAGAACCTTCGCTTGGTTCAATATCATCAGTTTCTTTTATTTCTTGTTCATTGATCTCTGTCATATAAAGCTCCTTTCGTACAATATATATTATGCTATTTTTTTGTAATGGAAAAAGAAAAAAGACTATATTTTTAGTCTTTTCTTATAATTCTTTTTAGTCTATCTGACTCTCTGAATCCGATATAAACGATACCAACAATTACAACGGGAATAAAAACAAACTTTACAAACGAAGAACATTTGTTTCCATTCGTTTCCTTTTCTGCCTCGATCACCTTTTGCTCTTCTTTATTTTCCTGCTTATATTTCTCTTTCATGGGTTTTCCTAGCACTTCATTTGCATATTTGTTCTCAAGTGTCTTTAACATGTTTAGATCATAGACTCCACCATAATCTTCTGGTTTATTGGCAAAAGGGAAATTAACGATCCAACCGTATTTATACATTAGATCTTCATTACCGACAAATGTTCTAAAGCTTGCTGTTTCGCCTTCCTTTACCTCTATATTGCCATAAATATCAAATGTATACAATTTTTCGGATGAAGAACTATTGTGACCGTTCTCTAAACCGATTACAGATGTCTTAATATGGTATTTACCAACAGGTAGATGGATCTTCTCTTGGAACTTATCTGTGCTATATGACATTTGCACAGAAAGAATCTCATTTTCATTGGCATCATAAAACTTTGTCTCAATAATGGCATCTTTATAATCTTCAACTACAAAGCCCGCAAGGATCGCTTCTCCACATGGAGAGCCTGCAACACATGCATTGTTGGTTTCTTCGGCGTATGAAGCCTGTGGGACAAGTGCTAATCCCATGATAGCAACGGTTGTTAATAAAATCTTAATCAATTTCAAAATAAAACCTCCTTATTCAATAACGATATCAAATGTGTTATCTCTCTCAAAAGTTTCTAATACGTTTCTGTCTAAATATGCAGCGAATCTTTCTTGAGGGACCCAATCTGTTTTTGTCAACCAGTGAACGTGTAATCCATTAGGTGTTGTCGCTTGCACCATGTACCAGCCGTTAAAATTATTTTTCGCCCATAAAGAAACGTTCTCATATTTCTTTTCTTGAATCTGTTCTAAACACTCTCTTAACTTCATTTCATTTTCTCCTTTTCTAAGTATATATTATCATAAAGAACGTCATCTTTCAAATTGATTTTCTCTAAATATTATATTATACTAATATTAGTGAATAACGATTACTCAGGTGATATTTATGGAATTAACTAAAACAGCGAAATTACAAATCTATGCTTCTGAAGAAGAAAAAGCTCTTTTACTCGACAGTATGAGAGCTTATTCTGATGCTTGTAATTATGTTTCAAATTACATATATACCACGAAAGATCTATCGCAAGTTTCAGTGCAAAAACATACTTATGAGAAGTGTCGTTCCGAATATGGTCTACCATCGCAAATGGCATGTAATGTTGTTCGCACTGTCATTGGCTCCTACAAAACAAACAAGACCAATGGCAACGGTTGGGTTGAATGCAAATACGATGCACCTCAGATGACTTTATCTTGGAATAGAGATTATTCCCTAACCACAGATAAATTTTCCGTAGGTACATTGCGAGGACGTATTAAAGTAGATTATGCCAAGTCCAATATGGAACAGTATTTCGATAAGTCTATCTATCACTTCGGAACTGCGAAAGTAGTATATAAACACGGCAAATTCTTTTTACATATATCCGTAAATTATGAGGTCGAAGAGAGTAATCTGTCTGATATCTGCAATGTCGTAGGGATTGATAGAGGCATTAACTTTGTTGTCGCCACTTATGATAGCAAGCACAAATCTGGATTTGTAAGTGGCAGAGCGATCAAACAGAAACGTGCCCATTATTCCAAGCTCCGTAAAGAACTCCAAAAGCGTCAGACTCCATCTGCAAGACGCAGACTGAAAGCTATCGGTCAACGAGAAAACCGTTGGATGCAAGATGTAAATCACTGCATTAGTAAGGCACTCGTTGAATCTAACCCGAAGCACACGCTTTTTGTTCTTGAAGATTTAACAGGGATCCGTAGTGTTACAGAACGTGTCAAAACAAAGGATCGTTACGTATCTGTATCGTGGTCATTCTATGACCTTGAACAAAAGCTTATTTACAAGGCGAAACAGAATCAATCAACTGTAATTAAGGTTGATCCTCGTTACACGAGCCAATGTTGCCCTGTATGTGGACACATTGAAAAGTCTAATCGTAATAAGAAGATACATCTGTTTACCTGTAAAAACTGTGGCTACAAGTCTAACGATGATCGTATTGGAGCCATGAATCTGTATCACATGGGAATCAGCTATCTCAAAGAAGCTCAAGTACCAGATACAGTTACGGTAGAGTAAACTTTATCGTAAAGGGTGCTGTCAACCATCCTATGATGTAACGCCACTTTGAGCAGTAATGCTCATTGGGGTTAAAGGTCGGAGGCGTAAGCCGCTAGTACGACTGGGCAGTTACAAGCTTGGTAATTTGTTGCCGAGTAGTTGACAGTCTGGTGTTCCGTCTTTACAGAATGCCCAGTCAATGTAAACAACCGAGCCATCGAAGTTAACGATCTTTTCTTCAATGCTCTTCAAAGCCTTCTGACTAGCTGTAAACTCGTCGGCTGAACCCATTAGATATCTGTCAATATCTTCTAGTCTCTGAATCTGATTTTGAAAATCTTTTCCCTTCAGAACTGTATTCGAGCTAGATAAAAAAAGGGGGATAACCCCTTCTTTTATTTAGACTTGATCATCTTCGAAAAGTATTGCAACATCATCTTCTACGAGATCATCATCCTTCAATGATTTGTTCGATAACATACTTTCCATCCTTCCATGCTTCAGCAAGTCGATCCACCTTAACAAGCATATCATGGATTTCGGATGCCTTAATCTTAAAATCTACGTGAGACTCTTTGAGCTTTTTTGCTTCTCTTGGGTAAACTGTTGAGTAAGAATCCAATAAAGATACATTTACTAACTCTTCCCAAACAATTTGCGTCTTTTTGAAGTTTGGTTTTCCATCTTCTGTAAATTCCCAGTCGATGTACACCACAGATCCGTCAAAATTGCACAAGGTTTGATGAATACCTTGTAGGCTTCTTTGTCCTGTCTTGTATTCGTCGGCACTTCCCATTAAATATCTTTCCAGATGCTTAATCTTTCCTAGCGAATTCTTTCCTTTTACAACTGTATTCTTTCCTGAAGATGCACAATAGCAAGCTGTATTGAAAGCATTTTTCAATGTGTTTACTTCGTTTCTGCTTTCATACAAAAGCCCTAGTCTACGAACGAATTCATCTGTCACCTCAAGACCAGAATAAGTCGTTCCGCAATAATTGTGGAATATGATGTTCTCAATGTCCTTTCCGATTCTGTTTACTACTAATAATCTCATTTGATTTTCCTCCTAGCCATACTGGCTTTATTATTTCCCACCTTATTCGATTTTTTTCTCCATGATCATCAAATAAAGTCATATTTATTATGCAATGTAAACAAAAAAGAAAAAGATAGGAGTTTTCCTATCTTATCTCGTTGTTTTTTAATCCGTTTTTTTGTCCGTGTTCGTTATTTTATACAAGTTTGTATTCTTTGGAATCTTATTCGAAAAAGGAATAATAATATCTCCTGCTTTAAATAGTCCCGTTCCAGATGGAGCATTTGTAATTACTTCTAATTGTGAATCAGAAAGATTCAACAATTCCTGAAGATTACTTCTATCCATTTGGGAAGAGTTCATCATAGTAACAAAAGAAGTATTGTTGATAATGTTTCTTGTTGCTTCAGAACGCAATAGATCTTCTGTGTTTTGCATGATTCCAGTTGGAATTCCATTCCACTTTCTTGCACGTTTCCAGATCTGGACCAAGAACTCTACGGCTGCATCAGATTTTAATAGAACGTGGAATTCGTCAATGTATACCCATGTAAATAATCCTTTATCACGATTTTCCATCATTTTGTTCCAAATATCGTTTAGACAGATAAATAGACCAATTTCCTTTAAGGTTGTTCCTAGATTACGGATGTTGTATACCAAGAAGCGAGAATCAGATTCAACATTTGATCTATGTGCGAACATATCGTATCCACCGACTGCATAGTTTTCAATTACGGTAGCTAAAGTATTGGCTTCTGGATCTGGTTGCCGTTTAAGCTCTCCATACAAGTTCGCCAGTGTTGGAGCAGATTGTTTATCACATGTGATACGTGGATCAATCTCTCTTAACTTTTTAACATGTTGAATATATGGATTGTAAATATTCTTAATACATCTAGTCAAAACTGATTTTCCAGTTGGATTCAATGCCGCATTTTTACCAAGCATGATCTCAACTAATGATGTGATGTAATCTGTCTTTGATGCTACAGGATCGGTTTCGTCATCTGTAATATTGATATCCATTGGATTCAAATAAGATTGTGAACCTGGAGCAATCGAAATTGTTTCTCCCCCTTTGATTTGGGCTGCAATTCTTGAATATTCTCCATCTGGATCAATAATATATACAATATTTCTTTCATCTGATAAATAAGCTGCCAGCATCTCTTGCTTGACCTGCATAGATTTACCAGAACCAGACTCACCGAATGTCAGTCCGTTAAAGTTTCTTCCTGTTTTTCTATCATATACTAATAGATTATTAGAAGATTTATTGACGCCATACATGATTCCGCTCTTTTGATAAATTTCGACATTTGAATATGGTAAAAATGCTGCCGCAGATTCTGTTGTATGTAAACGTCTTACACTCAACTGGTTAATACATAATGGAAGTGCGACGTTCATTCCTGCTTCCTGTTGGAAAGATAAGACTCGGATAGGGCACAATTTACCATTTGCACAGTTTTGAAGATCTTGTGTGTACTTATCCAATTCTTCCTTTGTATTTCCAAATACATTCACTACAAATGTCATATAAAACAAATGTTGATCACGATCCGAAATGTCATCCTGTAATTCTTTAATCGCATCATTTGCCTTTTGTAAGGAAGGAGGTAGCAAGTCGAAACTATATCCATTTTTAAGAGCATTCTTTTGATTTTCTGCAATCTGTCCCTGGATTGCCATAAATTGATTTTTAACCATCTTGGAACCCTTTGCAATGTCGATAGGGTTATATTGCATAGAAATATTGAGACTAAACTGCAAGTCAGCGATACTAGCTAAAAACTCAACAGAAAGGGATGTCGGCAATCGTTCCAAGAATAAGGCTCTTCCGAATTTATTTCCCATCATGTAATAATCAGAGAAGAACTGGAAGCCAGATGGTCCGATGATATCTTTCGATGTTAATCCACCCACGCCAATCTTCTTATAATTGAAGAATGGTTTATTATTTGCATCAAAATCGTTATAAAAGACACTTGTTCCATCTTGATTGTAAAAATCAAATAACATGTGTAGTCGTTCTTCAATCGTTAATCTTGTGAGTTCAGATGATTTACCAAAGTTCTTTATGACCGTATCTAAAGCTCTTTCTGTACTATCCAAGTGCTGAAAAGCATTTTGAATATTAGGATTTTTACAAGCAATGACAAGATACTTTTCTTGTTGTAACATCTTAGCACCATGCTTAATGCGATACAACGTCAATTGGTTAAATTCATTTCTGATCGCATCTTCAATGCTTCCATCACCCTTGATCTTCATCTTTGTATCAGATAATTTGATATCCTTAGCTGAACTATTTTGAATAATAAATTGAAATTTGATTTCAGGTGAAAACGTGTTTAAAACATCTTTAAATACACTAAAAATTTCCAATTGTCTCTCTTCAGACTCTTTGGAGAAATTTAACTCATTTAACTTAAAGGCTCTTGTATAGTAACCTTCCTTATTTTCAATTGTTCCATCATTAAAAATTCTCTTATATGGAATTGTTTCTTGAACTGTTTTTGGTAGTTCCTTAATTCCGTTTACTGAACTATTTTTCTTTCCAAATAATCCCATTTCTTATTTCCCTTCTTTTCACAATTTTGCATCATATTTTTTAAGTAATAACTTTGTTCTGATTTTTTCTTTTTCGCTTTCTTTTATATTCGCCTGCGGTTGTTCTGGTTTATAGCCAGAGATATATTTGTTAATTGTTTTATATGGTCTTGTTTTGCTTGCAAAAATAGATGGTAATACACATTTCATAATGTATGTTTCTAGTGGCATTCCAAGCATTTTGACCCATCCACATGCAAGAATAGGTGTTACCAAAGAGCCAGCAATCATGATCTGCATCGCAAGTTCCATTTTAAAGATTCCTAGTAGCTTAAATAGACCATATCCAATTACAGAAGAAATAATAAACAAGACTGTCTGGCGTTTTGTAAGTGGTCCAATAAAGCGTGCTTCGAAATCTTGGATATCTCTTGGAATAGCCACCTTAATTGATGTAGCAGCCATAGATTATACCCCTACAAGCTCGTCTGCAATTCCACTTGATTGCATCATCATAAGAGCTGTAACAACAGGTGAACCTAGCATTAGGATCATATCCATATTTAAGCCTTCAATGATAACCGAAGAGGTGATGACCTTATTATAAAAATATAACATCGAAAATGTACCGATTGCAGCAATACCGAAGTAAATCGCAATTCGTAACATACAAGCTAAGAATTTTTTAACAAATCGTATTGCAGATCCTCTAAAGCCATCAGAAATAATGGATGAAAGTGCGATCGGAGCAAACATTTGTCTTAATTTGATTTCCATGATTGCTGTATATGTCAAAAATAAACATACAAAGATAGGTGCCCATGCGACAATCGTCAATAAATCAAATGATTCACCGAGCGATTGTAGATTGTAATAATTGATCTGTGTATTTGCAGGATCTAAAGCATCACCAAGACCATTAAGCATTGGGATCGTTTCCAATCCCTTAATGACTTTATTGTATGCCTGTGGATTTCCGCCACTTGTGATATTAATCGTTGCATTTTTGATCGTATTTACACTTTCAATTACAGCATTTACTCTCTGGATAATTAAATCTCCTAATTTATATAAGAGATCCAACATATCACCGATCATAAAGATCGCAATGAGTGTAAAACCGATCGTAAATAATGTTCTTTGCCAAAATTCCTGTGATAGATCACCTTTCTTTGCTTCTTCATAAATTAAGATAAAACCATGTAAAGTGGCGATCAATAATCCAAATCCGATCATGATACTTTTCATTGTATTAGGGAAAGTATATTGACCAGTTGTCAAAAAGCCATTAAAAGAGCTATACGCCTCTTTCATCTGTTCAAACATTGTTTGACTATATCCTTCCATAAAGGCGACAACTTTTGCTGCAAGTGTAGCACTATCTACTACCGAAGCCCACACTGGAGCTGAAAGTAATAAGCATAGACATATAACTCCTGCCACAACTTTTAATGATATATGTGGTAGTCTCAATTTTTTTAATTTGAATAACATAAAAATTCCTTTCTCAGAAAATTAAGGGGCAAGATCATTCTTGCCCCCTTCTTTGTTTCATCAATTACTTAACAAGGTCGATAAACTTAACGATCTGATTTTCCAAATGCAAGTTAAAGATGATGGCTGGAATAAAGATTCCTGCGATAGACCATGCGATCTTATTTGTAGCCTTAGACTTAGCTGGACCGTCATCAGCACCAGCCGAGGAAAGTTCTCCAATCGCAACTACTAAGTTAAATACAGCGATGACTGCAAAGACTACACAGATGATTGTGATAATTGTCTTAGCAATACCCTTTGCAATTTCTTTTTCTCCTTCTGCAAAACCAAATGGAGCCAGTGCAATTGGTGCTGCTAGTGTTGCTGCTGCAAGTGTAAATGATACAACCTTATGCTTTTCTAGCCACTTTTCTGTCTTGTTTAGTGCTGAAGCCATGTTGCTTCTAGCCAACATCATAGATTGTCCTACAATTTCTTTCGTACTCATTTTTTCTTCCTTTCTTCACTTTTTGTGAAACCAAAATGGTTACACTTATATTATGCTATATTTCTTTGAAAATAAATAAAAAAAAGAGAGGAATTTTCCTCTCAATTTTTAGAATTACTTAGATTCCTTCTTTTTCTTCTTGCCAATTACGATACCGAAACCAGCTAGAGCTGTTGCTACTAATGCTCCGATACCAACCTTAGCAACTGTATCATCTGAAGATTCTTCGCTCTTCTTCTCTTCTGTAGCGACATCCTTCTTGTTGTCGTTCTTCTGAGTTTCTGTCTTTTTATCATCAGACTTCTTTGCATCCTGCTTATCGTTCTTGCTATCCTTTGATGCTTCCTTTTGCTTATCGGATGCCTTCTTTTCATTCTTTTCAACCATTGCGTCTGTACCAACGGACTTGTTTGTTGCACTTTCAATCTGACGTGCTGCCTGATTAGCTAATTCAGCTTGACGAGCTGCTTCTGCTTTTTGAGCTGCTTCTGTAGCGACACGAACGTTGTATGCTGCAAGTTCACGGATGTAGTTTGCTTCAGCCTTGGCTGCACGTGTTGTGGCTTCTTCAAGAGCTTCGTTTGCTTGAGCTAGTGCCTGCTTTGCAGTTACTAATGCTGCACGAGCCTTTTGTACTGCTTCGATGTAAGGATTTACCGTAGAAGCGAATTCTGGATCGCTCACTAAAGTATTGAATGTTTCATCGAATGTAAATGCGTTTGTACGGTCTGCCTTAGCACGAGCCTCCGTTGCCTTGCTTGTTAGTTCAACTAAAGCGTTCATCGCATTTGTATGTGCCACCTTAGCGTCTTCGTAAGCCTGAGCCTTCTTAGCTGCTTCTGCCTTAGAATCTTTTAATTCCTTAACCTTAGCATCGTATGCTGCTACCTTATCAGTAAGAGCCTTCAATGCAAGTTCAGCGTTTGTAAGATCAGTTGTCTTAGCCTCTAGTGTAGATTGAGCTGTTGCTAACTCGTTTGTCTTTGTATCAACGTTTGCCTGAGCTGTGTTACGAGCTGCTACTGCATCGTTATAAGCATTTGTAGCATCATTTAATGCGTTCTGCTTTTCTTCAACGACCTTTTCACTAGCCTTCTGAACTTCCTTTGCATCGGCTACAGCCTTGCGTAGAGCCTTCATCTCTTCAACGCCCACCATGGAGTCAACTACTGCTGTCTTTGCAGATAAGTCGTCATCAGCTGTCTTTGCGTCTGCTTCTGCATTCTTACGTTCTGCAACCTTTGCATCATATACGCCCTTTGATGCATCGTATGTAGATTGAGCTGTTGCTGTTTCAGCCTTTGCTGCATCATGTGCTAACTTCGCACTGTCACGAGTTGCCTTTGCTGCTTCTAATTCGCTCTTAGCATTTTCTAATGCTGTTGTAGCATCTGTTAATACCTTCTGAGCATTTGTAAGTACTGTATTTGCTTCAGCTAACTTTTGTACAGCTGTATCGTATGCCTTTTCTTCAGGTAATACTTCACGTTCACCTAAAGCTGGTTCACCCTTATATGCATCACGAGCTGTTACTGCATCGTTATACTTCTTTGTTGCTTCATCTAACTTAGCGTTTAACTTGGTTGTATCTACAGTGTCCATGTATTCGTCGAATAAGTTTGTGAACTCTGCGATTGTGTAAATCTTTTCTTTGTGGGACTCTTTTCCTTGTGTTGTTGTTGAGAATGTCTGGCTAAATGTAATTCCATAAGAATCTAACTGATCTTCAGTGTACTTCTTATCGCCACCAACTTCAACAAATCTCTGTAACTGTTGATCATAAACCATCTTGCCACGCTTGTTGGCTACTGTACTACGTCCAATACCTGTTACAATATAGTTTCTATTTACTGCGTTTGTATAGTGACCCGTCTGGATATTGAAGAACTTCTTCTCGTTCTTTGCATAATTTGTCCATGCCTTATCAAATGCTTCCTTATCTGGACCCATCTTATTGATGTTTACACCTGGATGTTCTGCTAAATACTTAGCTGTAAATTCTTGTAATGCTTCCCAAACAACCTTTTCTTCTTCATACCAGCCCTTATTGGGATCTGTATATCCCCATGCTAAGTTTTCGCCTACATTGAAGTGACGTGAGTGCCCATTTGCTGGATTTGCTGAGTTGTCTGCATTAGAGATTGCTGTAGCCATCATGTAGAATGTTGTGCCTAATGGATCTAGTCCTGTGAAGTGTTCATCGTGTACACGTTGCTCATTATACTTAACTAAAACCTTTAATGCTTCCTTAACGTTACGTAAGCTTGTAGCATCATTTTCATCGCCTACAATCATTCCTGCTGGGTACTGATGCAGAGCCTTTACAGCACGCTCAATGTCTTTTAATGTATTTTCATCGCCAGCAAACTTTTTCTTTGCCCAATCTAAGAAGCCTTCAAAGCCTTTCTTTACCTGCTCGCTTGCATTAGCAATCTTCTGAGAGATGGCGTTCTTTTCTGTATCTGCGTCTGTAACATCCTTATTTAACTTCTCACGCTTAGCTGCTTCTGTTGCGGCACGGTTTGTTTCATAATCCTGACGTTCTTTAGCCTGCTTTTCAAGAGCCTTATTCTTTTCTGTTTCCTTAGTGTTGACATCGCTCTTTGCGTTTTCGACGTTGCTCTTTGCTGTATCTACAGAAGCTGAAGCACTGTTCTTTTGACCTTCTTTTTCGGACACGATAGATTCCTTAGTGGAAACATTTGCATTTTCTGTATCTAATGCATTCTTCTTTTCACTTTCTACATTCTTCTTATCGTTTAAGATAGATTCCTTAGCGTCAGCGTCCTTCTTCGCTTCTGCTTCAGCAGTCTTCTTCTCTTCAACCTTTTCATGAGCCTTTGCAGATTCTTTTTCTGCATTTAGCATAGCCTTGTATTCGTCAGTTTCAAGGACATCCTTGCCACCATTCTTCTCTAATGCCTTACGAAGATCATTTTCCTTTTCTGCTGTTACTCCCTTATCGCTATTTAACTTAGCGTTGGCATTTTCTAAATCTGTATTAGCGGAATTCTTAGCGTTTTCCTTAGTAGTAACATCGTTAGTCTTCTCTTCTAATACTGCCTTAGCATCATTTAAAACGTTATTTGCTTCTGTTACTGCTCCTTGTGCAGAATCCTTGTTTGCCTTTGCTGTATCTACATTTGATGTGGCTGTATTGATCTGCTCTTCTGATGGCTTCTCAGCGTTTGCTGCTTCTACTTCTGCTGTCTTTGTTTCTACAGTAGCCTTAGCGTTTTCGGATGCAACCTTAGCATCTGCTTCTGCCTGCTTTGCATTTTCGATTACAGTAGGCTGATTCTTTGCTGCTTCCTCTGCCGCCTTAGCGTCTGCTTCTGCATTAGCCTTCATGTCTGCAACTGCCTTATGAGCATCTGCTTCTGCCTGCTTAACAGAGTTTTCTGTTTCTGTTACTGTGTTTGCTGCACTTGTTGCATTTGCTTCTGCGGTAGTCTTTTCTGCATCTGCATTAGCCTTTACTGCTGTTGCTGTATCGAGTGCTGCCTGTGTTCCTGTTGCCTGTTCGTTTGTTTCCTCTGCGAATGTTGTTGCTGTTGTTGCAGCGATTGATGCTGCTGCTGTTGCTGTAATAACTGCTGTCTTAATTAATTCCTTTTTCATTTCCTTTTCCTCTTTCTTTCTAACTTTTTTTAACTACTTCACAACATATATTATATACGAAGCTTCGATATAAATATATAGTGTTTTTCGCCATTTATTTGTAAAAGTTTCTTATTTTCTTCCTTTTTTCTTTCTGTTCCCTTTACAACTATTATTTTATCATAACAGTATATATGTGTCAATATCTTTTGTATTCTTTATAGAAAATATTTATGGCTTATAATCCAATATTTTTCTTGCGGTCGCAAGTGTCATATTTTCTAGTTTATATTTTCTATTTCGGTATCTACTGATCATTGACTTGTTGATTCCTGTTCCTTTTGAGAGTTCGTGACCACTGATTTGACTGTTATATAAAATAGCTTTAATTTTTTCTTCGATCTTTTCGATCTCTTTCATATTCCTCTTTCCTTTCTATACCTACAGTATATCATATCAGTTGCTAAATTGCAACTATTATTTAAAAAGAAAACATGCTTTTAGCATGCTTCCTCTTCTTTTTGCGAAACCATACAAACCCCAGCCGATGCTGTTAGCAACACAGCTAGTAGCATTAATATGCTTGAGTTTGTACTGATACCCGTATCTGCCTTTGGCTTTTCCTTTGGTTTTTCACTTGGAGGTACAACAGGTTTCTCATTTGGAATTTTCTTTACCTCGCTCTTTGGTGAGATTGTAACACCATGTTTCCATTCACCACTTGTATATAGTGGTAGTGAAACAAGAAACGGTTTAGCGAGTTCATATTTACCCGCTTCTCCTTCTGCTTTTGTCTCTGCAACTAAATACATTCCGTCTGGTAGGTTTGTAAATGTTACCTGCCCATCTTCATTTGTTTTTCCTGTCGCAATAGGATCAATTTTATTTGCCAAAGCAAAAATCTTTTCCGCTGCTTCATTTGATTTTTCTGCTGTCATTCCATCAAAATTAATTTCCGTCTCTTTATATTCATTAACCAGTGTATATGTAGCAGAAGCTGCGTTTCCATTGTATGTGATATCAGCAACCTTATAAACTACAAATGTTGCATCTGGAATATTTGTAACTGTAGCTGTTTCGGAATCCTTTTCTGAGAATTGGATTGTTGCTGTATTTTCCTGTTGTTCTGCCAAAACAAGAAAGTTGGAAGAATTAAATAAGAAAATACTTGTGATTCCTGTGATTAATATTTTTTTGAATAAGTTTTTCATAAATTTCCTTTCTGTATCAACATTGGAGTGTAGCTAAGAAGCCACACTCCTTTTGCTGATTTTTAATTCTTTTCTTTCTTCTTTGCACTGATCACAAGATAACCAGCACCGCCAAGTAATACCATTGCAATGATTACAAATGCAATCATTCCTCGACCACCAGTAGAAGGTAATACCTTTAACTTATCGTCGTGTAACTCGATTTGAACCGTTGTATTTAATTGGTCTTTCTTGATTTCAAACTCATGCTTATTAGGATCTAAAGCGTATCCCTCTGGAGCCTTTGTTTCGATTAAGTAATAGTTACCAACGCCAATGCCATCGATTTCATCTGATTTACCATTGCTGTTAATATCAATATTCTTGATGAAGAATGTTCCCTTGTATAAAGCGTATGTTGCTCCGCCCAGCTTCTCGTTGTTTTCACCAAACTTCGTCAGTTGGATCTTAGCTGATGGAGGAGTGATGTTCGTAAATGTTACAGTTGCATCTTCTCCATCATCAACAGTTTCAAGCTCTGTTGCAAGATCAAGCATTGCTTCATCGTTTTCCTTTGTTGCGTTTGCAAAGTTTCCTTTGTCGGCTGTTAGTGCATATTTTGCAAGCTTCTTATTTGCTTGTTCAATAATCTTATATTCAACTCCAACAGGGATATCTGTAAATCTAACGCTCTCACCATTTCCTAATGTGAAATCCTTAGTTGCTTCTCCATTTTCATCAGCTCTTACAAGACCGATATCAGAGTTAAAGAAGCTATTCGGTTTCATATTTGAGAATTGGATCGAGAATGGATACTTCTCAGTCGTTGCTTCTGGTTCAACCTTAGTTACAACTAATGATTGCTTATGTTCAATCGTATTTGTAAATGTAATAGATACATTTTCGTCAGCGTCAACAGTTTCTATAGCTGTACTTAAATCCTTATTTTCCTCTTCATTCAATCCGTTTTCAGAATTAAATTTGTTGATTCCTCGGTTGTCGGAGAGTTCATACTTGGAAGTATAAGTGCCTGCCAACTCTGTTACTTGATATGTCGCATTTATAGGCAACTCTTCAAATGTAATTGATTGGTCTTTCTTTAATTTTAAATCAACTAATGCATGACCAGTGTTATCTGAATTAAAGGTGAATCCGTGTTTACTTGTGGCGTATATTCTGTTTGGTACTAAATTACTAAATTCAACACGGAATGGATACTCTGTATTTTCATCAGCAATTCCTGATACCTTCTTAATAAGTGTGACATCACCTAATTCACCTGGTTCTGGAGGTGTGAATGTATTTGTACAAACGATATCAGATTGTTTTCCTGATTCTATCGTTACATTTTCAGCACTATAAGTTATCTGATAAGGACCTGTTTGTTCATGTACACCTACCACTGTTCCTTCTGGTAATCCTTCGATAACTAGATCCTGTCCACCCTTTAGTTGAACCATAGCATTTCCATCTTGGATTGAAATACCTGATAACACTCTAGGTTTAGAGAAGAAACCGTTAGGATTAGAGAATTTTAAGAAGAATGTGTAGGAAGAACCTGCAATCAATTCTCCATTTGCGACCTTCGATAGATGGAATGAACCAGTACCTACGGTTGACTTGTTAGTGATTGTAGCTACCTTACTTTGTGTACCATTAACAATTGCGTACTTCGGCAACATTGCTTCGGAAACATATCCATCCATCTTTTCTTCGAATAGCTTATATTCCAAAGTATCATCGAATACATTAAATGTATATGTCCAAACGTTGTCGTCACCCTTCACCCACTTGTCAGCTTGTGATCTATAAGTGATAGTGCCGTCTTCGTTTTGCTGAGGTTCAGAATTTTCAGCTGTTACCTCTGATACTTTCCAACCTAACTCATGATAATCTAATGTGCCTAAGTATTTCATTGCATAATGTTCATAGACACCAGTGTTTACGTCTTTTGGTTCTACCGAAACGTTTGTATATCCTATTTCATTTAATAATTTTCTAATACCATTTTCTAGTAGTAAGTCTGCATCTTCAGAATCGCCATCATATCTATCATCAAAATACAAAGTAAGATAAGAATTTTTGTTAACGTTTTTTAATAATGAATTAAATACTTTTTTATAATACTCTTTATTGTTTTTTATGCCTCTTGATAATCGAATATAATCGGTTCCGCTGAAACGGAAATACAGATTTACCGCACTTGGGTAGTCTCCAAAGATACCCATATCAGTTGATTCTACATTCGGGGAAAACAAGTTTCTAGGATCTTGAGTTGGTAACATTGTATTAACAATATCAATTCCAATAGGCATTCCTACATGATACCAACGATTATCATCAAAATTTTCTAAATTAAAATGGAGAGCATTGTTTGCTTTTATAAGATTTCCCACTTTCAGATTGAACCCCATCATTGTTTGATCTGGGTTATTTATTTTTGTCTGGTAGAAAAGCCCTTCATAATTTAATATATTGTAGTTTCCGTTTGGACCAAGCATCGATCTATCGAATTTTATTGTGTCAAAATTTTGATAAGCAAACATTTTTTCCATGCTATTGATTTTGTAGGCATCTAGTCCATTTAGATCAAGTTTTCTATATTGCACATACTTATTACTTGCATTCCCTCCAGTGCCAGCAAATAGTTCTGATGAATCTTCTGGCAAGAAGGTTGTATCTGCCTCTGATAGTATTCTGATAACTGGATTATTAGAAGTAGTGTCTACGTATGCATACGTCTTATATGGAGAGTCATTTGTTGAAATTTCTGCAAGAATATGTCCTTCTGATTTTGCTTTTGCAATTAATTTTGCATCTTTGCTATATTCAAAATCAAATCTAGCATTTGAAGTTCCATGATTCTTAAAGGTTCCATCCGAATTTATTTCCGATGATGAATTAATAAATGTTTGGAATTTTCCTTTGTCAAAATATGAAACCTTTCCTGGAAAGCAATAATAGAATGTCAAGTCTTTTGGATTTCTTGCCCAATTTTCTATAAAATTCGCACCTTCCATATCAATGGCTGGGAAAGGAGTTCCTGTTCCATCAGGAGACATGTTTAATCTACTTGAAACATAAGATAGTTCATTTTCACCACTTGGAATAACGTCATTTCCAATTATATTTGGATATTTCCCTTTTATGTTTTCATTATAAAGTTTAACAAAAGCACTTTGTAATTTGTTAAATACAAACAACATTGCTGGAGTATTCTGTATCTCTTCTTTACTGAAGAGCATCTTGTATCTTGCATTAGCTGGAGCACCATAAACAGAGCTAAAATCAAGAGTAATAGAATACTTCTGATTTGCTGGATCTCCTGTTGTTAATGTTAATTGTGGCAATGGACGACTTGCGTTATCCTTGTCTGCGTCACTCCAAATCTTCTTAACAACAATCTTTCCATTTTCTGCTCTTTCGTTCTTTGCAATGAAATTTCCTGTTCCATCTTCAACTGTTAATCCATCAATTGTAACATTGCCTAACTTATCAATATTAACAATATATTCAGAAGGATCTTTAATGTAGTTTCTGTTCCCACCCTTCTTACCTGATGCAGTAACATTTTCTGGAGCCTTAACTTCTTTGAGAGTATATGTTCCTCTTTCAATATTTTCAAAGGACATTATACCGTTTTGATCAGAAGTAGCGACAACATCTACATTTGTTCCGAAAGCTGATATTCCCTTTAATGAGAATTCTGCACCTTCTAACCAAATACTTGTGTTATCCTTATCGATCTTTCTAACTCTAAAAGAATTGAATCGACGTTCGTTATAAACTTTTTGATTATCGAAATATTCATTATCGTTTGCAGAGAATGACATACCGCCAAAATCATCGATTGTAACATTTATAGTCAGATCTTTGTTGATTACATATTCAGAATTTCCCGAAGAAACTTCTTTGATAACATACTTTCCTTTTTCAACATTTTCGAAAACTACTTCACCATTACGATCAGATGTTGCAAAAACTACAATGTTGTTTCCATAATCTGATGTTCCAGATAGTTTAAACACCATTCCTGGAACTTTAGTGGTTTTATTTCCTAGTTCAACTTTTGACAATGAAATATCTGTATGCACTCTTGGTTTATCTGCAAGGAGAAGTGGATTTTCTGTATATTTCACTCCATCAACGAGAACTTCTCCTGTTTTTGTTACTACGACATTTTTTGTTGTTGCATCTAATAGCCAATCTGGAGTTGATTTGTGTTCCTGTAATGTATAACTTCCAAGTTCAATGTCTTTGAATAATGCGAAGCCATTTCTGTCCGTGGTTACGATCTCATCGTAAGCTGTTCCATACGCTGAAACGCCGCTTAATCTGTATTGAATATTTTTAATCGCCTGAGAATTGTCGTTTTCGCTTACTTTCTTAACATTAAAGCTTCCTGCAATCTTTAATCCAATTTGTGTGTAATCTTGATGTACTAGATGTGTTTCTTCTTTGTCGTTTCCACCGAAGATTGTTGCGTTCATATAGATATTGTTATATGCCATAGGGACTCTTCCTTCAACGTTTGTTGAAGATGGAGCTGTCATATACAAATATGCTGTTAATGATTCTGTTTCATTTAGAATAAAGTCTGAACCATCTTTCTTCTTAGAAGCATCAATAGCAACTGCTTTAGCTGTTGATAAATCAGTTGTGTCAATGACTTTTTCCCATACAGAAGTATCACTCAAATCGTGATGATCATCAATTGATAAATTCTCGATTTTACTAATATAGACAACAGGATCTACTCCTCTTGACTTCAATTGACTAACATCAATACTATTTAACGTGCCATGCCAATCAGAAGAAGAGCCATTATCTGTAACATAGTTTTCTAAACTATCAAACAATACGATATTCTTTGATTTCGTTGAACCACTATTAGCCATACGGATTTCGTAACTATATGGTCTATTCATATTCGTTGTGGTTTCATAAAAATACCGTTTATCTTTTTCTGCCTTTACCTTTTTTGTTAATCCTGATGTGGCAGCCGTTATATTGTTGATATCATATATTTCTTCTGCATAAATAAATTTTGTTACACCTGATTGCCAATCATCTGGTTCATCTGGATCTACATTTGTTAAATTTTCTATAATCTGATGTTCAGGTGTGCTTCCATCCTTAGCAAAACGTCCACCGTTGTCGGCAGTACCGTCCTTGATAGTGTCATTGCCCGTCTTATATGCAACAGGATTATATACATTAACTCCATAGTCGCTAATGGCATTCCATGAATATATAGTGTCTAAGAATAATCTATATTTTGAAGCTTCTTCTTGAATATCAACTCTTACAAGCGTTCTTCCTGTTCCATTAAAATTATCTACTGTTTTGGTCGTATAACTTGATGATGGAAGTTTTTGTCCGTCTTCATTTTGAACGATTACACTTGCTGGGTCTAATGTTGAGCCAAGAGGTAATAAGTCATAGAAAGTACCGCTCTTTTGAGGTAAGTAATTTATGTCTCCATTCTGACCAGAAATATATTTTTCTCCAGCCTCAATTTTCCATGTAATTGCGAAAGTTTTCTTTTTTGAATTGTTAGAAACCGATGCCACTTTTTTTGTTATTTCTGAAATACGTTGTGTAACACGAGCATAGTCTACTGCGTTTGTATTTATACTTACGATTTCTTTATCTTCACTTGTAAAGAATTTCCCGTTTACGTTGTTCACGATCGCAACAGTTTCTTTGCCATTTACGTAGTTTAAGACTTTTTGGGAATTCTTTAATGTTACACTTGGATAAGCATATAATCTTGAAAGATAGTGTTTATTAGCAAATGTAAGTCGATAAGCAATAATATCTTTTCTGTTAAATACAATGTCATTATTTGTAAATCTCGATACATATTGGCTATCAAACTCTGCATGATTTGTCTTAAAGTTATATGTTCCAACACTCTTATAGTCATCACTTCCTGCCTTTACCCATAATGTAATAGTATCATCGTCTGTAAGGGTCATCTCGTTCGTCAATACGAAAGTTGCTTCATCCTGTTCGTATTTTACATCTTTAGGAGCATATTCATAATAAACCTTTTCAATGTATGCATCTTCAGAAGACAATGCATTATCATTTGTAAAATTGTTTTGATCGGAATATGGATTTTTTCCAACTTCTTCTTCAGTTGCTAAATATAATCCCTCATCTGTGTATTGATATTTCACAACTTTACGTCCATAAGCATTTGGATCATTCGGACTCATAGTTTCATCTCTCGTCCATGGATATGCATATCCAAGAATATCTGAATAGTAATCAAGTCCACCGTATTCTGTATTTGTAATTGCAGCATTTTCATATCCGTTAAAACTTTCTAAATCATATCTTGAAAATTCTGCTTTATTTATATATCCTGTATTATTACTCTCATCTTCTTCTGGTACTCTATCACCTCTTTTGTGAACATTAAAGTGACCAGTTGGGATTGAAAATACGGGTTTGCTCCATGACCAGTTTTGTTTGGTTGATTTCTGTGTCTTTGCATCGACCTGATCTACAGGTGAGACAACCGAATTAACATTAAGAGTAACGTTAAGATATGTCTTATTTGAAAATTCCGACTTAGGAATACGAAGGATTACTTGATCAAGTCTATTTCCAAACGCTCTTCGATTTGTTATTTTATTACTTATTTGGAATTTACCATCCATTATATATCCTGCAATTTCATAATTCGATGGGGTTGCAACAAGTTCGAAATCGTATGGTTGAGTAGCGGGAACAGGTGAATCAATAACATAAGCTAAATAAATATAGTTGTCTGCATCAGCTGGCTTTGCTCCCCAGCTACCTTCTACCCATGTTTTGAATTTTGTTGGATATTTTGATGATGTCATTCCAATATTTGCTGTCGTATTAATTTTAACTGTTAGTGGATCGGCGTTACGGACTTCACTGCCTAATTCCATTTTGGCTGTAAATGGCTTACTTTCAGCCATATCACGATATTCATAAGAGCTTTCTGCTGTATGATAACCAACTTCTACATATCCTTCTGTACCCGCTGCAAGCTTTCTGAAGTTATAGATAACAATGTTGTCGCCATCTTCATAATATGCAAAGTTTACATCTCTATCAATTGGCTCGCCTATACCAGCCATCATCGCATCTACTTCTCTTTGATGTGGAATGGACATTTCATATTTATCAGATGCCTGTCCATTGCGGTTTAACAAGATGCTCTTAGGAACTGTAAACATTACGGCATTTTCACCTACTTCATCTACACCAGAAATAGAGAAATTTACACGGAATACAAACATGTGTCCAGCTGCATATCCTCCAGTGTTAATTGTAGGTACTGTCCAAACATTTGTTCCCTTATCTACCCCGCCAACTAGCTTTGTATTAAAGTCACCGATATGTACATCCTTAACTGTAGTATTTCTCACTACGGAACGAAGAGAAGCATCTTCTGCATTTTCTTCATTTGCTTTTACCGTAGGAGCAAAATTTACCTTATAAGTCATTCCATTGATCGTAACTAAAGCGAACATTTCACTAGAGAAATCCTCTACCTTTTCGATCATTTGGTCTTTCGCTACGATGTAACTTGAATTACTTACCTCAAGATTTTGGATCTGTCCTACTAGTCCAGTCTGTGTTAGTAATTCATCGTAAGAAATTGAACCAGCACTTAAATCTAGTGTCTTTGGTTGATAACTATAACGAAGCATATATACTTCATCCATCTTTTCAATAGATGTTTCTACTTTGTTTTCGTCGTTAGTAGACTTTGTGATATCCAAAGGTTTAAATTCAAACTTGCTTAATTCAGTTTCTTTACCTTCTTTTTTATCTGCCTCTACTTTTTCAGTATCTTTTTTCATTTCTAATAATCGATCAGCAGAAATTGAATATAAAGACACCTTAATATTTTTATCACCCAATTTTTCATTTTTTAATGAAAGTTCAACTTTCTTTGTTGGGTTAAGTTTATTTCCATCCTTATCTTCAAAAGAAACGTTAAAATACTGCTTCTTAGCAGTTTCATAACCTTTTTCTTCTGTTAGATATACATCTGATAGATTCTGATATTCTTTCGCAACCTCTGTAACGTGAAGTTTTGCTCCCTCTGGAAGTGAATCCTTCTCGGTTGTCGCTACGATATCATAATCATCGTATGTCGTGGATAGTTCGAGCTTTTCAATCTTCTTTTCGTCTGTTCCTTCTTTTGCAAATGCCGCTACTGTATTTGGCATCATCATCAAAACAGACAATGTAATAATTAAAAAGCTCTTGATTCGGTTTGTTATGCTTTTTTGCATATTGGAATCCCCTTTCTACTAGTTATATTATGCTATTTTAGCATACAAAATAAACTATAATTTTTGTTTTTTACAGAAAATAAAGAAGAGAAAAGTAACGCTTCCTCTTCTTATCTTCTGATTTGTTGTCTTTTGCTACATCTTGACATCATCGGCAACAGATTCTTTCACCTGGATTGCGGTGAGGTGATTTGCGTATGAACCTACGCTTTCATCTCTTAGACTATCTAATGTCTTATCTAATGTAGAATCTGTGTATCTCATTATTTCTTGGTTCTCTTCTAGCTTTTCTGATGCCTTAGCAAGATCAATTGCAAGCTTATCCTTATTTTCTTCAATGTTATTGGCAAAACCTACAACGGCATTTCCATTTGCATCCTTGTTTTCGGATATTTCTTTCGCATTTTGCTTCTTAGCTTCTTCTCGATCTTTTCTCTTTGCCTCTTCATCCGAAGTTTCTTCTTGAACTTCACCATGTCGATCTTCCTTGGTTAATTCTTCATCTTTTTTGACACCGTTAGTGTTAAAATAATTGATCTTAGAATGATCAAAGTAAAATCCAGGCAAGCTTTCTACAAGTTTTCTATTTGGATGATCTAATGTCGTATACTTCTTGTCTCTAACAGGATCCAAAGACTTCATAATGATAATACATTCATCTTCGCCGATTCTTCTTACTTCAGCAGGAGAAATCAGTTCTACGCCCGTATTATTGATTGAAACGCTACCCGCAGCACCTTTCGAAAATGATTGGTTCATGATCTTACGTGTTTCTTTACCGATTGCGGCGGAAACATACTTCGCAGTGTCCTCGTCCCAACCACCACCAATGTACATGAACGTATCACAGTTACCTGATAATTCTCCCCATGAATCCTTGTACATCTTCTTTAGCTGAGCTAATGACTGCAAAATGATCCATACAGAAATTTCATATTTACGAATCGTAGCAAGTTTCTCTTCGAACTTCGGAATCTTACCGATATTGGCAAACTCATCGGCAATTAATGATACGTGAATAGGTACACGTTGACCTCTATTGGATTGCTTGTTGGCTGGTATTACCTTACCAAATTCTTTGATGCCATCAAGCCATTCTTTAGCCTTTTCTTTTTGTCCACGCCATGTAATTAGCTTGTCATCTTTTGTTCGGATCTCATACCAGTTATATTGCTTGTTATATTTAATATATCCAGTCTTGATTCCTTCCAATATTTCCTTGGCTTCTTGCTGAGCCGCTGCTGACTCACGTTCAGATTTAGCTCTAACTGTTTTAACGACCTGATTACTTGCGTCCATGATCAGATGACCATATTCCGCATTTCCTTCGGAATAATCGTATAAAAGCGTAAACAACTGAGAATACATTGTTGATGCTAAGAAGTTAAATGGTCCACCGCCTGTAGGCAAGCAGATAAATATCGCAGTCTTTTCATCACCGATCTTATCTAATTCGATATCATCATCATCTGTCAGCTCTACTACGTCCTGAAGGTCGAAAGCCTTTAGTCGTGTAACGACAGAAATCAACACGGATTTCAAAGTCTTACCAGCAGCCAATTTAAAGTTTTTGTACTGCTTTACAGCAAAGTTTTCTGGATCATATTGAGCAACTTCTTCAAAAATTGCATCTAATGGTGACTTGGAAGAACTATCATTTTCATCTACATCAGCTGCACGAATTAATCTCATTACGTTTGAGAAATTTTGCTGGCTCTTGATTGTAAAGTGGTATAAGTAAGCAATTAGTGCTAATAGCAATGTCGTTTCTGCATTTTCCCAGAAGGCATCGCCACCCTTTTTATCAGCTGGCGTTGTATTAGCAATAATTGTATCAACAAGAATCGTAATATCCTTATCTGAACGAATATATGTAAACGGGTTATAATGTGCAGATCGATCCATGTTTGTAAGATCAAACAATTTAACTTTATAACCTAACGCTTCCAAAAATCTTCCGTATTCTTTGTTTAGACCACCAGAAGGGTCGGTTACAAGATAGGAACAGTTGGCTTGCATAATATTAGGACCAACGATGTTAAATGATTTACCAGCACCAGATCCTCCGATTGCAAGTAGATTTAAGTTTCTTCTTGTTCTCCATGCACTTAATGATAATCTGATTTCTTGTGAAAAGATAACGTTGTTTGGACCACTATCATCTACTACCCCAAAAGGCTCTGTAAATCTCTTTTTATATTCGGAATAATCTTCCATCCATTTAGCAGAACCTTGGGCGATGTCAGAGTCGTAGTGGTTTTTAATTCTATCTCTACTGATCAATACAAAGGCATACATTCCTGCTGCAATAAATAGTAATAAAGAAATAACGAATGTTCCACTTGGAATTGGAAATATCGAAAAAGGCTTGAAGATCATGTGAGGTAGTCCTTGAATAACATCATCAAAAATATCATTTCGAGGATTGTTATGAGCAACGACTCTAACATGAATAATGTATAGTGCAAATAAAGCATACACAATCAATGTGTAGATGATCAATCTCTTGTATCTAGCACGTTGTTTCTCTGAAAGATTCAGAAGCTTATAAAACTTTTTTTGGAGTTCGGCTAATTTTTCTTTATTCATCATTTCGCAACCTCACTCTTTTCTTCTGTTTCTTTCTCTTGTGTCTTTTCAACTGTCTTAGGTTCATATTCCTTAACCTTTTCTGTCGAACGAGCAATCTTTTCGTCAATAGAAGTAACCTTTTCAATTCCAGCTTCTTTTGCATAGACCTCAATTCTTGATAAAATACTAGCCATTTTAGCCATAACATTGATATCTAAACCTGTAATACGAGAAATCTTGATCAGATCAACGATATCTTCTTTGATGTATCCCTTTGGCACGGTTCCTTTTTGAGCAGCCAGAATCGCTTCTGCTGTATAAGATTGGAACAGTTTAAACTTCGAATCCCACATACCACTTTTTTGCATAATTGGTTCATAGAGTAACTTTCTTCTGGCGATTTCTGTCGCTTTTGTTATAAAGTTTTTCGTTCCAACTACAACCACGTTTAGTCTTGGTTTTGGATTCTTAAAATGTTCGATTACATCTTCTTCAGAATACAAACATTTATGCTTGGTAATACTTGCTAGACAACTGTTTAGTTTTTCTTCAAATGCTTCGTCATCTTGATCAATATTGATATCTACGACCAGATCGACTTCGTTATCTGGTGTTGTCTCTGGATGACCATATTGGATGCCATACGGAGTTCGCTTTACGTAAAGCTGTTCTTGACCTACGATCCAGACTGGTTTTTTCATATCACCATTTTCATCTGGAAAGTTTTTCGCTTTCTGCATCTGATAATGGCTCTCATTTAAAGATTCTTCTTTTACGATTTTAGAAACATCTCCATGTGTAAGCATCTTGGCTTCTGCAATAAGTCCCATAATCGTTCTATTATTGGATACAGCGATGCTCTTTGGAGCAGAATATGTTAGAACGAAAGTTCCATCAATCATCTTGTCGATACCGATCGTTTCATCTGGTAGTACATCATCGATCTTGCCTTCAATATAGGAAATCTCCGCTTCTGATAATCCGCAGACCTCCAACATCTGTTTTTCTTTACCGCCCTTTTGCATATAGATTTTGGCAGCTTCATTAGAAGTCTTAATATGACAATATTTCGATGCGTTTGGCAGGATTTCTTTTACAACTAAGATACGTTGTTTTTCTGCATCACATTCTCTAATGATGAAGCCGTAATTACCCGTTGCTTCTCGCATTAAAAGATATGGGATCATTTGAGAATTCATAGCCTGCATCATTCGATCGATCAGATCCCCTCGGCAAGTAAAAGAACTTAGTTTTCCACCTTTTTCCATCCAACTAAGGATTGCCTTTTCATTTGGGAAATTACTATTGCTCAAATAATCATGTAATTTCTTTTTAAATAACTTAACGATGTCCAATGTATCATTGTTGATATTATTGGCTACATCAAGTTCTTTTTTGGTTACATTAAACGCCATTCCTAATCCTCCTGTATCTCGTCAAACAACTTCTTTAATTCAACGAACATTTTCTCTGGATAATCTTTTTCCTTATAATCCTTCTCTTTAAATCCATAAGATTGCATGAAGTTCATATATTCTAAATCATGGACAAAAGAAAGAAATTCATTCATTCCATAATATTCCACCACTGGACGCAACAGTTCTTTCTTTTCTTCTTTCTTCATTCTTCTCCATAAGGCTGAAGGAACAATCTGTAAAGGCAATAAATCCTTATCCTCAATGATATCCAAATGATATTCAAATAACTTTTTAATATATTTCAGGGTCTCGATGTACCCCTCATCGTCCATCAATTCTTCTAATTTGATCGTCTTATAGAAAATTAAATATGGTAAAAAATCTCTGAATCGTTCTTCAACATTGTGATTGATCAACTGAGCAACGGTTGGATAACGATACTCGTCGGTAAACTGATTTTTAAAATTCATATTAGAAATATCCGCTGTGTTTTCGTGAATCTTTTTGGCGATAGCGACCATTCTATCGTACTTATTCTGTGAAACGTGTACGATTTCTTCGCCTTTTAATGGATCTACATCATATTTTTCAATTAGTTTATCTAACAACATCCTTGTCAACCTGCTTTTCCTTTAATTTCTTTATCAATTCCTTTTCATTAGCAACGCCTTCTCTTGATAAGACCATTTGTCTTACAAGTGGAAGGTTGATCGTATCACTATCACTGCACCATTCCTTTTTATAACCATCGTAATATGTCTTTGTCTGTGGGTTTGTAGCCACATATACACGTTCTACACGATGGCTAGGAGCATACAATCTTGGATTGTAGATCTTATAAAAATCGTATTTTTTCTCTTCTTTTTGCCCCATTTCTTTTTCTCTGATTCTTTTCTTATATACACCAAGAGATAATTGCAGAACACGAGTCGTAGCAATCACGTCATCCATTGATTGGTGAAACGTTAATCCTTTGTTGAGTCCGTATTTTTCTGCTACCATACTCAGCTTATACTTTTCACAATCCAGTAATTCTTTTGCCATTGGAAAAGCATCAATATGAAGGTCATAAGTAAAATCTTCACCAAATACACGTTGGTACATGGAATTCATGAATCCTTCGTCAAATCCTGTCGAGTTGTATCCAGAAATCAGTGCCTTTTCACCAATGAAATTTTTGATTGTTACAGCTGCTACATCTTCTGTTGGTTTATCCTGGACCATCTCATTTGTAATGCCATTGATATCAGAAACCTCTTTTGGGATTATCATTTCTGGGTTAATAAATTGGTTAATTCGATCAACTTCTCGAAAGGAAACTCCATCATACGTTACCTTTACAGCACTAAAAGACAGAATTCTATCTGTCAGCTTTTTTAAACCAGTTGTTTCAAGGTCGAATACAATTAACTCTCGTCCTTTGTTAAGCTCTTCTAATAGAACCTTGGCTTCTGATTCTCGATTTTCCAAAGACAATCTACTCATTTCTTCTTCCTTTCTTCCATATCAACACAATAGTTATAATACAAGCGAATGTCATAACAATAACAATGCCAGATTCAATCAATGCTGGCTTTATCACATCACGCATTGGATCCGTATAGTTTTCTTTTGGTGCAGCCGTTAGATCTACTCTATGTCCAGTAACTAATAACCGATGCGTATTAATACCGTATGGAGTACAAGTAACAAGTGTAGCGAGATCCTTCCCGTCCTGGATCTTCAAGGCGTTTACTTCAGATGGCAAGACCGTTTGTATATTGTCTACCTCATAAGCCAACTTTTTGTTGCCAACGGTAATATAGAAGATATCACCTGTTACTAGCTTATCTATATCCGTAAACAATTTTGCTGTTGCAAGTGCCCTATGTCCACTTAGCACTGTATGTGTATCTACTCCTCCGATCGGGAAACTTGTTCTTTCGATATGCCCAATACAATTTTCTAACACATCATCTTCTGTACCGTGCTTGATTGGTAGTTTTACATTGATTTTCGGAATATCTACATAACCTATTATGCTATTTTTCAGGTCTAAGATTTCAAAATAATTACTGTTCTTCAAAAGAAATTGGTTGCCGTTAGTTTTAGAATATTCATAAAGTTCTTCGTTATATTTTTCCGCTTCTTTTATTTTTTCTTCTATATCGTTTTCGTGTATAACTTCTTCAGAATAAGAAACAATATCTTTTGCAGCATGGTATTTATTGAGTGTATCCGTTATAGAAGGAATCAAAAGACAGATAATTGCTATATAGGTTAATAAAACAGCAAATGTAAATCTAATTCTTGTTTGTCTCATAGTTTATTTCACCAATTTATAGACCAACTGAATTCTCTCCGTATTTCCTTCTTCTACACTCTTACATGTTGATAGTACAGTTATCTTATCATTAGTTTTTGGATCATCACCCAATGTGTAATCAGCCTTACCTTTTAGTTCCGTTAATAGATTTTGATATTCTAATGATTCAGCCATATATGGTGTGTTGTATACATTATCGTATGCATCACCATTTATCATCGCCCACAATGTCCAATGTTCTGTTCTATCTGGATAATACATATATAGGTCTGGGTTTGCTGTACCGTATGCTTGGTCCTGATATCTGGTTAGCGAAGAGAATGCAATCGCTTCTGTATTGGACCAAATTGTATCTGTATTGCTAAACATTTTGTGTCCGAAAATAATTGTATGCATATCCTCTGGAACATTTGCAATAAATAATGAACCACCAATATAATAATCTTTATTGAAATCATGGGTTAAATAAAAATATTGATCAGGAACTGGTTCCTTCATAACTGGATAATCAATAGGCGTGTTTGGTACTGTAAGCCATGCGTATGTATCTTCATTTTTACTTAATAATGCACCAAAATCGATCTTGCGATCCATATAATCATTTCTTACCACATCTTTTCCGTTTGTTTCTTCATTTGTTGCAATCTTTTGTGCATCATTTGAGACAGCTGTAAAATGTTTCTCCGTTTCAAATTCCTTAATTGCCTTATATCCAAAAAATATACTAACACCGATCAGTGCTATTCCGACTGTCTTTCTAATAGCATTTTTTACACTCTTTTTTAATTTCATGAGTTTTCTCCTATTTTCTTTCTACATATTATTCTACCATATACTGTTATTCTTTTCCAACAAAACAAAAAAAGAAGCTTATAAATTAAGCTCCTTTTTCTTTTCTTATTCCCATCCGACTAGAACTTGTTCGTCATGAGCTGGAGAATCCTCAACCCAAACTTGAGTTGTTACTGCATCATGATGAACAGAACCGACTTGAATTGTCTTGCTTGCGTAATTTCCGTCTCCATATAGATCTGAATTTTCTATAAAATCATCTACACTTGAATAGATGTGTCCAGATGTGAGCCCAACAAGAGCTGTATCAAACTGTGGATCATCATAAGCGTCTTGGACAATTCGTGTCTCATAGTGCCCAGTAGCATCATAATGAACCGTTTGGTAGATAGGCTTCTTCTCTTTTTGAGCAGAAGGCTGTTCCACTGCATTGTTATTTGCGGTGTTTTCAGAAGGTTGGTTAATAACATCAGAAGTGTTATCTGTATTTGTTACAGATTCTGTATTCGTTTTTTCTTCTGACGTTTTTGTGTCTTCCGTTACTTTTTTATCATCCTTCTTCTCGTCAGACTTCTTTTTTCCGTCCTTCTTCTCTGTTGTCTTCTTTGTAGAATCATCTTTTTCCTTCTTCTTCTCGTTTCCAGAATGGTTGATTTCTTTAACATAAGAAGAATCAGAAGAGCCGTTATCTCCACTATTATTAAGTGGAGTGAAAATCATAACTAGCATCACCACAATAAAAGTAACGAGTGCAGCTACGATACCGTATACCAACTTTGGTACGGACTTTAATTTTCCTTTTAATCTTTCTAATAAATTTTTCATCATTTTTCCTCCTTAGCCTTCTTCGGCTTATTATTTTCTGCCTTATTCAATAACGTTCTCCATAATCATCAAATAAAGTCATTTCTATTATGCAAGAAACTGGAAATGAAAAAAGGATGCTTTTATAACATCCTTTTGTATTTAGTGCTTCTTCTTAATGAGTAAGTATGCACCGCAAGTCATTGCTGCAAGAGCAATGAATGCTAGAGCGATTACGCCACCAGTTGATACGCCTGTACCGATTTCTGGAGCCAATTCATTCTCAACAGTAATCTGAATTGGATTTTCTTTTGCGAAATTCTTATCATCTACTGGGTTTACAACATACTTGTTGCTGTTTAACTTATAACCGTTTGGTGCCTTAGTTTCTTGCACATAATATCCACCAAGATCATCCTTGTATTCAACATTGAATGAAACAAGTCCATCTGCACCAGTTGTGGCAATGCACTGCTTACCATCAACATCAACTGCTACTGATCCATCAGCATTAAATAATGTGAATTCTGCTCCTGCAAGTGTCTTACTCTTGTCAGCGGCATCAACCTTCTTGATTGCAACAAAGTAATTCTTACGAGCATCTGTCATTGATACAAGCTGCTTTTCAGCAGATGATCCAGTTGCTGTAAATTCAATATCCTTAGCCTTTTCAAAGCCTAATGGAGCTTCTACTTCGCTTAGAATATATGTCTTTCCACCAACTAGTTTTTCTGATACATTGTGCATTTCCTTATCAGAAACAAACTCATCAACAACTTCTCCCGTTTCCTTGTTTGTAATCTTTAGTTTAGCACCACTAATTAGTGTTCCGTGGTTATCTACCTTGGCAACCTGGATATCGTTATCTAAGTCTACCATTGTGATTGTAATAGGTTCATCTGTGCCAACTTTAGCAACCTGAAATACCATCGATGTGCTTAATGCCTTACCATTTACAGATTCCTTTTCAACTAATTGGTATGTATGCTCAGCCTTTAGGACCTTCTTCAATTCGAATGGTTCTTTTGTTGTGATTCCGTTATTTGGAAGCTCAACAGCTACAGGGTTTTCCTTGTCTGTGATGTCTGTTAGTTCTAACTTAACACCTTCAACATATTGACCCTTTTCATCAACCTTTGCAATCTTATAGTTGATAGCACCATCAATCATTGTGATTGTAACAGGCTTATCAGGATGGAACATATCAACGGTTACTTCACGTTCTGTTGTGTAGTAGTATCCATCGATTGGTTCTGTTTCACGGATAATGTATGTCTTACCAGCAAATAACTTCTTGCCGATCTGATGTTCTTCATCAGGTTTTGTCTGCCAGCTTTGAATTACTTCGCCAGATTCCTTATCGACAACTTCTAACTTAACGTTTGCTAATGGATGACCGTCTGAGTCTACCTTCTTCACCTTAATGTCAATATCCTCGTCAACCATTGTGATTGTAACCTTTTGATCAGGCTTAAACTTGTCAACTGTAAATGTGATGTCAGCTGACTTGTAGTGACCAGCAACAACTTCTGTTTCACGTAAGATATATGTATTTCCAGACTTAACGAGATGACCGATCTGGTGTTCTTCGTCTGGCTTTGTCTGCCAAGAAGTAACAACTTCTCCTGTTTTGCTATCAATCACTTCTAACTTAACGTCAGCTAATGGATGACCGTCTGAGTCTACCTTCTTCACAACTAGATCAATCTTATCTTCTGGAATTGTTAGGTTTACTGGAAGATTTGTAGGGGTATTCTCATCAATAGTGATTTCTACAGGTTTAGCATTGTAGTATCCTACTGGAGCTTCCTTTTCGATAATCTTGTATGTCTTTCCTCTACGGAAGATATTTACTTCTTGAGGCTGGCTTGAAGATGTGATTTCGCCAACCTTTTCATCTGTCGTAGCGTCATACACCTCAAATGTTACGCCTTCGATCTTTTCGCCCGTTGCAGCATCAACCTTTGCAAATTCATAACGAACATGCTCGTTCTTGAAGCTTACTTGGATTGTATCATTTGCTGGCTTTGTCTCTGGGACTAAGAAGTCCATTGCTTGTGCAATATAGAATTCCTTGTCGGCATTCTTTTCGATAATTCGGTACATGTGACCAGCCTTTAATAAATGACCAACCTGTTCGCCATGTTCGGCAACGCTTGTCCACTTATGTACTGGGGTTGTTGCATTTGGATCTTCTGTAATATCGTAAAGCTCTAACTCAGCATTTGCTACAGGATTTCCCTTTTCGTCAACCTTCACGATTTCACGCTTAATAGATTCGTCTGTAACGTTAATTCCTTCTAATACCTTGTGGTTTTCAGAAATTGTGAATGCCACTGGATTAGGGTTTAGGAAGTATCCTGTAGGAGCCTTCTTTTCTACTAACTCATAGTTTCCGTATGGTAAGAAGTTCTTAGGAGTTGAATAACTTCCATCTTCCTTTGTTGTAATTCTGTATGATAATTCTTCTCCAGCATTTGCTGTACCAAGAACGTCACCATCATCATTTCGAGCGACTACATCGAAATCATTTTTATTTACGATTGCGAACTCTGTAACGCCCTTGATAACATTTCCTGTTTCGTTGTCGAGCTTTGTTCCTACGAATTCGCCACGCAATACACCTTCTTTTAATGTGTAGTGGTTTCCAGTTGTTATTCTTGCAATACCAGATTCATCGTCAACAATATTTAATAATGAAACGCCATTCTTTGTTGTGATGTTTTCGTTGTTGTCGGCTACAAGTTTATTTTCGAGTGTATAACCTACAGGAGCCTTAGTTTCTTCGATTGTTACTGTTCCTAATGGAAGAGTAACATTTCCTTTATCATCTCTATAGAATTCGTCTCCAGAAATCTTGTACTTATCACTTAGACCTGTAACAAACTTTCCACGAGCGTTTTCCATGGTTTTAACAACCCATTGTCTTGTTGCTGTTGATGGCAAGTCAGCGTGTGTGTATTGTCCAGCGTAAAACTTAATTGTAAATTCTGCACCCTCTAAGCTTGCTGGATTATCAATTACATCTCCATCTTCAGAAACTTTATTCATTTCAATGACAACTGGGTCGTTTAATGGCTTATCTATTGAATATACATCCCAACCATCTGGTGCAGTGGATGTTGAAGATACTCCGTATACCTGCGGATCTAAAGCAAATCCTTTTGGAGCCTTTAATTCCTTAACGTAGAGTCCGTCGCCGATATTGACTGTAATGTGATCTAATACACCACGTCCATTTGCGTCAGTTGTAATTTCTCCAACCTTATCTGTCGTTGCTGCATCACGATATACACCGTATACAGCACCAGACATATCCTGTGCATAGCACTGGTTTCCAGTTGTTAATTCTGCATTTCCATTTGTCTTGTTTACACGAACATACATTTCCTTAGTACGTGGAGCTGTTTTAATTGTCCAAACACCTGCACAACGCTGGTATGGCACTGTTCCACCATAGATTGCACTCCAACCAGTTGCTTCTTGCCCTGTATATGGGTTTAAGTAATGAGGAACGTCAATATTCATTGTTACTGTTCCATCTGGTAATACGGATGTAACTGTAGCTGTAAACGGATAATATGTCTTAGCTCCTGGCTCATACGCTGTCTTGTATGTTATACCAATATAACCGTGTTCTTGACAATCGACGAATTGGGAACCGTTAATCTGATCTGCTACAGCTGCAAGAATACCTGTAACATCGTCAATATAGAAACGTCGTACATTCATTGCATCTGTATTACTTGTACCGAGTGTTCCTGAGAATGTATCTCCTACAGCTAGTTCATTTACGCTTCCTGTAGAACGTCTATTTCTTGAGCGTTTAGAAATAGCTGAGCCCTTGATAACGGAAACATAGGCTGTTTTATCTGATGTCTTATATTCAAGATCACCTTTATAACTTTCCTGTGTTCCATCGGTGTTGAATACGGCAATCTGTGTTGCATCAGAAATCTTTAGGGTTGCACCCTGTTCGATTTCCTTTCGATCGCCATCTTCACTTGTGTAGGTAGTGCCATTTACTGTTACCGTTGCACCCTTTAAATCAAGAATAAACTTGCCTTCTTGTGCCTTTTCTCCCGTTGCGTTGTAGCCTGTATTTACTTCAGCGTGTGCTGGAGTTGCAGGTACTAGCGGAGATAGTGGTAACATCATGACTGCTAAAGTCAATGCCACTGCCTTTGAAAATGTCTTTTTTACTTTTTTGAAAAAATTCATCTCTTTTCTTCTCCTTTTTCTTTCTGTTGCTTAGCAGTATCGAAACAGCAAGATACCATTGCACCGTCATATTGTTGAACAACACAACAAAATAACTCACCAACTGAGGTATGGTTCACCAAAAGAATATTTATTCCTTTACAGAAGATATTATGCTATTTTTCTGGAAAAATAAATATATTTTTAGAAAAAATTAGCGGAATTTTGTGAGCAACGAAAACCCTGTTGCCCCGATCATGTCTGAAACAACTACAAATAGTGCTATAACGCTAATAATTGTCACAATTGTAAACAACTGTTTCAACACTTCCGAACGCTTCATCCACTTGATTCGTTTGAATTCACTTCTTACACCCTGTAAAAAAGATGTCTTTTTTGCTTTTACCATAACTTTTCTCCCTTCTATTACACTACTATTTTATCATATACTGTTATGTAACACAAGAAAAAGGAGCGTTATGCTCCTCACTTTTTAAATGCCAATTTTGTTGACTTTTGTGTATAATCAAAGACTACCTTGGCGTCTGACATTGGCGTTCCATCCTTTTTCTTCAAGTTCTTCAAGAATTCTGTTTCGCCGTTTTCGAATAACTGATCCAATTCATTTTCTGTCATTCTTCTACCACCGACATACATCCACATGCTGAAGCCACATGAACAAGAAAGCTTTCCGCCTTCCTGTTTTAATTCTTGACTACAAATCGGACAACTGCGTTTTTTGTATACAGCCTTTACAAATTCTACTCCGTAATTAGCGTCACATCTAAGCTTTTGCGTCCACACAGAGCCGTTATTTTTCATTTTCTTCTCTATTACTTTTCCGCTTAGAAGATTCAACATATCCTGCTCAGTAATTTTTGCAGAACAAATTTCTGATATACTTCCCGCCTTGCAGCCACTTTTCCAGTTGGAACAGAAGTATCCTTTTTCACCTACAAGAATATCTCCGCCACAACTTGGACATTTTGTTAATATTTTTAGTTTATTCTTTCTTTGGAATCCGCCTTCTGAAAGTGGCTTCATTGGACTGTTTTTAAATTCTACAATCAGTTTGGCTACAGTATCTTTCATTACTTGTTCAAAGTGTTGTAATGACATTTCACCTTGACGCACTGCCTCAAGCTGTCTTGTCCACTCTGCCGTCATATCAACATTACAGATATCGAAGTCTTTTAGGTTTTCAATGATCTCCTTGCCTACAGGGGTTGGCTTAATGATGTCTTTCCCTGTTAGTTCCATATATTTGTTTCTAGTGATCAGCTCTTCGATGATCGGTGCTCTTGTTGCTGGCGTACCGATTGTAAGATCCTTATCTCGTAGTGTCTTATCATTTAAGAACTTGTTTGGATTTTCGCATGCCTCAATCAATTTTGCAGTTGAGAATCGCTTTGGCATCGTTGATGTTTTCTCGTTGAAACTATAATTACTTACTTGTAACATTTGCCCATTACTTAATTCTGGAATTTCAACATCTATTGTTGTCTTTCCGAAAACGTCTAACCAACCACTTTGCAATAACTTTTTACCAGTGGATCTAAAAGTGTTTTCGCTTCCATCTTGTGCAAGAACGCTAGTGATAACAGTTGTTACTTTTTGCTCCATGTTTGGCATGAATATCGAAACAAATTGTCTACAAATAGTTTCATAGATTTCTCTTTCTGGCTTGCTTAATGAGTTCATATCTGGCTTATGCGTTGTTGGAACTAAACCAGAGTGTCCCTCCTTCTCCAGCTTTTCATCATTACACCATTTTTTTGTATGTCTAACACGACCAATCGCTGATGAGTCAATAGACGCTACAAACGGAGCAAGGGAAGGAATGCATGCAACAGAGTTTAATAATCCTTCCAAATTTTCGTTACTTCCAATGTATTCACATGATGTTCTTGGATACGATAGCAACTTTTTCTCGTATAGCATCTGTAAATAACGCTGCGTGTCACCTGCCGAGTATCCTAGTGAGCCACATGCTACCTGGGCAGATGCAAGATTAAACAATTTCGGTGGTAATGTAGATTTCTTTTCGGTCTTATATTCTATTACCTTTGCACTATTTGAAAGAGTTGATACCTTATCTAATGCTTCTTGTTTTGTATCAAACCAAACAACGCCATCTTCTCTATTTTCCTCATCTTCTTTCTGACCATTTGAAGCTACAAATAAGGTTCCATCAAAACCCTGTAAATAGTTTGCACTAATTCCGTATACTGTCTTAGGAGTGAAATTTTCAATTTCTTTTTCTCTATCAACGACGATTTTTAACATTACCGTTTTAACTCTACCAATACTCACTAAACCATTCATTTTTAAGCTTGCTGCTTCTGACAAGTTCATTCCGAATAACCAATCGGCGTGCTGTCTTCCGTATGCAGCAGATAATAAGTTTACAAGTCTAGGAGAGTGATTGTCATCTTCTAAGTTTTTGAGTGCATAAAAGATATTTTCGTCCGCAATATTATTGGTCCAAAATCTAAGGATCGGTAAAGTATTGTTTAACTCTGCTAACACGATTCTAATTAGAAGTTCTCCTTCTTGATCTGGGTCTCCTGCATTAACGATAAAGTCGTAGTTACCAGATTCTATTTCTTGCTTGATCGCCTGGATACGTTCCTTTGCAGTTAAGAAATTGCCAACTTTCTGCTCTTCGATCGGCTTATATTTCCAGCCACCAAAGTTTTCTGGATAAATCGGTAACGTTTCCCAATTCCACATCTTTAAAGATTCATCTAATTCATTTGGTTTTAAAAGTGTAAATAAATGTCCTCGTTGGGCAACAAATCCATTTAATGTATATGGCAATTCATTTTTATGTGTATAGTAGCTTTCTTTAATCACGCCTAATAGCGATGGTTTTTCAGCAATGACCAAGCCTCTTTTCCCTATAAGATCAATCATGTATGTTCCCTCTTTTCTTTTCTTATTATGCTATTTTTTATGGAAAGGGCGAACTACCGAAAAGATAGCTCGCCATCAAAATCAACAGAAAGGGGCTATGGGTGGTTTTGGGAGATCCCCTTCTGTATACTTATATGTTAGCATAACAGTATATATTAGTCAATAATAAAATAGCTCTTGACATTATTTTCTTTAAAGAATATAATATAGATATAGAAAAGAGGTATTGAAATGAATCAAGATGTATTAAAGATTGCTTTTGCTATTATGATTACTATTCTTAGTGGCTATATCTGTATTAACGTTTTAACCGCTGAGATCAAGAATTCAAAATCCATTACGATGGCTGGAACAGAAAATTCCTATTGGAATAAAAATAAGTCACGATCAGCAGAAGCAAAGAAGGATAGAATTATGAAGGTTGCAATTCTGTTATTCTTAGTCGCTACAATTTCTGCAAATCTTCTTTTTTAGAAATAAAAAAAAGTGGGGATCAACCCACTTTTTCTTTATACGTTTGTACTAAGCTTTAACACGAATCCGTTAATGATAGAAGCGACAGTCTTAGTCTTTTCCTCAATGTTTTCAGCAATTAGATCTATAGCAACGCTATAGATTTCAGTAGCTGACTTCATTGTTACCATTGGCACTGTTCCGTGTCCATATTGAGAAGCAAATAATGCCTCTGCAATATTTTCGTTGGAATCAAATTGAATATTAGCAACATAAGAATCTTCTGCTAACTTTTCAATGTTTGATTCTAAAATCTTCACGCCATGCCCAACACGAAGACGTTGAGTCGTCTCGCATAGAGCGGCAAGAAAAGAGTTGATATTGTCCTCTGTTCCCTTGATTACAGCTTCGCCCTTAGAACGAGTTACTGTAACGCCGAAATCTAATTCTAATTGCAAATCCTGATTCATTTTAATTTTCCTCCTGGGCTTCTAAAGCCTTTTCTTTACTGAATCTTTCTTTTTCTGTGTTTTTAACAATTGAAGCCACAAAAGCGGCGATACCTAGTGCTATTGCAATCATTACTAATAGCAATAGACCAGAGAATAATGCAACGATAAGATTTGTTACAATGTTCCATAAGGAACCGAAAAACATAGATACCAAATTCATTTTATTTTCCTCCTATAATGTAAAACGACTAACCGCTATGCGATCTTGGAGACCTTGTAGGTCGCAAAACCTACGAAGTGTCTCTCAACATCTTCTAGTGATAATTCCTTACCACGCATTTCTGCTGGAAGGTTCATATCCACTGAAGTGATCGTATTGGCGAGTGCTGCCAAGTGCAAAGGCAAGACGCCGTAAACATCTTTTCCTTTGACAATTTCAGCATCGGCATGGCTTACTACCATGTCGAACTCAAGCCCCTGCTTTTGCAAGAACTCCACGAGAGCCTCGTGACGTGTAATCAAAATCTTCATGTGATTTTCCTCCTTAGCTTTACTAGCTTTATCCATGTTATCAAATAAATTACAGTTTTATTATGTAAGAAATAAGAAATTAAAAAAAGAAGAGGTTATTTCTCTTCTTCTTTCTTCTTCCGTTTTCCAAGCAATAGGAACAATAAGAATAGCAATAGACCGATGAATCCAATCGCAATCTTTGACCAGATACCGTTAATAAAACGTGTGAACCAGTTTGAAGAAACAAGCACCTTGATTTCTTCTGACTCTCCCTGGTTTCCTGCTGCATCTACAGTTACAACTTTTAATGTTTGCCATTTATCTGATTCATGCAAGATATAGGACATGTTTCCATCATTCTTCGCTACCTCTTTAGCGTTGAAATTCTGTACTTCTTCGCCATTTAGATAAACTTTCGCTGTACCTAATGCAATGTTATCTGAAAGTTTGATTCCTACTGTCATTTCCTGATCAGAATATAGCTTGCCATTTTCAATACCAGTAATGACTGCACTTGGGTTTGTTTTATCTACAACAAACTTAATATTTAGCTTTTTGATCTGATTTGACTGCTTATTGCCCGCTTCATCTTCAGAAGAAACAATGATTTCATAAGTTCCTTCTTTTTCAAATAATGAGCTTGGTAACTTGTATTCATATCTATTCCAAGTTTCTTCATTTGTCTTATTAAATTTATACTCATTCGCCTTCAAGATTGTTGACTTGCCATCGTGTAGGATAGTTACCTCTTGTTTGATCAACTTGTTTGGATTGATCTCATAAAGTGTAATATCTTGTCCTGACTTATGATAAATATCCTCAACAAATGCTTTACTGTCTTTTGATAGTTCGTATGTAGAGCCGTATCTATTAACGGAGAATGTAATCGACTTCGTTGTAGTGTTATTAGCCTTATCCGTTGCAGTGGCTGTAAGAGTATATACATCATCATTTTCTTCAATGTGTTCAAAATCTGGTAATGTTACTTGAACGCCATTTTGATTGACTGAAACAGAACCATTCAATCTTACTTCAGGATGTTTTTGACCTTTTAATGTCAATACAACATTTTCTGCATTAAAATTAACGTCTGTCATTGTTACTACAGGCTGAACAATATCTCTATTGGCTGAATTTTCTTCTACACCAGAGAATGTAATCACTGGAGCAACCTTATCAATTGTAAACTGTTCTTTACTAAATGTAGGGGCACTATTTCCAGCTAGATCCATTGCGTTTAATGTGAAGCTATAGTCTCCATCTGCATCAAATGTTAATGTTGCGGTATGTACATCTCCATTGTGGCTCCAACCACTTAACGCTGGAGAAGCAATTCCTTGACCATTTAGTGTTGCAATAACAGCTGCGGTTGTGGCGGCTTCATTGAAGTTCTTTTCTGTAACCGTAATTGTAGCAGTTTGAGTCGAATTGAAGTATTTTCCTTCACTCATTGCTACTGAAATAGATGGTTTTGTTTGATCGATCGTGAATCTATCAGTTTGACCATATTCTGAACGATTTCCAGCCTTATCTTCAACTGCAAAATCTAATGTTGCTTCTGTATCATTTGCAAATGTAACAGTCAAGATATTTACATTTTCATCAGAACTATCTGTTCCAACTTGCCAATTGCTGATCGAGGTGTATCCAACAGCTTTTAAATTAGCAAGTGATGGATCAAAGTTTCTTTCATACACCTTAATTGTCGCTGTGCGAGGAGCATTGTAATACTTTCCATTTTGGACATTCTGGTTATCATAAGAGATTTCGATTCTTGGTGCAGTTGTGTCGATCTTGTATACAAAATCCTTTTCAACTTTATTTCCAGCGTAATCTTCACCAATGATATGAAGAACAACGTTGTTGCTGTTATTCTTGCTGGCATCAATCTTGATGTCTCCTGCAATACTTCTTATCTTGGCTTCTTCATTAGTGAATTCACCAGATTGAGTAACTTCACCATTGCTTGATACAGTGTAAGAAAGCTTCTTCATACCAGCAAATACGCCTACACCACCATTATCAGGATCAGAAATATTAACATGCACATCAATGTCGGAGTTATATACTTCTTTTTGCTCCTGTTTAACTGTAACAACAGGCTCGTTAGGATTTGCCTTATCAACAACGAATCCACCATTAGAAGAAATATATGTAATATTTCCTGCTTTATCAGTGATCTTTTGATAAATGACAGCATTTCTATCTGCAGAAATCACAACACCTTCTGTTACTGGGCTCCAATTCATCTTAGCAAAATCTGTGGATGCACTAAATGTTTGAGATGCATCAGAAGGAGCGTCAGCAATTGCATATTCAACAGATTTCACACCAGAAATATCATCTGCCGCATTTAATACGAAGTGTAAATCATTCAGATGGAACAAATTAAAGACAAACTTCTTGAGACCGCTTTGCTTCTCAACATCTTCTACAGCTTGATAATAGTCTTTTTCTTCGTTTCCCTGCTTTACTTTAATCTTTCCAGTAGGAGCCGTATTATCAATTGTGAAATAATATTTTCCAAGTTCGACTTTGTTTCCAGCTTCATCTTGATAAGTTGCCTTGATTGCATAATTACCATTAGAAGTAAACTTGCCGATATTTAATTTATGGGTTGTACCATCTGTGACCCAAGAGCCCTGCACTGGTTGTGTATAATCGATTGTTTCTCCAGATGAATTTGTTACAGATACCTCAATATTAACTCTGCTGGAGTCGAATCGATCCTTAGCTTTTTCTGTCCAACCTAAATCGCCACCGAAAAAATCGCCACCGAAATCGCCATCGAAATCTTCTACAGAAATTTCTGCATTAACACTATTAACCGTGTAATATGGATTCTCTAAATCCTGTGATAGTTCAATTGCCTCATTATTATCACCTGTTAGTTTCATTGTGGCTTTCGGTTTGTTTGTATCAATAACAAAGTCCGTTTTCGCACGAGTTCCTTCTGTGTATTGAACGCCGCCTGGATTTGTAGCTCCAGTTCCTGTTAAGAAAGATGAACCCCACTTATATTTATCTTTGTTAAATTCCATGAATCCATGATCCACGCCTAGTTCGAATTGATATGTATTGGTTCTTTCGTTTGTATATGTTTCTTCATTTCGATCTGCTTGCGAATCAATTCGATCTTGTTTCAATCTAATACCGTCAACTCTACCATTTCTAATATCTTCAAGATTAAACATTTGAAGAGCTCCAGTTGGGGAGTCTTGGAAGAACAATGCAACATCATTTTCTTCAAAATTTCTTCCTCTGTAAGTAATGTTCATTACTCGCTTTTGATTGAAAAATTTTCCGTTTGTTGGTTCATTTTGAAGATATGTGATCGTCATTTCTCGATCCAGTTTATCAACGATAACGTTCTTATATTCTTCTGTTTGAATCACATTTCCAGCTCTATCAAAAGCTTCAACCTGAATCGAAACATTATTGCTATCAACACTAATATTTCCTTCGATATTGATTACTTTATTAGATTTTTTACCAAGTGAAATATTTTCCTTTGTTACTGTCTTTTCGTCATTTGAATAAAGCTCATCTTTTGTTAGAGTGAAAGAATTTGTTCTAGGCTCTTCTGATATCAGTTTCACGCCATTATCCTTAACTGTAACAACGACGTGATCAATGCCAGAGCTTTTATATTTTGGTCCATCTTCTATTCTGATGGTATATGGTCTATTACGTCCGAGACGATCTGTATAGAGATTTATAACTGGCGGTGTTGTATCCACTACAATGCCGTTAGATGTGGTAATAACTTCGTTGCCAACATTATCGGTCGCTTTAACAAGAACAATATATGTTCCTTCTCTTTCGCTACTTATTTCAATATTTCCATCTGAAGGTAGTGCCTGCCAACCTGATGCCTTTGCTTCTCTAACAATATCAGCTTCTTGACTATCTTTAGAAGGTGCAGAAACAACTTTATATTCAACGTTTTTAACACCACTATCTACATCGCTTACATCAACATGTAATCTGTAGCCATTTTTACCTACAAACTTATTAAATTCTAGTACACCACTATTTGATATTTTGTTGCCTTTGACATCTGTAAAACTTCCGTTATCAAAGTTAACTGTAGGTAATGTTGCATCAACTTTTAATAATCCATCTGGAATTGTAGTCTCACCTGATCTTGTTGCAGGGCTACTTGTGTTTCCTAAATAGAATTGGTTTGTAACATCTCCAGTTGTTGCATCATCTTTAATTGACAATGTATTTGAATATGTTCCATCCTCTTGCTTTACATTAACGCTATTGAATAAGCCTTCATTGTCATTTGCTTCAAATTCAACTCCAGCCCCTGGTCTAACGTAGGTTGTATTACCAGATTTATAGATACTGGAATTATCACTATCTTTTACCTTGATTTTGCTTTGAATTTTTTGGTCGTTCATTGTGCTTGCTGTGACATTAATACCAGCACTTGCATCATCTAAGATCAAGTTCCAATTTCCTACGGAAGCCTGTTTTAAAGATAATGTAATTGCATTTGCATTATTTCCAACATAATATTTCCCGCCTGCAAATGTAGCTTCTAAATAATTTTCTGTACCATTCTTCTTTAGGAAATCTTTAACATCTTCATCGATATTCAGATTATCTAATAAGCTAGTTGGGAAATGTCCACTTGATAAAGCTTTCCATTCGCTAGAACCATATTCCACTGTAATGTCCTTAATAGATAAATGAGCATCTTTCTTAGTGATAGTAACGTCTGGACCACTTGTGAAAGACTCGGTAAAAGAATACTTATCGGAACCTGTAATATTGATATCGGATAGTGTTGCATGATGATTTCCGACTTCTTTTCCATCGAGAGTTGCTGTCGCTGTAATATTGATGCGATCAGAACCTACAAGTCCCTTTGCCGCCTTTACATGTCCACTTAATTGCAACTGATTGTTATCATCATATACCTTCTGGACGGTATCCCATTCAACATCCTGCGATGTGATTGCTCCAAGGTTCTTCTTATTAACATTTACTCTTACAGATACTTCTGTAGCCTTATAACGAGGTGTATCTTCCGTTTTTACATTGATTACAGTTTCACCAACGCCATTCACTACAACATCGTTTCCATTAATAGATACACTGTTTCCAGATGTAACTGTATATGTGATAGAACCAGTATAATCGCCTGGTAGGTCTACCAATGTGTTCTTAGCAAAATTTGCATCTCCATAAACCTTTTCCTGATCATGTTTGACCATCGGTACATCGACCTTTTGGTAACGAGCAAGCGTCTTTGTTGTGTTTGCGTCTGTCAATACAAATTCACCTTCTGCATCTGGAGAATCTGCAATATTAAGTCTATACTTAATAACTTTATTCATTTCCTGACCAGAAAAATCAAAAGAACCATTTGCATAAGGAATTGTTAATGCATTTCCTTTGCTATCTGTAAATTGAATATCCGTATCTGCAATAACATTACCAGTATCGAAGTTGAAAGCGATCTTTCCACCCGTTTGAGTTGCGGATACAAAATTTTCTTTAATCGTATCTCCGAACTTGAATTGCCCTTCGATCGGCTTTGAACCTGCATTTGTCAAACGGTAATAGAACACATCATCACTATCATGCGTCTCTGCAATATTGATGTAATCCTTTTCATCTTCATTTGACAACGTGAAAGCAACAGGAGTCGTGCGTCCTGCATCTTTGAATAATTGTATATCTGTTGTTGTTAAGTGGAGCTTGGTTGATCCACTTGTAATGCTCATCTGACTTTTACCATTTGTTCTAGTTTCAGCATTTACAAGCAATACACTTGGGTTAGCTGTAGAAACAACCGTCATACCAGCTAGTGCCGTAGCAATAATTCTTTTTGATCGAGTCATTAAACCGACCTCCTTTTTCTACATATTATATTATGCTATATTTTACAAAAAATTGGGAACAAAAAAAGATGGGTTAATCCATCTTTTCTTTTTTGTATAACAATACCATATATCCAACGATAGCAAACAAGGATGATAGACATAGGAATGTGAATCCATACATCGCTGCACCAGTGTCTGCTGGCTTGCTACTTGGCTTGTTAGCTGTATTGTACTTCTTTGCAAAATCTAATTCGTGATTTGCTTCGTATTTAACATAGATTGTCATATCATCGTTTACAACTTCTTCGAATGTAACAGGATCTGTCATCGCTGCATCCTTGTAGAACCCGATAAAATCATATCCATTAATTTTGATGCCAGCAAACTTTGGCAGAACTTCTCCAAATGTAACATTAAACTCATTGTATCTTGGACCATCTGCAATGTTTGCAATGAAGGAAATATGTCCAGATGTCTTATTCGTTTCGACACGTACATCTAATGAAGCTTCCTTCTTCGTGATGTCATATTCTACTGTTCCAACGATGTGCATTCCATCTGGAGCAGTTAAATCTTGGTTTGTGATCTTATCACCGATGTTCTTCTTTAAATCTTCTTGTTTAACGATGTTTTCGTCTTTATCTTTATAAACGATTTTAACAATAGCATCGTTAGATTCATTTTCTTCTACAGTTCTTTCGATCTTATCATCTTTTCCTGTAACAGTGTATTCATCGAACTTATCGGTAAAGTGCATCCCATCTGGAGTAGATGGTAGTTCTGATTCTTTGATATTACTACCGATCTTTTTCTTTAATTCTTCAGTCTTAATTTCTTTACCGTTCTTATCCTTATAGGCAACTTTAACAGTTACTTCGTTATAATCAACCGATCTTTCAATCTTATTACCTTCTTCAGTAACGGTATAATCTGTTGGATCACCAACAAAGTGTGTTCCTTCTGGTGCAGTCAAGTCGTTATCTGTCACCTTTTCACCGATCTTCTTTGCAATATCTTCCTCTTTTACAACTTTTCCATCTGAAACCTTATAGGTAACGTGTACAACTACTTGTGTTGCTGTGTCATCGTCTACAAGTCTTGTAATTTGGTCATTCTTTCCTGTTACAGTGTAGCCTGTAAATTCATCAATAAAGTGCATGTTGTTTGGTAAGGCAGGTAAATCCTCGTTTGTTACAACATCCTTAACCTTCTTGGTGATAACTTCTGTTTTTACAACATCTTCACCTTTCTTATAGATGACTCCAACTTCTACTGTGTTATATTCGATCAATGCTACGAATTTGTTATCATCTTCATTTTCGGATACTGTATGATTTACTTCTTCCGCTAAATGAGTTCCTTCTGGAGCATGTAAGTCATCATTTGTGATCTTAGAACCGATTGGTTTTACAATCTCTTCTGTTCCAGCGGTAATACCATTTGCATCGTTATAAGTGATGAATGATTTAGCGGTATTCATTGCCAATGTACGTTCAATCTTATTTTCTCCATCAATTACCTTATAGCTTGTAAATTCATCTGTAAAATGCATGTTTGGTAAAGCTGGAGGAAGATCTGACTCCTTAATAACTTGGTTTGTCTCAAACTCGAAATCTTGGGCAAATGCTTGACTTCCGTCTTCTAGCTTGTATACAACTGAAACCATTACCTTTCTTTCTGCTGGAGAAACAGGAGTGTTTCGTTTTACAATACGAACAATCTCGTTATTGCCATCAGTGATCGTGTATGTAGAGAATGTATCCTTGAATTCTAAGTTGTCTTGTAGCTTAGGTAGATCGGATTCTTTAATAACACTATTTGGTAATTCCCATTGTGTCTTTTCTAATACGATTTCTCCATCTTCATACTTATAGAGAATATGCAACTGTTTCTTGTCGTCAAGTGTTAACTCAATGTCTTCTCCACGAGTTCGTCCCGCTGGAAATTCATTTTCTACAATATAGTAACTTCTATTTTTATCAAAGTTTGCTCTATTTAAAACGCCAGCTTTTGAATATGTAGTAATATCCGCAGATAATGTGTCTTTTGTTGCAAGGCGATAGTCATTTTCCATTGGTCCGTTATATACCTTTAACGCCTTGTTATCTTCAAGTTTCTCTTTTGAAAATACAGATGAAAATTCTGAATTGTTTATGAATTCATCTGTGAAGTCACGATGGTCTTTCCAACGGTATGTAATCTTAGCAAATGATGGAGCTGGCTTGATTGGTCTTAATAGTCCTCTGTCATTGTGATCCTCGTCTCCGAAATATCCGAATCTGATTTGAGGAATGTTCCAACCAGTTCTAATTGGGAACGTTGTATGCACGCCCTTTTTATCAAATTGTAACAATTCGAAAGATGGATCAGATGCCTTCAGATTATCGTTCCAAACCTTTAACTCTGGATTCGCTTCGTAAATAGCAGCTCTGATTTGCTCCTTATCATAATTTGTGACATCTTCTAGTCTGAATGCTTCACTACTGTTTTCTAGTGAGTACAATCTGATATTACGATTGACCTTAATGATGTTATAAGAGATTATATTTGCTGCCCTATTTCCAGTAGTGGTCTTAGCAACATTTTCTCCATATTGTAAGAAGTAGTCGTTATACTTTTCTTGTGCTGGCACAATCGATGCACGATACGCAAAGGTATTACCTTCTGAGTTTTCTTCGATCTGGATCTCTGGAGTTGTAAATTCGTAATTTTTGTTTCCTACAGTTTGATGCAACTCCGCATTGTCACTAATGTAAGTTTTGGAAATAGTCTTAGACTGGTTGCCAATTGAATACTCAAACTTAAACCCAATGTTTCCATCTGCAAAATATTTTGCAAATTCAGTGTTCTCGCCTGAATCCTCATTTTTTTCTTTGAAAAGAAATACCGTTTGATGGGACGTTGTTTCTTCTTCGGCATGTACATTTGTGATACTTGGAATGATGCTTGATGTAGACATTAGACCAGCCAGAATTACAGTCGTCAGTCTATCTTTTAAATTCTTTTTTGTGAACATTGGTCTTCTCCTTTCACTTCTTATATATTATGCTATATTTCAAAAAGAAAAGAAGGTTTTTTCGCCTTCTTTTTAGTTTGTGTTATAAAATTCTTCGTCATCGACAACAAATTGCCGTGTCTTCTTTAGTGTTTCTTGTTTTTCTTCATTCTCTTTTGTCTTGAAAGAATCAGCAATATTATTCGTACCAAGAAATCCTGTCTCGTCATCATCCGTGGCTGCTAGTGCGGTTGTTTCAGCTTCACCAAGTTCTCCAGTAGGAGCTTGATTTGCATCCAATAAAGAAGTTTCCTCTTCTCCTGTAGACAGCATTGTTGTTTCGGTGTTACCACTATCCAATAAAGAGGTTTCTTCTTTCCCACTTTCTAAAGGAATCGGTTCTTTCTGTTCTTTCTTTATACCTTTTTCTTGAATTGACTTCTTAATGTTTTCTACACGTTTAGAAAGTTCTGCGGAAGAGGAATTTGCATGAGGTTCATTTTTAATTTTTTGCACTTTCTTTTCTTCCTTTTTTATTCTGCGACTAAAGTTTTTGTCTCGTTGCTTTAAAAGGGCTTTGTAGCCCCATGGCTTCAAAATAAACCCAACGGTAATAAAAATGATTACAAGTAATACACCGATGATCATGCACCAGAATCCGATTATTTTTAATAAGTTTACGGTTTTTAACATATCTTTTACTTTTTCTCCTGTTGATTACTTCGGTCAGAATATACTACATTAAAATTGCTCTTTGCAGCTTTGATATTTGTCATGATCTGATCATATAACTCAACTTCATCATCCTTTAGACCGTGGGACTTTAATTCTTCTGTCTTTTTAGATATTGCATCAAGCTCTGATTTGATATCCTCGATTTTGATACCAGCGTTATAGAAATTGACACCATTCGTATTTAATTGGAACGTCAGCTCTTTATAAACAACTAATGCCGTTTTGATGTTATCCTTCTTTGCAATATCATCAGAAGAGATATCCATCAATTGCTTATAAAAGTCTTTATAATCGACCTTCGTATCTCCAGCCTTATTTACATTTCCAGATTGAATATAGTAATCTGCAACCTGATAAAACTTGGATGCTCTTTCTTTCTTTTGTTCTTCTAATGAAGAACTATTTCTTGCAATATCAAACCATGGTTTACTCAACTGTTTGTTTCCATCGGTTTCATAATAATAGAAGTAGGCTAACCCCATATTATATGCGAACTCGTCATATCCTTCTGGATTTCCATCTTTGAATCTATCTTGTACGGTCTTCCCATTTGTTTTATAGCCAACAAGACTTGTTAGTTGGTTGGCTTCATTCTGGCTAAAGTTTCCATCCTTCAGATATACATTATCCAAAAGTTCATCAAACGCCTCTGCTCTTGTTGGGTCCAGTTTAATCGCATCTGAGTATTTTTTGATCTGATCCTCGTCTGTCACGGAGATACGTGCATTTTGAAGTTCTTCATCATAGGTATTGGCTAACAATGAATCTGCGTACAATCGAAGCCCAGTTGAAATCGAACATAATAAGATTCCAACAAATCCGATCGTCATCCATCTATGATACGTTGCGGTCTGCTTCTTTAATGACTCAACTTCAAGCTCCTGATAATGTTCTAGGGCAAATTCTAATTCTTCTACCGTTTGGTATCTATCATCAGGATTATTTGCAATACATTTTAAAATAATAGATTCAAGACCAGATGATAGTGTCTTATCAATTCTTCTGATTGGAAGAAATTCATACGGTGGTTTCGTTGGGTTTTTCCCAGTAACGAGGTGATACATCGTAGCACCAAGGTTATAGATGTCTGTTCTAGCATCTGATTGGTGATGTTGTTCTCCCTGGAATTGTTCAGGAGCAGCGTAGCCCCTAGTTCCTAAGAACGTTGTATCTCCATCCTGTCCTCCTTTATATTCTCTTGCTGTACCAAAGTCGATCAACATAATATTTCCATCTGGCTTTAACATAATGTTCCCTGGTTTCATATCACGGTAAATGATCGGAGGATTTAGTCCGTGCAGATATTTTAAAACTGAACATATCTGTAATGACCAATCCACAACATCTTCTTGAGATTGTTTTCCCTGCTCTTTTAGGATATCACTCAATGTTCTACCTTCGATATAGTCCATAACAATTAAGAAGGTATCATCCTGATCAAAGATATCAACAATACTAGGCAAATGCTCATGTTTTAGGTGACGAAGAATATTTGCCTCCGTAACAAGGTTTTGCTTAATGATCTGAGAAGTTGCGGAAGTAGATGTCTTTTTGACTTCTTTGATTGCCCATTGCTTATTTACTTTTTCATTGATGGCTAACCAGACCGTACTCATTCCACCTTGTCCAGTTCGGTTAATGATTTTGTATTTGCCATCTACTAGGTCCCCTACTCGTAATCCCATTCGTCGTCTCCTACTCTAAACGCCAATACCGTGATATTGTCCTTTTCGTTTCTTTCTTTTGACATCTCTACAATTTTCTCTAATTGAACTTTTAGCTCTTCATTAGACTTTGTAAACTCATAAGAAAGCATGGATGCCATCTCTTTTTCACTTACGACATGGACAAATCCATCACTACAAACGAGAAAGAGCGTGTTGTTGGCGTATTTACCAGTGTAGAACTGTGGAGATGGTAGTTGATCTCCCGCTCCACAACACTGCATTAAAACGCTTCTATCTTTGTGCGTTAAAGCTTCTTCTTTTGTAATAGCTTTCGTATCAATCAGATATTGGACAACACTATGATCATGTGTAATCTGTTCAAGTTCTTCAGAACCTTCATCTAACTTATAACCACGAGAATCACCAACATTGAATGCAATATACATGTTCTTCATTACAAACATACCGACGATTGTTGTTCCACCCTGTTGTTGTCCGAGTTCTTTTTTAATTTCCGTATGAAGTTCTTCAGTCGTTCTTGTTACCGAGTCTTTGAATCCATCAACGCTGAATCCTTGTTCAAATAACACATTTAGATCGTTTACGAACCAAATTTTGAATTTTTCAACTGCCAAACGGGAAGCAGCTTCGCCACGTGACATGCCGCCCATACCATCTGCAACCATTGCAAATACAATAAGTTCTCCATCTAATCGTGCTGTTTTTAATAAGAGGGCATCTTGATTTGTGCTCTTCTTGATACCGTAACGAGTAAACTTATATAAGTTTACAAGATTGATTATAGAGACATATAAATCATTGATTTATACTAGAATTATTTCAAATTCTATACGGTATCTCTTTTTAAATAACAATAATATTATTCGTTTCGACCATTGCCACGCAACAATAATACTACTGTTATTTTTTGTTTTAAATCTCCCATATAGTGATGTATGTTCTATATCTAGTTAGGACATCCATTTGTACAGGAATTTTTTTCTAATGTTTATATTTATACAACATCCTTAATATTCATCCCTCTTCTAGCAATAACAAATGCCGCTCCTGTATGAATATTAAGTTTCATTTTATCGCAAAACTTATTTTTAGCGATCCAGCTAGTCCAAGCTGGATTTACTTTTATCAATCCTACATTTCTTTTATTACATATTTGTTCAGCTTTGTCTAAAAACATCCTGCAAGCTAAGCCGTGTATCGTTCTGTTATACTTTCTTCCTTTTTTAGACTCACCTTTTATAGCTTTAGACTTTTTCTTTAAGAAGTTTAGATCTTCTACTACAATGTCTTTTCCAGTCTTTAGTGCCAATTCCGTCAGTTTGTTTATGATTAACAGCAAGTCATTTTTGGTTTTATTTCCACTTCCAAATCTGTATGTCATTTTATCTATACCAATTAAATGACCATATTTATTAGTTTGGGAGATGGCAACAAAGCCTTTATTAAAATCAATTCCGATTACTCCTTGAGCATTATCTGTTAAACTCAAGTTGTAATTGTTGATTTCGAACGTACATTGCAAATAATATTTATTGTTTCTTTTTATTATTTGGTATGTTAGTGGAGAGTTTTTGGTTTTAAGTATTTCTTTCAACAACCTTTTGTGATTATTAAAGAAACACTTTCCATAAACGTAACGTTCTTCTCCTTTTGTGTTTTTGTATTTGAAATCTTTTCTGACTTTCATAATAAACTGATTTGTTTTAGGCACATACTTTAATTGGAAAGTCTGATTGCAGCTCGTTTCTTCTTTGCTGCCTAGAAAAATCATTTGGTTATCTCTTTTGTTTAAAAATTCTTCTAAATCTTGTTTGAGCAACTTTTTCGTTCCAAATGTTATTTTAAACTTATTGGTTTCAAGCTGATAATTCAAAGATTTAATCTTATTGACTAATTTATCCTTTCTTATTTTTAAGAAAGCAACTTTAGTTTTAAGATTTCTGTATTTTGTTAAATCTTTTACGTTGTTTTCTTTGGCTTTTAGTTTTAGATCCAACAATATTGGAATCAATTTTTCAAGTTTTTTAGATATTCTTTCCAATCTATACTGGCTTTGCTTGATTTCTGTTTTCTTCAACTCCTTTATAGAGTTAATTCTTCCCTGAACCGTTTTTATAATAGATTTAGCAGTTCTTTTGCTAATGTTACATTTGTTTTGTAGTTCAATATTCAGTAAGTCTGTATTTAATTTAGGATTGTTTCTGATTATATAGTAAACTTTTCTTAGAATATAGTTATATTGTTTTTTGACTTCATCAAAATACGCAATTACATCTTCATTGTTTTTACTATATAATCTAGTTTCTGTTGTATATTTCAATATATCTGTATCCTTTCTACAAATATATTATAACATAGAATAACAAATCAATCTTGTATTCATATAAGTTTAACTCTTATTCACTTTAACTCGCAATTTTTAAAGCAGTCTTGCCATCGCTGGTAGACCTCTATACCTTTCGGTATAGCGTAGACTATTTGTTCATCTTAGCCATTATTGTTAAGATGTAGATATTTTTCTTCTATCTGTTTATAAAGTCATGTCTCACATAATTATTTCTAATTATCTTATAAACGCATGATAGTTTTACTTTCCCGCTATTTTGTGCGGTTATCCTTGTTTACAGGGGTGGCACAACCACCTAGTCGTTGAACCTTCTCTACTAACTGGTAATAAAGATTGGTAACTTAACTGCTATTAGAATAGTTAAATGCTATTTCATTGATTTTTTACATTTAACGTGACTTTAGGACCGTATATATCATTAGATGTCACATCTCAATAACTAATGATATATACAGCTTTTATTTCACCATGGTCCATTTCTTCTTATTTTTTCTGCTTTCGCAACGTTCGCATCTGCCGTTTCCAGCTATGCTGTAGTTAAGAAGAACTTTAAGCTTTCTAAGTTTTGAATCTAAGCATTTACTATATTGCTATAGTAAGGGGGTTTTACATCGAGTTTATAGTTTTTTTATTTTTTATAAAACTATTGTTTTTCCCTTATCTGTACAATATGCTTTAATCATAAAATTAATCCTCCTCAATAAATAACTGGAAGCGAACATTGGAGAATTGGATCAGCATTCCATTTACCAATTTCACTGGTGTATATTCTGGAATCGGTTTTCCATTGATATATGTAAAATTCTTCGAACCAAGATCTTCAATGCAGATTTCTCCATCTACGATATGGAACGTTGCATGTGTTCTACTAATCGTCGTATTTCCAGAAATGCAATAATCTACCTTTGCACGTTCTTTACCAATAATGAAACCATCCTTGGTAATGTTTACCTGTTCACCAGTATCTTGTCTGATCATGTATACATTCTTTGTTAATGGAGAACTTGAAAGCAATGTCGTTCCTTCTGCACCATCGTCTAAAATGTTAGCTCCTTCATCTTCTCTTGCATAATCAAGATCTGTACGAGCTTCTTTTGTAATACGCATGCTTCTTGGAGCGGATTGGACTGTAATATCCATGTCATCCATATCAACACGTCTACCTGTCTTATTATCAATTAGGTGTGGATCATGATTTAAGCTTCCTAACTCTTGTGAGAAGTCTTCTTCGTAATCTTCTTGTTCTTTCAAGATTTCTGCTTCTAACTTTTGACGTTTCTTCTTTTGAACATTTAATATTGCAACGATAATTGCAATTGCTACTACTCCACCAAATACATAAGGCAAGAACGGGAACTTCTGTAGTAATCCCTTTGTTTCAAGAGCATCTTGTGCATCTTTAATATCTGTAACCGCAGCATCAATCTTCTTTTGTGTACGGCTGTCATCTTCTAATAGATCCTTACCTGCTTTGATTGCATCATTCAACTTTTCAACGGATTGAGGTGTGTACTCATTAGTATCGATATCTTCGGCTGACTTGATTGCCTTTTCAAGCTCATCGGTATCTAAAGAAGCTAATTCTTCTTTCTTACGTTTTTCATCAAGCTTTTCTTTATTTTCTTTTTCCTTTTCTGTTGAAACCTGACCTTCTGTCTTATATTCAATTCCGTTTTCACTTAGTACACTTTGGATACGTTCGTTTGGAATGAAATAAGAATTGTTATCTACGGAAGAGGATACGATTCCCATGATACTGTACTTACTATTTACAATCGGGGATCCTGTTGCTACTGCCGTGTTGCCTGCAAAGATGTACTCTTCGCTGGTTTGCGACTTTGCTGTTACAGTTCCATCGAGTGATACGACAGCGTTCTTTTCTACATATAAGGCTTTTGCTGGAGCATTTGTTTCTAGTCCTGCATTGGTATCGGTAAAGCTCATGTACTGAGATTGCTTGGACGCAAGTCCAATTACACCAACACCTTGCTTAAAATTTTTGGTTGTGATTTCAACCTTTGAACCTGTCGCAGTAGAAACCTTGATCTTAATATGTTGGGCTGTTTCCTTTTCACTCTTTAGTGAAATTCCTAGCTTTTCATAAGCATCTCCTTTTTCAGATAAGATCTTCTTGTATAAAAGGCTAGATGTTGTATCATCCGTTAAAGTTTCGGTTGTGACTATGTCGCTTTCTGAAACCATGGTACCTGTACCAGATGCCCATATATCAAAGGAACCATCAGAGAACTCATATCCGATCTGAATATTCATAATCGCCTTTTCTGGAATTGCTTCGATCGTATCAGCTGTCTTAGAAGTGTCTTCTTCTGCGTGGACCATTGTTGGCATCATAACCAAACAAGAAGCAGCTGCAATTTTTAATATCGTTTTTCTAATATTGAACATGTTCTTTTTTCTTCTCGCTTTCTTTCTAATCATTTATATTATGCTATATTTTTAAGCAACCAAACTAAAACTCATATTAGCTTTTACTTCATCTGGTGCAGCAAAAAACAATTTCATGAGATCAGCGTTAAACATTGATTTCAATACATCGCAATTTTTTTCAACCTTATCACAACGTATCTTCCGAAGTGGAATCGTTTCACCATTATAGTTGAAAGCATAGTCCGAAAAGATCTTTTTATATTTTTCCCATAGCTTTACGACTTCTTTCATAAATGGACTTCTCACGCTCTTCTTAGCCTCATAATACTCCTGCTCGCTCATAAAACCGCCTATTGCGATCTGATAAGCAAGATCCTGGACGCTTAATGGATTAGCTTCTACTGCATAGTGCCACATGTAACTCAATTCACGTTCTATATAAGAAATCGTGTTATTTAAAGCAGAAACACAACGTCTGATCCACTTTGACATTGGATAATTCGATTTCTTTCTCTCTATCATAAGTCCTTCGATAATCTTGACTCTATAATCACGTACAGACTGAACAGCGTACTCTAAAAGCTGCTTTCTAACTCTCTGGATATAATTATCAGATCCATCGAACAGACGTGTCTTTTTAACAGAGAACCAGCGATAGCTAGGCTTCACATCATCTCTTATGTCACCCTTCTTAAATTTGACAACAGCATTCGGATTATTCTTTCCACAGAATTTTCCTGTGCTACTATCGACATACTGAGTCTTTGTATAAATCGGATACACTTCTTTTTCCATCTCATACATAAAACGATCACAGAACCAGAAACGGATCATAAAAGCACTCTTCATTGTGTAATGAAAAGCAAACCACTTAATTCCCTTATTCCCATTTGTAACCTTATTAGCAAAAGAGATGGCTACTTTCTTAGTGCTTTCATAATTGTGGAAGCCCCTTGGCAACATTAAAGTAACACAAGTACCATAACGATTATTCTTATACTGCTTCCCTATTTCTTCATTTTCTTTAATATACTGTTTTAAAAATTGACTAAAACCTAAATTATTAAGAGGAGAACAACACAGTAACGTTAGTCCTCTCATTTTCTTTCTTTTAGCTCTTTTCTTACCCAAAATAATATCCTTTGCTTTTTTTACTGGTTCAATTCGAACAAATCCCCTGTATTCCTTATCTGAAGCGTTACATAATATTGTCATTGCATCTGAATCAATATCCATACTTTTTCTTATTTTCCTTCCTATTCTCTTCTCATTTCCTTAACTAGAGCCCAAAATTTAATTTTGAACGTACCATATATACGCAGTATCGTACTGCTTTTTCTCTGGGAGAAAATTTTTGAGAAAATCCACGTTTTTTGCAGATTTTCTCTTCTCATTCCTAGTATATACTGCTATTTCTAATTTTGCAATAAAAAAATAGGAATTTATCCTATTTTGTTTCGATTGGAAATTCAGGGAATGGTTCCATGAATGTGAATGTCCAGTAGACCGTTCCGTACCGCTCAGCTGATAGCTGTTTTGCTATACGGCTTGTAATCAGCTTTAGTGTGATAGGATTGATTTCTGTGGATGCTACAGTTGGTACAGCAAACATCCGTAGTCCTCTATCTTCCTTATAAATCCATGCGAAGCCAGTTTCTACTCTGAGTATATCTAGGATCAAAGCTTCTGGACCATGTAGTTCTTCATCAAACATTGACTGATAATCTTCGCAATGGTCATTACCCACAAACACCTTCTGTACGCCATCAGGTAAGCTTATTATATGTTTTGCCGCAAAATTTTTAAAATCTTTTTCTGTTAATTTGGCTGGAAGGTAAAACCCAAATCCTGTTTCGATCATTGGAATCTCTTCTAGTTCTACTGTCTTGTTTCCGACCTGATATTTATTTGTAAGTGCCTCTTTTAGCAAACGTTCTTTATCAAGGATCTCATCTTTAGGTAGAACTTCCTGGCTTGAATATAAAAAGTTATATCCTCCTTCAGAAACAAATTCTCCTCTAATGATCATATCCTGGATTGTCTTATCAAATCCCATCTTGATAATATCTGCTGCATCTGTAGTCACGTTGATTGGACAGAATCCATTTAATTGCTGTGCAAACATAACACAAACAACAAATTTCTTTAAAGATGTTCCAAATTCACTTGAGACAATAAACATCGAAACCTTGTTCTTAGCAAACATAATCGAAGTTACCTTCTCTGCAGATACAGGGAAAGAAAATGTTGATTGCATAATTTCTTTCATGTATACTTCTCTGCTTTTAATGTTTTCCTGGATCGTATTGATACTTTCAAGAATTGCCTTCTTCATTGTCGTAACAAATTCCTTTGGATCCAACATTTCTTTAACAGAACTTAATCGAATCTCTGTATCCTTTGTAATAGGTGGATAGCCACAAGCTTTCGCAAGCTCATTTAACGTTATGTAGTTGTATGCATTATTAGCAAACTTTCGAAGCATTTGCATTGTTGGTTTTGGTCCATTTCCATTTAATAATTTGCTGATAGTACCTTTTGATACCCCACAATTTTCTGCAAACTGTGTAATTGTTCTTGGCTTCATCGCAATTCTTAACAATACTTTAAAATCTTCCATATTTATTTTCCCTTTCTTGTTTTTTTTGATTCTAAACCTAAAATTTAATTCTGAATCCGTCATATATACGCAGCATCGTGCTGCTTTTTCTCTAGGTGAAAATTTTAGAAGAAAACGCCTATTTCTTAATGTTTTAGACGATTCCTTCTCTACAAAAATTATTGTACATCATGCCCACAAAGAAAGCAATGACAAATTATCTGATAAAAAAAAGAAGAATTTAACTTAGTCCTTCTTCTTCTTTAGTACGTTGTCCAGCACTACTTTGCCAAATCCAACTAGAACAATAAGTCCGCTTAACTCTGCAAAGATTCCGTTTGACAACGCAATTCCTAATAACATGATAGCAAATCCAATTTCACTTTTCATTTTTTTCTTTTCTCCCTTCTGAATTTTACTTTAACCGATATGATCAGCTATTACAACAAAAGCTGAAAGACAACAAGAGACGAATGCTAAGAATAACATTAATATTCCAATCGCCATATCTTCTTCTTTGTTTGTACTGCAAAACATAGCCACAAACAGATTTGAGCATGGAAATAACAATGTTACTAGCCCTATTGCCAGATTTCCCTTGATAAATATTTCATCACTTTGTAACAAATAGCTAACGATATATATGATGGCTGTGATCAGCGACCACATTATCCAAATAAACTTTTTCTCTCTTGATGTGTCATCCATTACCATTCCCCCTCCTTTTACATAAACTTCTTCGTGAGAATCAATATAATTAGCGATATACCAGCCAATACGGCTGCCGTCAATTCTGTTTCGAATGTGTCTTCGTGTGTTTTCTTATATAACAGAAACTCCAAACCGTTCTTGAATGGGATCGCAGCGAGGAAAACTCCAGAAGCAAAAGCTGTGATCATTAAGAATATTGATTGTTTATACAGTAAAGCAGCTGCAATCGCCAATGCAAGTAACAAGATCCAGATATTTACCAATACCTTCATTTTTCTTTGTGCGTTCATATTTCCTCACCTTCTTTCTATATTTATATTATATGCTATAAAGAAAGTAATGTCAAGAGAAAAAAAAGAGCGTTTTATCGCTCTTCTTTTGTTGCAGATTCTTTTGCTTTATTGACAATATTCTCTTTCGCTGTTTTCCCTAATCCGTCTACAGAAATCTTCTTTTCTGCATTCTTGATCAGATCCTGTACGTTAGCAACCTTGTTAACTGTCTTTGTAGCTTGATTTGCAATGCCTTTGGTTGCTTCTACACCTTTTTTGGCAACAACTACCTTGCCAGCTACTGGCACAGCTACAGCAGCCTTTTCTGCTGCCTTCTCAGCGGCTTTTTCAGCTGTCTTTGCAGCAGTCTTTTGTACCGCCTTAGCAGAAGCCTTCTTGATTGTATCCTTAGCCTTATTGACACCCTTCTTGGCAATTTCTTTTGCCTTTTCAGCTGCTTTTGTTTTTGCCTTATCTACTTCTGTCTTGATAGGGCTTTTCTTGTAAATATCTTTTGCTGCCTTACCAGATTGGTGTTTTGCCATCTGCTTTGCATTCTTTTCTAGTTCTTTCTCTTGAGCCTCTTTCTTTAAACCTTGGAGAGCTTGTTTTGCAAGATCAGAGCCTACGTTCTCAATTCCCATGTTGTTCACCTTTTATCTTTCTTTTCCGATATCAATATTCTTGATTGGAGCAGCCTTTACTGGGGCTGACTTTGCTACTTCTGTTGCTTTTGAAATTGTTGAAGATACATCTTTAACAAGTGGTGGCTTTACTTTGTTAGCAACCTTGTTGATATCACGTTCGCCCTTCTTCATAGATGGACCAGACCACATTGTTGCATCATCCTTGCTTCTAGTAATATTCTTATTCTTCATTCGCTTCTTTTCCTGTTGAATAAGTTTTGTTGGATTCTTCTTTAACTCGGCTTCTTTCTTAGCTTTTTCTTCAATGCCACCAGCCTGTAAAGCCTTGTTGGTTAGTCCTTTTTTCAACTTGAAGGCTGACTTAATTAGTGTAGTCTTAAATTTATTAAGGCTTCTTTCGATGTCAGACTTCATTGGAAGTAAGGACAGGTCGTTTGAAATGTTTTTGATTGTGTTTCCAATTACTCTTCCAGCTCCTTTGAAGAATCTTCCGATACCTCCAAAGAAACCTCCGTTGTTATTTTCGCTCATTTTTTACCTCTTTCTATCTACCAATCGGTCTATATTTTCGCTCATTTTATCTTTTCTGCTACGTGAACTACTCGGCAATAAATTACCGAGCTTCCTGCTTCAACTACCGTTGCATCTAGCCTACATGGTTTACATGTGGGTTGGATGTCTTACACGATATCCACAGGCGTTAAGTTTGGGCTATTCCATCCCTACTTGATGCTTTTTTATTTTATTGTGCTGCTAAAATACATAAAAATTACTCTATCATAATTGTATCTGGTATTTTAGCTTCTTTGAGATAGCTGATTCCCATGTGATACAGTTGCTTCTATTTTTGTGCTTTTCCATTGCTTCAGCAACAATGTGCTTATCGCTCTTCAGCATCTTTTTCAATTGCTTGATGCTTAGATGTTCTTGATGTAGTTGGATGCGTTCGGTCTGATATACTCTGTTGCAACACTTCTTTTGGTTCTATTTCAAATACTTTAGTTCCATCATTAGATCTTCGGTAAACTTCAACAGATTTTCCAAAAATTTCATCTTCATTTTTCGAAGTACCAATTTCTGATAGCCATTCACCGCCATATTTGAGTTCTCCATTAATCAGAACCTGTTCGTATTCTAATTTATCCAAAGCCCCATATAAAGAATCTTTAAATTCAGGCTCACTTTCTTCTTTTTGAACAGCAATCTTATGCCACTTCACAAAGCTTTCAACCTCTCTCTTTGCCTCTTTAAGAGACGTTCTGTCCAAATCCCAAGTGGTAAAATCGTCTTCAATTATGTTACTTTGTAAGTCGATGGTAAAAGTGTAATCATCATCTTGAAACTCGACAGAAGCATAAACGTCTTTGTCTACATTTTCAATAAACTTTGCAAACTCTTCTACTTCTATGTCATTTGGTATATCAAGTGTGTGTTCTACTTGTTTAGAAATCAAATTAATTAGACTGTCTGCTTGCTTATTTGTTGGCAGCTGGCGTTTAATTTCATGGTTTCTTGCGTCTACTATTGTTTTTTCCCGTAATTTTTCAGGAAGAAGGTCCACCTCTTTACCGTTGACCGTTAAAACAGCTCTTGGTTTAGTGTAAAATATCTCATTAGACTCGGGTTCTCTCCAATTTGGGGGGACAATTCTTCTATGAATTTCCTTTCCCTTACTTGTTCTAATTAAGTTTTCTTTGTAATAATTCACATCTGTCAACAAGTGCCAATTGTTGTCGTAGTAATCCCCTGCGTCTTCTATGCTTGTGAATTTATCTGCATTCTTTTGTACCCATCTGTTTCTTGAACCTTTCTCTAAGTATTCTAATCTGTCGCTGAACTCTGTTGCCATGTCATACTCATAATCGTTTGTATGAGAGATCATCATCTCAGCTTCAAAGGGGAATCTTCCGTAATCAAGACCCAGATTTCTCATGTGGATTGGAGGGGTTATTTCTGCGATTTCAGTTTCTGGTCCTAATTCAGTTCTATAAAGTTTTGATCCTGGCACAATTTTAAGTTTAATGTGCAGGTCCTCATCCTTTTGATAGTCGTCACCATGCACTTCGTCACCGTTAAACACTTTTTCCATAAATGTTTCTTTTGGAATCGTACATTCAAAATTTCCATGCAGTCTAGTTAAAACAAGATCACTTAGTCGTTCATATTTTGCCATTAACTCAAGATCTTTTATGTCATCACTTCTTTTAATGTCATTCTCAAAATCATCATTATGACTGGAACTCATTTGTTTTAAAGATATATTTCCCATAAAATTTTATCTCTTTCTATCTACCGATCGGTCTATCAATTGTGCGTTGTGCTTGTTGGAATATTAGTGCGAGCAAGCTATCTGCTTGTCGGTTGTTGAATGGTGCCTCGACTGCCTTAGAGATTACTCTGCGTTCGATCGTTTCTCTTTGATCTTTTGACAATTTCGTCATTTTTTGTTTCATCTTTTCTGGAACTTCAGCTGGCACAGCAATTTTACGATCTTCCCACGCAGCGATCTTTGCAACGACTTCTCTTCCCTCGTCTGAGTCTATCGTAAATAGCTTGTCGTTGATCTTGATAAGCACTTCTGGTTTCATGTAGCAAAAACGCTCATCATAAAGTTCATCCTTATCAATGGGTTCGTCTTTATCTGCACGTGCAAAACGCTCTTCTGTTTTCTTTTTTTTCGCTTCAGCCATTTCTAAGATTCCTTTACGTGGAGGTGAAATTTCGCTTTCTAACATGTTCTCTTTGAAATAGTTTACACTTGTTAAGAACCTCCAGTTATCCGCATAATAATCTATTGCTTGTTCTAAGTCATTGAAAGATTCCTTATTCGATTCGTACCAATTTGCAAATGATTGGTTTTCAAGTCTATTGATATGGGCACAAATATCAAAAAGTCCATCACGTTCATACTGTGTGATTCTACCTAAATCTCCGAGTTCCACCTGAAGGCAAGGATCGACTTTTAAATTAGGGTCTATCGGATCTGACGGATCAAAACAGCGAGCATTTATTCTAAAACTGTTTGATTCGCTACTTTTCATTGTTTCCATACCAAGAAATCCTGATGGGATAATCTGTACTTCGATCTTTACATCTTCTCCCGTTAAGAAACTGAGTCGTTGTTTGTTGTTATATTCTCGTCCTGACTTTGTAAAAGAATTTAAAACCTTTTTTGCAAATTTCTCTTCTGGAATAGTAAATGAGAAATCACCATTGAAATTTTTTAAGACCATATCTATTAATTGATCTCTACTCATGTTGTTTCCAACGTATCCGCCTTCTTCATCTCTGACGATCATATTTCTATATCCATCTTTCTTCATGGCATCTTGAAACTTTTTGATCATCTTGACAGATTCTTCTCTGTTTTCTCGCTTCTCTTTTTGTTTTTCGAACATTGTTTCCAAATTGATTCCACCCATCTTCTTCACCCGTCCTTTCTTCTCTAAGAGTGTCTTCTTTTTCTCTTTTTACTGCTATCTTGCAATATAAAACTTGCCTCTTTTAACATACTTGGATCAAAGCCTTCTTTTTTCTCTACGACTTCCTTTTGCCCCAGGTTTTTATCTAGGTCTACTCTTTTAAAGCTACCATCTAAATTCAGCTTTGATTCACTTAATATCTTGCTATTTTCTTGCGAAGAAAAAAATGCAGTTCTTCCAGTTTTGATGTTCCTATAAATTTCTTGTTTCTTTAATTTAAAATCTACAAAATTGTTTGCAATATACATAGCGGCTTGGAAGAATGGAATCGGTTCATCTTCGTTGTGGCAAAGGTAGGTATATATCTTACCATTTTCTTTATCTGCCAATATTTTTATGTAGGATTCTTTATCATCGATCGTGATCGGAACGATTGCTGGCACGCCGTATGTGATTGTCATATCACCAAGTTTTGCAAGTTCTAATATAGCTAGGCTCTCTTTATTTTCGTCAAATTCTCTAATAGCATATAAAAATTCATATTCAAATTTTGTTTGGATCTGTTCTAGTGTTTTGATCATCTTTGCACTGCTGACACATATCTCATCTCGATTTCCTACTTTTACGACGAAACGATTATGCTCTAGCGTGTATCTGACCATCATCTCTTCATCATTTGCATCAACAAGATCAATTTCGATTTGAATCGGCTGTCCAATTTCTCTTAGAATCACTCTAATGTATCGCCAATAACATATACAAGATTTTTTAAACATAGGTTCGTTAGTTTTGATATCAGATGTTGGTTTGTAAGTCTGCATTTTTCTTCCTCCTGTTCTTTACTTATTATGCTATTTTTGTAAAAGAAAAGAGGTCTAAGCCTCTTTTTCTGTTGTTTTATTATTTTTTAGAGTTTTTTACCAAAAGGTATCCAGCCGTCAAGAGTGACGCAATCGTTGTTACAAATGATAATACTAAGTTGCCTCGTACTCCAGTTTCAATCTCGGCATGCTTTGTTGCCTTATTATTGGAGGCTACTTCTGTATTCTTTGCGAAAACATAGAGAACATTTCCATTATCATCTACTTCTTTGCGATCAAAGTGATATCCATCGAATTCGCCTTGTGGTCCGATTTCTTCTGCAATTGTATATGGCTGTAGCACGTTGCCATCAACGTCTTCCCAACGGGTCGAATAATACTTGACGATTGAATAGACAAAATTTACCTCATTTGCAGATTCAACTTTTTCTTTGAAACGATATCCAGAAATCTCTTTTGGCTCTGGGTTTGTTTCTGTTGAATGGATGGAATCGTAAATATGATTTCCATTTTCGTCTACATAGTTAATGGTAAAACCAGTTGTCTCGTTATTTCCTTGATTCGGAGCTGGTGTTTCTTCTGTAGGCTGAGCTGGATTTGCAGGCGTTACAGGAGCCTCTGATTCAGGTGTAGGTGTAGGTGCAACGGGTGTTTCTGGTTCTGGCGTAGGAGTAGGTACCGCTGGTGTAGGCTCAGCTGGTGTTTCTGGAACTACAGGATCCGCTGGTTGCTCAGAAGCTGCGATAGTGCCTTCTCCTTCTTCAATTTCTCCAGCTGTAAACTGCCCCGCTGTCGCCATGCCTTCGTCTGCTAGAACCAATGTTGGTTTTAGTGCCATTGCGGCTGTCATTGTGAAAATGAGTGATGTAGTTGTGATAACTTGAAGTTTCTTATTATTTTTCATATTTTTCTTCCCCTTTTTCTGTTCTTATTATATTCTTTGTGACAAATTTAGGTCAAGTGAAAAAGAAAAGATGGAGTACATCCACCAATTCTTTTTTACTTTTCTAATAAGCCCAGTAACTCTTTAATTGGTCGTTCGCCGAATTTATCTACTGTTTGATTACATACGTATACTTTCTGAGTCTGATCCTGTGTTTTGCCCACCAAGATACAGTAGGCAATATCTGTATTTGTATTAAATTCAAGATGTAGCCTATCTAGCTCTTTTGCTTCGACCTCATAGATGTCATAGGACAATTCCTTAACTCCGAGAAGATTAGCAGCAAACTCCAATGAGGGCTTGATCATTTCAAACTCTTTGTCTGTTAGTAAACCCGATAAAATCTCTTGATTGATGTTCTTTACAAATGGTTCATCTCTAGTTAGGTAAATTTCGACCATTTCCTTATTTCTTTTTTTGATCCAAAACATCCTTATCACCAACTTCCGTTTGCAATTTCAGAGAGGAGTGTTTTCCAAAGAGCATCATCTCCAGAAAGATTGAATGCCTGAGCATAATCTTTGCATAATTGTGAATCTACTGTAATGCCAAGCTTTTCAGACAATGCACGTAATACCATTTCTTTATCAATGTTTTTGAATACGTATTCGTACATCTGGTCGTTATATTCTTCCTCTGTTAATTGGGACTTGTACTTCTCGATCGGACCAAACTTGCCTTCAATGTCTGCTTGAAACTTATTCTTTAAATCATCAATTACAGCCTGTGGATAGTATTCGATCTTGGAACCAGAAACAATGGCATTCTTTAATGATCTTTCATTGGAAACGATTGCCGAGTCTTTATCCTGATCTCTTAACATTTCCTTTGCTTTTGCAATGTCTTCAGCAGATGGTTCCTTTGTTTTAGCAATCTGTACTACCTTAACATGATAGTCAACCTTTAATCCTCTAACATCTTTGTTCCAGTAATCTTCTGGATAAGTAATTGAGAAATCCTTTTCTTCATTTTGATGCATTCCCACGATCTTTTCTTCTGCTTCTCTTGGTAGATTTGAGCCATTTCCTAGAGCGACGTTTTCACCGCCCTTTTTAAAGGATACATTTGGCAAGTCTTCTCCATTGAATTTTGCTGTTACCTGACACCATACTTGATCACCAAGTTCAGCTTGGAAAGAATCGTCCTTAACTGGATTTGCATGGATAGCATCATTTAATTTTACATAAACGATAGCTTCTTCATCTGTTGGTTCCTTTACCTTTCTTTTTTCATATTGGATATTTTTAAGATCTGGTAATGTTACGTAATCTGATTTAAAGTCTCCTTCCGCAATTGCCGTTCCATTTGGAGCAATAGAGTCTCCTTCTTTATATTTCTTTTCTACTGCATCTTGTTTCTTTTCTTCAATTACATTCAAGTTTCCTTCTTCACTTGCTGTTTTATTTTTGCAGCCTGTAAATAATAGTACCGTTCCTAGTAAAGCAAATTTTCCATATTTAATAATTTTGTTCATATTCTTATTCCTTCCTGTTTTATACTCACCTATATTATGTAATTTTTAATGTAAAACATTGTAAAAAGAAAAGAAAAAAGTAAAAAATAGGCTATAAGAAGCCTATTTTATCGCTCATCGTAGTCGTTTTGTTCGTAGATCCGCTTATATTCGTCAGCGTTTTCCTGTCTAATTTCTTCCTGCTCAAGCATATCGTTATTATCGATTTCAATCTGTAAGAAGTCGTTCTGATCATTTCTTTCTTCTTCATCTACAAAATCCTTGTGGTCAGAAACATCTTCAACGTCCCACTTATCATCAACTTTCTTTTCTTCCTTGCGGTACTGTCTTATTATGTTGTCATTTGTTAGTTTTGCATTTTGAGCTAATGTTCTCGCTCTTTGGATTTCGATATCTGCTAGTTCTTGGAGGTTGATTTTGTTTGTCATGTTAGAAAGGTCCTTTCTTTTCTATATTTTGCTATTTAGTACACAAAATAAAAATAACCTCCCGAATTTATCTGCCAACCAGAGGTTACTTTTACCTTAATAAGAATTTTTTAGAATAACTCAGTAAGAGGTATAGCCTTACAACCGACCTTACTAGGTCATATATAATATAATATCAATCTTGAAATTTGTCAATTAGTTGTTAGTGAAATATTCTTCTCTGAATTTCTTGATTGATGTGTTCATGAGTTCTTCTTTACTGTAAATACGCTTCTTTAGAAACTTATAAGCCAGTTCGTTCATGACTCCAATGCCAACAAATAGTGCCTTGGGGTTGTGCCCTTGAGCCTTTGTGATCTCTTCGCTAATCATATCGTTTGCCATTGTGAATTCAAACATCTCTTGTACGGAACCGTATAATACGATACGTTCTAATAATCTTCTTTCTATCTTTCTGTCCATCATTTGCACCTCATTTATCTAAAAAATGTAACCGTATCTGCGGCGTCAATGTAGGATTTCGCTTGATTTACAAGCTCCATCGCTACAGAAACGATAATGATGAGAGAAGTACCAAGGAAGGATACATTCACGTTAAATACACCTTCTAATGCGTAGGAAGCGATGCTTAATAAGATGAGCCCCACTGCTCCAATAAATACGACATACTTCAATACGTTTCTAAGATACTTTTCCGTAGGACTTCCTGCACGGATACCTGGAATCGTAGCACCAGACTTCTTCAAGTTGTTTGAAACCTCTGCTGCATTAAAGGTAATCTCTGTATAGAAGTAGGCGAAAGCAATCATTAGAATAATGAAAGGAATCACGCCTAATGTATACTTCATATTCTGGATATTGAACCAGTTATTTGGTGTTAGCACGTGGACAATACGAGATAATGTTGTCGGTGCCTTTTCTCCTAATAGAGCAGATACAAATAAGAATCCAGAGAAGATCGTTGTGACGAAAATTACTGGCATGACACCACCTGTATTAACCTTTAAAGGAATATTAGATGATTCACCTCCTACAAAACGTCTTCCTTGCATCTTTTGGGAATATTGGACAGGGATCGGACGCTCTGCATCATTTAATACGATCGTATAGGTAATAAATAGCGATACGACGAGAACGATTGCAATAACAGCGATGATTGCTAACACGATGGGCTTATCTGTAACAAAACGCTTGTATAGTACGAGAATATCTCTTGGTAATCGGGATACAATGTTTAACAATAACACAACAGAGATTCCGTTGCCGATTCCCTTTTGGGTAATCTTGTTGCCTAAATAGATTAGGATATTTGAACCAGTTGCAAGAGACACGGATGCTATTACAATATTCATCCACGTAGCAGGAATGATTCCTTGACGGCTAAATCCAATTGACATAATGATAGCTTCGATAACAGCTAAGAATACTGCAATAAATTGAGTATACTTTTCTAGCTTCTTTCGTCCAGTTTCTCCATCCTTTGCTAATTGTTCCAAACGTGGAATTGCGATCGTTAAAAGCTGGATCATAATCGACGCTGAGATATATGGTGCAATACTAAGAGCGAACACCGACATCGTAGATAATCCACCACCCGTTAGAGTGTTAAACAGTGATAATGGTGAGTTATCTGCAAATATATTCTTGAGGATCTCTGCATTAGCTCCAGGGACCGAAATCTGAGTGATGATTCGGATAAATACCACCATCATCAATGTATATAAAATTCTATTTCTAAGTTCTTTGTTTTTAATTAAATTTTTCATAAATTTCCTCCTTCTATTTTTCTGCTTTTTCAGTAATCAAATCTGAAATGTTATAAAACTTATTTGGCTCTACTTCCGTGCCGAAGTATTCAATCTCCTTTTCATAAGCCTCGCCACAAAAATCTTTTTTAAATAGTCTATGTTCTCCTGATTCGTCCCATAACCGAATTGCACCATTTTCTGATACATATTCGACCGCCACCATGTTGTATTCCAAAAGCATTTCTGCAAAGAATCTTTTCAGTTTGCATGGAACATCGACAATATGGTTTGGAAGCACCCTTTCTTCTGTTGCTTTCTTTTTAATTTTCTCTTTTGTATCGGCAACAAATTCTCTTTGTACTGGAATGTTTCTAATAAGGAATCCAACAAGCAAAAACAATCCGAGTGAGATAGGTGGGACAGGGAAAATAAACTGAATAAAAAATGCTCTGAATTCTTTTGTGGTTGTTCCCGCCCACTCTAGGAAGGCTTCTTCATTTATAGCCGCTGTACATCCTATTGTTACAATTACCGAAAAAATAAATACCAAAATTAACAAGAGAGCTATTACATATAGAGCATCTGGGACGTTATTGATGTTTGCTAGTAACACTCCTTTTAGACCGTATGTATACTTTCCAATGATTCTCTTCTGCTTTTTCAGGGGCATGATCTTGTCATCGATACACTGTTGTGCAAACGCCATTTTGCCCACGGTCTTCAGATATTCAACTCTTGCCTGCTTATATTCTTCTACCTTTCTTTTTGCTTCTTTTTCCTCTTCTATATCTATATGTTCTGCAACATCGAATGGAAGTCTTGCCGACATTGCCTCTTCTAAACTCATCTTTTGATTTGCCATATTTTTCTCCCTTTCTTCACATAATCATTGTATCATAACAGTATTATTTTTTCAATTCTTTTTAGAAAATATATGCTAAAAAGAAAAGAAGAGTTGTTTAACCCTTCTTTTTACTTTTTATTTTCTCTTCTTAAAGACGAATAAGCTTGTCGCAAGTGCAGCGATGGCTGTAAGTGCATAGCCGAATACGCTCGTTTTGGCACCAGTTGGGATAGCGTCATTCTTGGAAGCTACTTCCTTTTTCGCTTCACTCTTTGTTTCTGTAGGATTTGTCTGATTCTTCTTATCTTCTGGCTTATTTGTATCTTCAGAAGGTTTGACATCTTCAGCTGTCAATCTTTCGTATTTCGCATACAATGTTAGATCTTCAGATAAGATATATTCTGGATTGGCTGGTGTTTTCATTTCTGGATCAGAGTAAATTCCAACCAATTTGAATCCATCAATATTCAATAAGTATCCGCCTTCATCTACTTGGAAGCCATTGTTTACAACGATCTTTCTATTCTTCAAAAATGTCCATGTCCAATCATCGTGACCTTCCACATTTGGTTTGATTGTAAACTTTCTAGCCTCAATCTTGCCATCAGAAGGTTTCGCTGGGTCTGCTGGATTTACAGGCTTCGCTGGGTCTGGCTTAGTAGGATCAACAGGTTTAACTGGGTCTACAGGCTTAACAGGATCCACTGGCTTCTCTGGTTCTGGAGTAGGAGTAGGCTTTGGGTCCGCTGGATTAACAGGTTTAACTGGTTCCACTGGTTTAGGCTCTACTGGCTTCTCTCCTGGCTTGGAAGGCTCTACTGGCTGAACTGGTTTTTCTGGTTCAGGTGTAGGTGTTGGTTTTGGTTCTGGTTTAGCAGGATCCACAGGTTTAACTGGATCTGCTGGATTTACTGGCTTCTCTGGCTCTGGAGTCGGAGTTGGCTTAGGTTCAGGTGTGGGTGTAGGCTTAACAGGTTCTGAAGGATTTGCATCTTCAACCTTGTCAAACTTCGCATACACGATCGTATCAGCCTTAATTGGCTTACTCCAGTCATATTCCTTTGTCATTTCTTTATCTTCGAAATAGCCAATGAATTTATATCCCTTTGGAGCTGAAGTATCAGTTGGCTTCTTAACAGTAGCTCCGCTATTTACTTCCAATTTATCAAATTCAACATCATCAATGTTTGCCTTGATTTCAAAACTGTACTTAGCAACTTCTTGTTTTGTAAACTTCGCATATACAGTTGTGTTTTCTGTAATTGGCTTGCCCCATCCTGTATACGGTTGTGTCATTGCTTCATCCTTGAAGAAACCATCGAATGTGAAGCCTTCTGGTGCGTTTACTGTTGGTTCCTTAACGGATGTATCACTAGCAACCTTTGCTGAAGAGAACTTTGCTTCTTCAACATTTGACTTGATGATAAAGTCATATTGAGCCTTATCTTCTCCAGTGGATGGAATTTCTGTTTTTGAATATTTCGCATATACTACAGTATCCTTTTGAACTGGTTTGCTCCAATCGTATGGTTGTGTCATCTCACGATCAGAGAAGAAGCCATCGAATGTGTATCCTGCTGGCGTTTTGACCTCTGGCTGTCTAATTACTGTTCCGTATGCTACAGTCTTTTGTGGTTCCGTTCTTACGGCGTCAATGTTAGCCGAAATGTAGAATGTTACGTCATGCTTTGCATAATTTACGTATACAGTTGTATTTTCTGTAATTGGAGCATTCCAATCAAATGGTTGTGTCATCGCCTCGTCTTTGTAATAACCTTCTACATTATAAGGACCATCTGTAATATGAGGCTGCTTTAATGTTGAACCATTCTTAACAATAACAGTATCTTCATTTGAATTTTTACCAGAATCGAGCTTTCTGACTTTTCCTTCTCTTGCTTCTACAAATGTTACAGAGCTTGTATTTGCACGAGAAGCACTTGTGTCGAACTTCTTTAAATACACTGTTCTGTTCTCGTATAATGAAGCGTCCCAATCTAAATATGGTGTTGTCATTTCTCTATCTTCGAAATAACCGCCTGCACCATCATAAGATACTTTGACGCTCTGTCCTGGATCAATGTAATTTCTTTGACTTCTTGTTCTATCTGGAATTTCGTTTCCATTAGCATCAACTGTGATATTAACAGTCTCAATATAAACCTTCTTTGATGGGAAAACATTGTATCTAGCATAGAATGTCATATCCTTTGTTACTGGTTGATCTAATTCATGCTTGTATGCAGGTGTTTTCATTTCAGGATCCTTATATAATCCTACATACTCGTACATACCATCTTCTAATGAGATCTTTGCTTCTGGCAGCTTTAACTTACCATTTTCTTCAACCTCTACAGTGTCATACTTAACCTTGTCAGTATTTGAAATAACTTTTACAGTATACTTCTTTACCTTTGGCTTTTCTGCTGTAGGTGTTTCTGTCTTAGGCTTTTCTGTTGTTGCAGTTCCTGTTGTAGTTGTGTTTTCTCCTGTTGCTTCTTCAGCCATTACGACTGTTTGTGCAAGTGGAGATGCTACAGTAAGTGCACTTGCCCCTAAGAGCATTGTACGAAAAATCTTCTTCTTTGCGTTTTTCAAAATCAATTTCTCCTTTTTCCCGCTTTTGCGTTCATTACTTATTATGCCATTTTCCATTTAATTTCGATAAAAAAACTAGGATTTCCTAGTTCTTTTTGTTTTTCAATACAAACAATCCTGCAAAGAGTGCAATTACCGCCATCGATAGTGATAAGAAGATATTTGATCTTACGCCAGTTTCGATGATGTCCTTCTTGCTGCTCTTTGTTTCTTCTGTTGTATTTCCATTACTATTTTGAGATGTATTCTCGTTACTATTTTGTGTTTCTGTAGTTTGTTTTGATGCAGAATCTGTTGGTGTAGCTGACTCTTCAGGCTTAACAGGTGCTTCAGGTGTTGGTTCTGCTGGAGTATTTGGCACCTCTGGTGTTGGGTTAGCAGGCACTACAGGTTGATCTTCTACTGGTGTTTCAGGTGTAGGATCCGCTGGCGTTACAGGGGCTTCTGGTTCAGGTGTAGGTACAGCTGGCGTTTCTTCTACTGGAGTAGTATGTGTTCCTGGCTGTTCTGGACTAGGAGTCTCTGGTTGAGTAGGAGTTTCTGGTTGAACTGGTGTTTCCTCAACTGGGTTAGCAGGTGTTGCTGGTTGCTCTGGTTCAGGTGTTGGAGTAGGAGTAACAATCTTCTTGTATACATGAACCGTATCACCGTTTGCTTCAGTACGTGTTGTAACATATTCATAACCTTCAAACGTATCTTTTTCGTGTACACCATATTCCTTTGGTTTTAACTCTGTCCCATCTTCTGTAACGTATTGCGTATAATCAATACCCACATGAAGCACTCTATCTTTAGGATCCACTGTACCACCTTCAACAAAGGTAGCCATTCCCCAATCACGCACGAAGAACGCATCTTTTTGGATTGATGAAGTACCAAATAAGTCCTTTAAATCGTTATAAATCACATCAGCATCATAATCTAAGTATCTACCGCCTAAATCATCTCCGATTGTGAGATTGAATGTACCAATCTTGTTACCGATTTCTCCTTGTGTAACTTCCACAATTTCGCCTTGCTTTAAATTTTCGTCAATTTCAGCAATCGTATCGTAAGGAATTTCCTCATTGACAGTAGCAGTTATTTGCCAATAACCAGTACTACCTGAAGCAGCCATATCACCTAGCCCCATAATGTCATGAGTGAAGCGTGAGTCTGCCTCTTCAATTGGATAGTCAAATACGTATCTATTAGGGTATGCAGTCTTGTCATAACGTTCCCCGCCGTCATAATCAACTGGTAAAGTAACATTATGCTCTACAAACTCTGTACCATCATCTGTTACAAATGTTACCTGTTTTGCAAACATGTATTTACCCATAGAATAGTCTGGTCCATAAGGTTCGGCAGTTGACAAATCAAAGACTTCTAAATCTTGCCAATTCTTGATATGTACTGTTTCTCCTTCATGGTCTCCTTCACCTAATACAAAGTCGTAGTCTTTATCCAACTTGGTCTTTGTTGCACGGCTTTCAAATACAGAGGTAAAGTTGTTTCTTCCTGGGAATGTATAGTTACTATGACTTACATTGTTTGTAAGTCCTAAACTTGTTCTTGCACCGTTTGTAGGTTGTGTCGCTAAAAATTCTGTTAACTTCTGGCTTTCTTCTGGTATCAGATCCGCCTGTGCGTGTGCCTTAACTGTATTACCGCACAATAATACAGATGACATTAGTAGCGACGCTCCAACGCCAGCCTTCTTTACTAGATTTTTCTTTTTGTTTTTCACTCTTTTTTCCTCTTTCTAAACGATGTATATATTGTTACGTTTTTTGTGTATTTTCACAAGTAAAACACATTTAAGATTGTGAACTCTAAATGTATTTTAATTTTTTATTCTCGAAATCAGCTGGAAATGCGTAATTCTCAACATTTCCATCGACACGAAGTTGGATCGCATTTCCCTTGTAACTTACAACGGTCCCAACTCTTCCATCTGCAAGTTGCACTTTTGTTCCCGCCAATTTTCTGGTGATAGCTGGGGCAAATTTTTCTTTATAACGCTTTAAGGTTTGCAGCATAAATTCGGATTCATTTCCGCAGCTTGTTATAAACAGATAATCCTTGGCTCTTGTCATTGCAACATAGAGAATTCTTCTTTCTTCTTCTTTTTCAGCCTTCTCTATCGCATTTTTACTTGGTAGTATTCCATCATTAACACCGATCAAGAATACAACTTTCCACTCGCAGCCCTTAGAACGGTGCATCGTTGTAATGCACACACCTTCGCTATCATTCTTATCATTTTCTTGGCGGATCATGTAAGTGACTCTGTTTGCGTAATCTAACCATTTCCCGACTGTTTCATACTTTAAAGCATCATTTTTCAGCTTTTCGTAATCTGCCATCGTTTCATCAACATCACCATTTTTGAATTCGGTAGAATCTTTCAGATATTTTCTATATCTGAGTTTTTCCAAACCATTGAATACTTTTTCGCATGGTGTATCCCGATTGATTTCTCCTGGTCCAAACCAGTTGATCAAGTCAAAAATAGATTTTTCTGCGGTTGCATATTTCCATGCATCTGGCTCATTTTTAATATATTGAATCGCATTTAACAATGCATCTGTATTGTATTCGACATCTAAGAATGGCTGTTGCTTTAAGAATCTATTCGGTCTATTTAAAACGTGCAATAGGTTCTTGTGTACGCTCTTGCCCATAGACAGATCAATATAAGACTTGATATCTTCGAAGATGTAGTCTTCATAAACAGATTTGATTTCTTCAGTAGAATCGTATGGAATGCGAGCTTCAGACAATGCCTGCACAGGACCGTCTGCTTGTCGGTTGTTTCGAACTAATACAGCCATATCCTTGAAGGCGATTCCTCTTTGATGCATCAACTTGATTCTTCCTACAAGATCATGCATCTCTGCCCCACGGCTTTGATAGCTATTGTATTGGATATGACCTCGTTCCCCATTCTTTCCACGTTCAGAAATAAAGTCCTTTGGGAATCGTTTAATATTCTGCGTGATTAAAGTTTCTGCAATATTCACGATATTTTGTGCTGAACGGTAGTTTGTTGACATATAGATGGATGTGGCATTTTTAAAATCCTTATCGAAGTTCATCATGATGCTTGAGTTAGCACCTCTAAAGGAATAGATGCACTGGTCGTCATCTCCTACGACACAAATATTCTTTGTTCGTTGAATAAGCCCATACAGAATGTCACGCTGGATCTCATTGGTATCCTGATACTCATCGACCATGATGTAATCAAATCTCTGCTGCCATTTCTTTAATATCTTTGGATTTTCAACAAACATTCTTTGGCATTGTGTCAGCATGTCATCAAAGTCGATTCTATTTGTTATCTTCTTTTCATTTTCGTAAGCTTTATATACCTGTATAAAATAACTCGTTTCACAAGATTTCGCCTTGTATGTTTTTAGATTTACATAATTGTTTTTGATCAATGAAATTTCATTTAAGATATTCTTCGTTAATTCCCAAGCATCTGCAACGGTCGGGTCATTTTTAATATAATTCAAAATAAAATCACGTTTTTCATTTTCGCTAATAATGTTTTCCTGCGTATAGCCATACTCTTCTTTTAAGATCAAAAGGCATAATCCATGAATGGTTGAAAAGTTGACACCACCCTGTTCACCAAATTTCTTTTTGTATCTGGCTTCCATTTCATCGGCAGCCTTCTTGGAGAAAGTTACCATTAAAACCTTTTCTGGATCGACACCTTTTGAAATGATATTACCGATTCTATTGATCAATGTTGTTGTTTTTCCAGAACCTGGACAGGAAATCAAAATTACAGGTCCTTCTGTTGTATTGATTGCTTTTTCTTGCGATGGATTTCGTTTTAATTGCTCCATTTTAACCTTCTCCTTTCTTATCTTTAGAGTGAGAACCACTTTGAGAAAAATGATTCCGATTTTTGTGTTTCTTCTTGTTTCTTTTGTGAAGCAGCTTTTTCTTCAGCTTCCCGTCTTTCTTCAGCTTTACGTTTTTCTTCCTCAATTCTCTTCTTTTCTTCTTGTTGCTTCTTAAAATCTTCTACTATTTTTTCTTGTTCTTTTAGTGTTTTACAGCTAAAGAACTTATTATGCCTTTCTCTTTCTATTTTATGTTCTTTGAGTGAAGCACGGCATGGGGCAAAGAAAGATGTCTTGTATTTTCCTCTTCCAACATGCACTGGATGTTGCCAACCGTAGTATCTAGGATACGCATCCAATTCAGTCCCAACAATTTGCTCCAGTTCTCTATAGCGAGCAAAACGTTCTGCCTTCGAAGAGAATTCATATTTCTTTTCGTCGCCATATTCTAAAAACGAATCTGGGTTTTCTCTTCTGTATTTTTCAATTTCTTCTGGGGTTGATTTTAAGCCTTTGAATAAAAATAATCTTGATAATCTGTTTTTTTGTTTTTTAAACAGTAGTTCTCTGAGGTAGCCTTTTCCATCATCTGTTAACTCTTCGGCACTTGGTTTTATCTTATCTATTTCTGAAAAGTATTCTCTTGATTCTGGTGTTGCAAATAGACCCCTTTTCTTCATTGCAACATCAAGTATTTTTTCAAATCTATCTTCCAACATTAATTCAGAGACCATTCCATGTTGCATTTTGTCAGAATCTGTTGGGTAAAACTTACCAGTTCTCGCATATAGTCCTAGTGTATATCTATAACCATTTATATTGATATTATCCATAATAGACTGCATTGTAATTGGAGGGAAAGCCTCTTCAAGCGTGATCTTGCCAGAGAGAATGTCTTCATAAACTGGAGTTGGTTGCAAAACTCCGATTGTATTTCTTTCTATTCTTTTCTTTTCATACTCTTTGTTTTTTTCGTATTCTTCTCTTCTTCTTTCTTTTTCTTCCTGCTCTACCTGTTCATCTATTCTAGCTTTTGCATCCTTTCTTTCGCTACTTACTTTTTGGGAAATCTTATCACCTGTTACCATCGGGAATTCTTTTTCGATGTGTTCTTTTAGGTCGGAAAAAACATAAACATCTTCTACTGTATATGTTCTTCTTCTGTAGAAATCATCAACGAGTTCAAGAAGTTTTGTTTTCGATATATATTCTTCTTTTTCTGATGGAAGTAATACCTCCTTGCTTTTGTATTTCATAAAAAATTTCCGACCTTTCTATACTTTATATTATATTCTTTTTAGCAAATAATGTCAATCTAAGTCATCTCCATCATCAACGACTTTAGACTTATTCATCTTTGCTGTTAAAAGACTTGTTTCACCTTCAGAATAAATCGCTGGATCATCATCGATCTCGGTGTTTTCTGGTGTTGGATCATCATATTTGATATCTGTATTTAGGCTTGGAACAGAAATATTGTCCACATTCAACTTTTCTGCTTCGCCTGAATCGAAGTCATTAAAGAAGTCATCATCATCTGAAGATTCTACCTCATCGACATATCCATATTCATCATCATCATCTTCTTCGACGGTTTGTGTCTTTTTGGTTGTTGACTGGGCGTTATTTTTTCTTGAATTCCACTTTGTAAATCCAAAAATACCACCAAGCAATGCGACAAGCAATAATAATCCTCCCATTGGGATGCCTTCTTCTTCGGAATCATCTGTTGCAGGCTGTTCTTGCTTTTGATTGTTTTCTTGTTTGCTTTCCTGTTTCTGATCTTCTTGGGCTACGATTTCTTCTTTGCTTCCAGCATACGCCTTCTTAGTAAATGTTACTGGAATGGATGTCTGGATTGACCAGTTGCCCTCCATTGCCGTTGCAAAGTCGATTTGTAGGTAGTTATCTGTCCATGTAAGAGAGGAATTCAGGCTTGTTCCTTTATCTTTCATCATGACAGCTGCCTTACTGATCGGCAGTGAATCTCCGTTTGGAGCGATCAACACGATTCTGGATGGAACATCTGTTTTTCCATCTCCGTCTTCATCTGTAACAAATCTGATAATTACAGATACAGGATTTTGAGGATCGTACTCTAATGTATATTCAGTTGCCTTTGCCAACACAGCAGCATTGCTCTCTTTGCTTTCTTGAGCAGTCGTAGAAGCGGTGTTATTGGTTGTAGATTCAGCCCCTTTTTCCTTTTCAGCCTTTTGTTCCGCCAGCTGTTCTGCAATGGTTTTCTGACTAGAATCTGTACCTTTTAGATTTGCTAATTTTTCTAATTTACTGTAGTTTTTGATCGACAGCTTTTCAGCCATTTGCATATTCTGGTATTCAACCATCAGATTGGCAACCTTCTGCTTCTCTTCTGTTGTTAGTGTTTCTGGATCATCTGGTAATGACGCTACTTCATTATCAAACTGCTCAGCCGTCATGGATGACGCTTCTTCTGCCATAACTATATTTGTATTCATCTGCATTGCAATTGGAGCCAACATAGATAGACTCAATGCAAATACCGACGCTTTTAATAATCTATTTTTCATAACAAAAACTCCCTTCTTCATTCTCGTTATATATTATGCTATTTTATAAGAAAATAAGACCTAGTTTTCGCTAGATCTTACTCCGTCATTAGTATTTCCAATCCTCTTTGTCAAACAATTCTGTCTTGCTGCTTAATTTGATATCAGTTAATTCTTCGTAACCAGAATTATATTCTCTTTGGATATTGTTTAGATAAGTGCGAACTTTATGTCTACCCCTTGCCATTAGGTCTAACTTATCATGACAATTAGATCTTTTCCACTCTTTTTCTTGAATAGCTCTGTAATAGTCGTAGTTTTTAACGTGAATTTCTTTACGTTCTTTAATTCTACCGAAAAGTGGTTTGTCCCAATACTTCTGCTTTTTATAACCGATACAAACATACTTCCACTCTGGATATTCATTCCATGTATTGCGAATGTACTCAAACTTAAAGTATTCAGGATACCAAAGTCTTAGTTGTTCAAGAGGAAAGCGTATCCTAGATTCGTGCAATGTATCTTTTTCAATTCTTGTAATAATAGGAAATGCATTGTGGGTACGTGTGTACCTTTCTAATCTAAAGTTTTTACGATGGCAGCTTTTAACAAAATCTAAATACTTATCCCTTTTTCTTCTTGCGTAACGGTTTAACTTTTTAGACATCTAACTATCACCATGCATCCTCTCTCTTATTCGTACAAACAATTGTAAGCGACATTTCTGTCACTTATTTTAATTTTATAACTCAATTCCCAAGTCTTCTAATTCAATGAAAATATCTCGCCTTTCCATATCGGCATTAAAACAAACTTTTACAAGATCAAATTCGATACGAATGGAGTGTATATCTTCTAGTTTAATATCTTCTTTGAGGGTGTTTTTGACATACTTAAATGCTAATTCTTTTGAAGGTGTCAGTTCTTCTATCTTCATGCAGTGTCTTCCCTTATTTTTTACTCTTTCTGCTAATCAACTGTACACTCAACTTCATCTGTAAGTGTAACATCTTTACTCTCATCTTCTCTATAATGCACTTTTACTTCGCCAACAACACGCAACTTATCGCCTTGCTTAACTTCAGTATCTAAGTTGATAGTCGCTACACCAAAAATCATGTCATAGTCATCTTCTTTTAGGAACCTATACACATCGTAAGCATTGACAATCTCATACCCAAGCATCTCATCATTTTCGTTGTATACTTTCAAAACTAAATGACCAATACTTGGAAATTCTCCTACTCGTACATCTTTATTTTGAAAACGATAACTGACCTCTAGTTTTTTATGATTTATCGGACCGACATAAGGGAATCTCAACTCTGCGATATATTGTGGACCCTTCTTTGTTATACCACAACCTGCAAGTGTTGCTATACATAGTAATGCACAAATCAATTTTTTTATTTTATTTAACATCATATTTCCTACTTAAATATAACCTTTCTTTCTGTGAACTACTCCTACATGTTTGGTAGATTTAGTCGTTTTATTTAACTCTATATTCTATCTCATCAGTGAGCGTGGTGTTTTTGCTCTCATCATTTGCATAGAAAACATTTGCCTCGCCAACGATACGAAGTTTATCCCCACGTTTAACTTCAACATCTAAAGGAATCTCTGTTCTGCCAAGTATCATGTCGTAGTCGCCATCTTTTAAATAATCGTTACTGTCCTTTGCCATGATAATTTGATAACCAACGACAGTATCACCTTTATAAACTGTTAAATGAAGGAAACTTATCGTTGGGAAATCACCCTCTTTCGACAATGTATTCTGGAATTGATAACTAACCGTCAATTCTTTATTAAGCAGTGTTGACGCATCAACGTACGGATTGCTTACTTCTGCCACATACTGTTCAGGCTTTTCTTTATTACCACAACCTGCTAGTGTTACTAAACACATTAGTATACATAATAATTTTTTCATTTTATGCTCCTCTACTCAAATATGACTTTATTCTCTGCAACTAAATCAGAGTTTTTAATGTTCTCTGCTGTTACTGAGCCTGTCTTTACGTGAATCTTTAAATCAGGACTGCAAGACTTTTGTAGGCAGAATAGGTTAGATAACTTTTTAACATTCGATGGTAAGCAAATGTCCTTTAAGTTCTCACCACTAAATACCCAAGCCTCAATCTCCTCAAGTGACTCTGGGAGTACAACTTTTTCTAACGAAGGCAATGAAAGCATCGAATCTTCACAAAGGACAGCCAATGACTTGCCAAACTCAATGTATTTTAATTTTGGGTTGTTGGACAAGGCAGATTCTCTAACAGATACTAGGCTGTCAGGAAGTACGATTGCCTCTACATTAGGTAGTTCAGATAAAGAATGTGGATTGATCATCTTTATTGGTCTGCCGTTAATTTTAGAAGGCACACGCACCACTCTTGATTCTGAAGTACAACCTGTAATGTTGTAGCTGTTAGTGTACTCATTCCACTCGTAGGTGAAATAGTTCTTACTTGTTTCTGGGAAATCTCTAAAGTTTCCCTCTGTAATTTCAACACCAGTCAAATCTGGTTCAGGCTTTTTCTCTTCTGGTTCTTCTTTCGGTTCTATATAGAGTTTCGCACCAGTTTCAGTTGTTCTATATTCGCCCTCTCCATCGTTCTGTACTCCATCTTTTTTAGATGTGTTTTCTGTTTGTTGTGCTGTGATACTTGACTCTGTTTGAGAATCATTCTTTTTAGAAGAACATCCAATAGTAAACACTATTAAGGATGCCAGTCCAATCTTAATTAGCTTATTCATTTCGTAAATCCTTCACGCTTATGATTCTTGTCATAGAATCCTGCCAACTTTTCTGCGATTGAAAGCGTCATATTGTCTAACGAATACTTACTGTTACGATATTTTGACAAAGAGGAAATTTGGATTCCTGTCTCCTTTGCAATCTCGTAAGAGCTAATTCCGCTCTCTAATACTTTTAACACCTTTTCTCTGATCTTTTCCATAGTTGTTTTGTTTCCTTTCCTTTTTAGTTTGTTCCTGTGGAGCCAAAGCCACCACGGTCTTGGTTACCTAGGTGTTCGACCTCAACAAGATGGGTGTCTGGCTGATTCTTCATAATTCTAAATTGACATATTCTGTCGCCCTTCTTGATCACAGTGCCTTCCTTACGAAGACACAATACAGGCATTCTCCAAACATCGCCATCACCGCAATAGCTACAGTCAATAATTCCCATGCTATTCGTTTGGACAATTCCCCATTTCTTGAATGTGGATGATCGAGGAACCATGTGTGCCTCATACCCTTCTGGCAACTGGACAGATACGCCTAAGCTAATAAGTGCAGACTCCATAAATTCCAATGTTATATCCTCTGCTGCACGCAGATCGATCCAGTCTCCACCTTCAATCTCTGTGATGTGTTCGATATCATCGTGATACTTTACTAAAATTGTTACTTCTTCCATTTTTATATCCTTTCTTTAGTCCTTTGATATGATTACGATTTTTACCGTCTTTTAAAACTGCTAATGCCCAAGGTATCTCTTTTCAATAGCATCTCGAAATTCAGAATTTACCCATTCTTCATCGTAGCCCAGGGCTATCAATGAAACTCTAACAGCTTTTATATAGCGAGGATACCCATTAGAATTATGGATTTCGTCATATAGTTCTAATCTTCCAATATCATCAATAAATTTATTCATTTTATCTTTATCCATAATAGTTTTGCGATTTTTAATCTCTGTCATTTTTTAGTCCTTTCTTAGTCTTTTAATGTAATTACGATTTTCATTCGTTTGAAGCCTATTTCTCGATCAATCTCTTCTTCTACAATGTATTCTGTGTTTTTGACTTCTTTTTGTAGTAGCTCTGGATCGTTATTTCCTAGTTCTTTTTTGATTTCCGCTTCATTAAAGCCTCGATGCGTATAAATTGGGAATAGTGGTTGGTAGCCCTTCTTTTCACTATTATAGTTTACATCTTCTGATGTTGCTTTTCGGTCTATTACAACGAAAAACTTATTTTGTTTTACGCAGTTAATATTTTTAATTTTCTTTAAAAATTTTCCAATTTCTTCTATCTCCTTCTCTAATGTCATAGTTCCTCTCTCTTTCTATTTATATTATATTCTAAAAAGAAAATAATTGCAAGTAGACAAAAGAAAAAAGGCTGCACATTGCAACCTCTTTTTTTAGCTTTCGAAAATATCTTCCCATGATAGGAAGCCACCTTCTTTACATCTCTCTGTCTCTACCCACCATAATCTTTCGTATCGAGCGTAGTCGTCATCCAGTTGTGAGCGGTACAAGCGTTTTCCGTTTTTCTTCTTGATGAATTTCATAAGTGGATTTTCGTCTGTAAAAGAGAAACTTCCATCGTCATAAACGTTATCAAGAATGTCTTCTTCACATTCGTTAATGTCTGTGAACTTTGCATTGTACACTTTACCATCCAGATATTCCTGGAATACAGATAGATCTTCATCCACCAAATCGACAAACTCGTTTTCATCCATCTTTTCTGTAGTAAATGCAAAGCCAAGAACCTTTGTTTCAGGTTTCTCTGGTGATGATTTCGCTACCCGTAACTTTCCTGAGAATTCTGCAAAAGGAACAATTTGTAAATTTTCTGCGTCTTTTGGCAGTTCACGACCCATCATTTCGAAGTGATCTGAGATAAAAACAATGTCATTGTCTTCTCTGCAATGTAACGGGCAGAACTCTACGAAGTTTGCCATTGGATTGATTGGGGTTTCTTCCTTTTTAATAATTAGGACTTGCCCCTCTTGATTAACATAGCACTTTTCCATTTTTATTTTCCTCCTTTACTTGTAGCGTCTCTTGTTTTGTTCTATTGTTTTTTCAAAACTTAGATACTGGTCTTTTCTTTTGATATCACTTTCAATTGCGATTGCCCATTTGTTGGATGTGCATCCGAGTTGTCCAAAAATATCGCTTTGTAACTCGTAGTATTGTACTCGATCTTTGCCTCTTGGCAGTGTCTTCATGAGATCGTAGTAACCGCTGGCATTGTAAATATCTCCCATGGATTCTTCATACCCATCTGGGAACTCTACAGTTGCTGCAAATACAGAACCATTGCAATAGTCTGTGAACATCTCGAGTTGTCCGTTTACCAATTTGTAGAATGCTTCCTTATCTTCTACAACAAGAGAATCATCCGACTTCTTGAGATACGCAAATCCTGCAAGCACTCCGTTAACAGCTGTTGAAAACATCACTGAGCTGTGTTCGAAAATAAAGATTGGAGCTGCCCAATACTCGCTTTCGGAATTGATTCTGTCGAAAAATCTTATGATTCCTGAAAAGCTCTTTTGGTCCTCGTACTTCTCGATAATGCTGTCATATCCGTCAAGATCTTTTTCATATTTCTCTTGTTCTTCTTCTGAGGTTTGAAGATTAGGATACAATAGCTCATCTAAGTCAGAGTATTTCTTATCTTCCGTCATTGTATAACTGCAGCACGATGCAAATCTAATTGGAAGGCAATACTCCTCTAGTGGGTTAGTGGCGGATTGGTCGCACACAACCTCCAAAAATTCATTTTCCTTGTTGATGTAAGTTGTCATTTTAATTTTCCTCCTTAGCCGTTTTGGCTCTTATATATATAAAAACCTTAATCAGCAATGTTCTCCATAACATCAGATTAAAGTACATCATTATTATGTGATATAAGGGAAAATAAAAAACCACCGTATAGGTGGTAAAAGAGAGCGTTTGGAGAGATATAAACCAAACTTATTTGTCATTGACAACCTTAAACTACATGAACTACCACACCTGATACATTGTCCAAATGTGGCATCCTTATGACGTACTCTTATACTGTAATACCATCTAAAGGATTTTAATTTATGTGGCTTAGCAGCTACGCATCTTTTACAAGACTCTCACTACGGTTTCACAATGGTCGGCTCACACGACCTCTACCATTTTTACATGGTTACTTGTAATCGCATAGCCTTGACAACTTCAAACTACATGGCAGAGAGGGCTTCCCCTTACTACACCAATTGCTACGGATTGAGTCATACAGAACAATGATCTGAGCCTGGAGTTGTACGTTCTCCGACTATCATTGCCAATTCCCGAAGGAACCCTTAGCTGCAACAAGATTGATGCTTGCCACGTTCACTAACCATTCAGTTTTTCCAATCAGTCTTAGTGTATTGATCTTGTTTTGATCTGCGTCAAAAATAAACTGAACACGCTTTAGCTACTTGTACCAACTTTCTGACGTTTATTTCGTACATATTTCTATATACGTTTTCTTGTGTTCCGCCTCCTTGTTCGAATTTCCTACTCACTACATGGGTTTCGACGCCACTAGGTTTTAGGGTTCGGGATCCGCTTTTCACGTATCCTTTCTATTGTGGATGGCACGCCTTTGTTGTACTGTATCCTCACAATTAGTAGCACTGCATTCTTGATATTCATCTCAGCCGATGAACCGCCTACACACTTAATGTGCAGACAACGCCTGGACTTAAAGTATCCTTCAAGCCTGTCTCGCATCGTTCAAATGTATCCCAGAGCCATGGTCTTGGCTTTCGCTTTCGCACACTGGGTTCAGTGCCACATAGTTTGAAATTGTCAAAGAACTTTAGCAATTGGTAGTGACAGGATAAAGTAAATCGCTGGCTGTCACTCCAAATTTCCGTCCACGTTATGTGGTATCGGTGCTACATTTATGATATTAACATGATGTTATTTCATTGTCAACATCTTTTTTGTATTTTTTGTTTTTTATTTTAATACAGTTCTACTATTGTGAGGCTTCTTTTCTGAAATAGATCCATATCCTTCTGCGAAGTCTCTCGCCTTGTATTCTTTTCTCATCTTCCCTTCCAGTTGGGCTTCCTTTTGTGTTAGGGATCTGTCCAGGTGGTCCACCAACTCTGACAATCTGAACCCTTGTCTTTCTAATATATTTTTCTGTAATTCTTCTAAATATGGATGCAATTCTGTTGGGCACGTTTCTTTAATAACTTCAATTTCCCTGCATACGCCCATCTTGCTGAAATATTCTCTCATCTTATTTCCCTCCTTTTTATGTCCTTCCTTATTGTTTATTATATGCTATAAAGAAACCAAAGTCAAACAAAAAAGCCAGCTCTTTCGAACTGACTTATATTTAATACGTCCAATATGATAAGTATACATTAACACTTGTGGTGTCGAGACACGTATACATCGCAATCGGACCTGCTGGATTGCTAGAATAGTATTCTCCGTTAGATTTTGTAACAGTGCCATAGTTATGTGCATTCCAGTCTTCTGAAACTTTGTATAGTGTAACTACGGATCCATCTGGTTTATACCATGTTGCTGTTGAGGCATATTCGATTGCTGTAAAACCGAGATTCCAGTGGGCTCCGAAAATCGTTGGGTAGCCTTCGCCAACCGTAACGAGCAAACTTATATAAATTAAGTTTACGAGATTGATTATAGAGA